>Ga0156177_1188_pt1 | contig 24658 bp, 14 predicted proteins | sample RifCSPlowO2_12_FD_107830 | JGI IMG/M metagenome (GOLD analysis project Ga0156177, IMG submission 107830) | Betaproteobacteria bacterium RIFCSPLOWO2_12_FULL_64_23
TTATTATATTCCTAATGATATGGAAATGGAATAACAACGCCCGGGGGGATTTAAATAAACCCTTTCTTCCCGAAGATTGGGAAGACAAGAGTGGGCAATTCAGCACGACCGGAAGCATTTCCGGGTTCTCGGCTGGTGTATTCAAAAAGGGCACCGACCTCGTTATCGCATTCGAGGGCACGGATCCAAGTCTATCGACTGCGGGCGGGATACAGGATTTGATCACGGACATTGCAACCTTTGCAGGATTGACTCTGGGCCAGGTCCAGTCCGCGGCGTTACTCTACGAACAAGTGAAGGAGCAGTACGGGCCTGGCTACACGATATCGTTTACCGGCCACTCGCTGGGAGGCGGCTTGGCCTCGTTGATGTCAGTATTTTTCGGCCGCCTGTCGACGACGTTTGATCCGGCACCGTTCGGGTTGGCTGCGTCAAATCCAGTCGGTGCGACAGCGGTAGCGGCCTACCTTCTCGTGAATGGGTATGTGGACTCCGATCTTGCAGGGTTTCTTATTGGCGCGCTTTTGGGTCCCCTGAATCCTGTCAAGCTGGCACGCGAGCAAATCATTTCAAACTATGCGATCAATGGTGAATTCCTGTGGGCCCTGCGGAATCCACTCACAAATATCGGCTCGTCACCGATGAGCGTCAATATTGGGGATAGCGAACTTGGCGCGTTTGATCGTCACTCAGTATCACTAATTTTGGCGTCCGCAAACGTGGATTCTTTCAGACTGGCGTCAGTGAAGCTCCCGACACTACTGCGCTTGATGTTCGATCAGAGCCTTTATGGTGATCCAGCCCTCACCAGTAACGAACGGACTGACTTTCTCGAACGCCTGATTCGTTACCAGTTTGGAGGGCCAGGGTTTCAGAAGGTGGACATGCTGAACCGCTTTGGCACGGACGTTCAGCGCCTTGCGCAAAGTGGTCTGGTGAGCGATGCCCAGGTTCGCGAAGGCATGATCGTATCGGCGATTGAGTACTACGATTTCGTGCAACCGGATCAGCTCGCGGATTTTTTCAACGCGGTGAGGGGCGGTGTTCGTTTTGACCTTGGGCAAATCAGCGAGCTCACGCTTGCGCAGCAAAAAGGCTATGCGCGGCTGCGCGATTTCGTCCTTCAAGCTTACGGTTCGCAGGTTTCCGACTCGTCCATTTTCGCCCTTGAATCCCGTCGGCAATGGTTTGTGCAGGCGGGAAGCGGCGGAATGATGGCCGCGAGTGATGGCGACGTGGCGGACGTTATGCTCGGTGGTCTTGGAAGCGATTCATTGGGCGGAGGGGAAGGGGGCGATTTACTGATTGGTGGCGCTAGCAATGACATTCTCAATGGTGGAGTGGGCAACGATATTCTGATTGGTGGATTGGGACGTGACACCTACGAGTTTGCGGTGGGGGACGGCGCCGACACCATCATCGACTTAGACGGGCAAGGGCAGTTGATACGTTCAGGCACCCTGATTGGAGTGGGCATAAAGCAAAGCGACACGCAGTGGTCATTGGGCGGAACAACGTTCACAAAGAACGGTTCGGAGCTTGACGTTACCTTTTCGGATGGCAGTGACAAGATTACCATCCAGAACTTCCACTTCGCGGCAGCGCAGCAGAGCGGCTACCTTGGCATCCGGCTGGTTGATGCGCCCACCGATCCGCAAACCACGCTCACCATCGCGGGCGACATCAGCCCCACCGACACCAACCCGAGCACACCGGGCATCCAGGCCGCGGGCGACGCGCAGGGCAACCCCATCGGCACCACCGGGTTCTATGAAGACATCCTGAGCGGGAGCGCCGGCAACGACCACATCCAGGGCGGAGCGCTCAACGACGATATCGGCGGCGACGCAGGCGACGACTGGATCGAAGGCGGCAGCGGCAGCGATTACGTCTGGGGCGGCGCCAACAACGACCTGATCGAAGGCGGAACGGAAAGCGACATCCTGGTCGGCGGAGACGGCAACGACCGGCTGTATGCGAACACCCAGACCGACACTGCCGCCGCCATCGCGAGCGGCAACAGCGACATGGGCAGCGGCCAGAAAGGCGACTGGCTCAGTGGCAACGCCGGCAACGACATTCTGATCGCCGGCGCCGACAACGACGTGCTTGCCGGCGGCGCGGGCGCGGACCTGCTCATCGCCGGGGCGGGCGAGGACAACATCCTCGGCGATGCCGACTATGTGGCGCAAGCCCTTTGGGAGGCCACCCCGCGCTACAGCATCGGCAGCACCAACTGGTACCACAGCGGCGCCGACAGCTTCAACTGGACGATCACCCCGGGGCCCGATACCACGGTATTCGCACCGGTGGTGGGCGAGACCAATCCCGTGGGCGGCGGCGCCGACACCATCTACGCCGGCGCGGGCAATGACCGCGTATGGGCGGGCGAAGGCGACGATACCGTATTCGGCGAAGGCGGCAACGACACGATCTCAGGAGAAGCGGGCAATGACATCCTGATCGGCGACGCGAATGACGACACCTTGTTTGGCGGAGCGGACAACGACTATCTGGATGGTGGCGACGGCGAGGACACCCTGTGGGGCGGCAGCGGCGACGACAGCCTGTTTGGCGGCATCGGCGACGACAAGCTCTACGGAGAATCGGGCGCCAACTATCTCGACGGCGAAGAGGGCAACGACCTCCTCAACAGCGGTGGTCCCGGCAGCGCGCTTTATGGTGGCGCGGGCAACGACGAGATCTCCGCGGCGGGCGGCGGCAATTATCTAGACGGCGAAGACGGCATCGATACCCTCAGCGCCGATGGCGGCAACAACACCCTGTTCGGCGGGGCGGGCAACGACGACCTCGCAGCCTCCGGCGGCGACAACTACCTCGATGGCGAAGACGGCAACAACACCCTCAGCGCCGACGGCGGCGACAACACCCTGTTCGGCGGGGCGGGCGATGACAGTCTCTCTGCCGGCGGCGGCAATAACTATCTCGACGGTGGCAACGGCACCAACACCCTCGTCGCGGACGGCGGCGGCAACACGCTGTTCGGTGGCACGGGCGACGACACGCTCTCTTCGGCGGGCGGGGGAAGTTATCTCAGTGGCGGCGAGGGCATCGACACACTCATCGCCGACAGCGGCAACAACACCCTGCTGGGCGGGGTGGGCGACGACTCGCTTTCCTCTGCCGGAGGTGGGAGCACGCTGGACGGCGGCGATGGCAACGACACCCTCGTTGTCGATGGCGGCGGCAACACGCTGTTTGGCGGCGCGGGCGATGATCTTATGCAGGGCGGCGGCGGCAACGACAACGCCTCCGGCGGGGAGGGCGACGATCTGATTTTCGGGGAGGCGGGCGAGGACACCCTCGCCGGTGACGAAGGCAACGACGAGTTGCAGGGCGGTGCGGGCGACGACCTCCTGGACGGAGGCGGCGGAGACGACACTTTGTTCGGGGAGGCAGGCAACGACACCCTGATGAGCGGGGATGGCAATGACACCATCTTGGGCGGTGATGGCAACGACGTAATTTTCGGCGGCGCGGGCAGCGACTACCTCGCCGGCGGCGATGGCAACGACACTTACTTTTTCAACCCCGGCGCCGGCATCGACCATATCGGAGACAGCAACGCCGGCGGCCAGGCCAACACGCTGGTCTTCAGTGGCGGCATCACCGCAGCGCAGATCACGCTCGGCCTGGGCTCGCTTTTGCTCGACTTCGGCAACGGTGATGTCATTCATCTGGACAACTTCAATCCCGACGATGCCGTCAACTCGACGAGCATCCAGCGCTTCGAGTTCGCCGACGGCACTGTCCTCGGCGCGGAGCAACTGCTCGCCCGCGGCTTCGACCTCGCGGGGACGGCGGGCGACGATACCGTGCGCGGCACCAGCGCCGACGACCGCATCACCGGCCTCACCGGCAACGACACCCTCCAGGGCGGTCTGGGCAACGACACCTACGTCTACAACCGCGGCGACGGCGCCGACAGCGTGGTCGATGCCCGGATCTGGACCCTGCCGAGCGGTGAAACCGTCGGCAACACCAACACTCTCAGCCTCGGCGCCGGCATCACCCCGGATGCGATCGGCGTGCGCCTGGACAACGCCACGCGCCATGTGACGCTCGACTTCGGCGGCGGCGACAGCATCGACATCGGCTTGGTCGATAACATCGCCATTCAGACCCTGCAATTCGCCGACGGCTCATCGCTGGGGATACAGGCATTCCTTTCCGACACCCGCTTCGACATCACCGGCACGGCGGCGGCGGACACGCTGACCGGCACGCCTTTCAATGACCGTATCGACGGCAAGGGCGGCAACGACGTACTCACGGGCGGCGCGGGCAGCGACGTCTACCTCTACAACCTCGGCGACGGCGCCGATACGATCTACGACAACGGACGCTATTTCGGCTTTCCCGGCGCCGATGGCAATACCCTGAAATTCGGCCCCGGCATCACCCCGGACAGGGTCCAGGTGCGCCATGACGGCAACGACTGCGTGTTCGACCTCGGCAACGGCGACAGCATCGTCGTCGGGGCGAACTCGTTCAGCGACTTGGTTCTGCACGGCTTCGACTTCACCCTCAATCCGTTCACCACCTTCGCCATCCAGACTGTCGCATTCGACGACGGCAGCACGCTGGGGGTTCAGGACTTTGTGACCCAGCGCGGCCTGGCCAACACCGGCACGGCTGGCGCGGATACGCTCGCCGGCGACGACCTGTACCACGGCTGGATTCCCGACCGGCTCGAAGGCGGCGCGGGGAGCGACACGCTCCAGGGCGGGGCGGGGGAGGACCTCTACGTCTTCAACCGCGGCGACGGCGCCGACACCATCGTCGATAGCGCGCAAGGTGCGGTGTGGGACGCGACCTGGACCGAATGGCTGGCCAACGGCCCCAACACCCTCGTCTTCGGCGCCGGGATTGCGCCGGAGGACATCGTCACGCGGGTGGATAACGCCAACAATCACCTGGTGCTCGATCTGGGCGCTGGCGACCGCATCGACATCGGCCCGCAATACGATCTTGCAATCCAAACGGTGCGATTCGCCGACGGCACGCAATCGGGCATCGACAGCCTGCTTGCATTGCGGCCGGTCGAGGTGAGCGGCACGGCGGATGCGGACACCCTGTCCGGTTCGAGGTTCCCGAACCGCATCGAGGGCTTGGCCGGCGACGACACGCTGCTCGGCGGCAAGGGCGACGATCTAATCTGTGGCGATGAGGGTGACAACCATCTGTACGGCGGCGGGGGCGACCGCACGCCGTCAATCCGCCCGCAGCGAGTTGCCTGCGCCGGGGCGCGGCGATGCAAGTCGGGCGGCCGCCATCTAACGCACCCAATACACGCCCTGCTGCGAGGCTCGTCGGGAAGAACAATTCTCGGTCGTGCACGGGGTCAGATTGCATCCGTGTGTGGCTGGTAGTCGTGATGTTGGGAACGGCGTAGCATTGATCGGAAAGACGTATGGAGCCCAGTGAAATGGCTCATTCGACACTGATGCCTTGGTGTACTGAATCTTAGAGACAGGGTGGACGCAATGGGAATCGTAATATTCGGCGCCATGGCGCTTTATCTGGTCGTATCGATCGCGGTCGTCGCATTTGCTGCACGAGCGGCCAAGAAGAAGGGCAGAAGCCCATGGCGCTGGGGTGGGGCGGCGGCTCTAGCGATGTACCTCCTAGTGTTCTGGGATCTAATTCCCACTGTCGTGGCCCACCAGTATTATTGCGGTAAAGAAGCGGGATTTTGGGTGTACAAGACACTCGACCAGTGGAAGGCGGAAAACGCAGGTGTAGCGGAGACGCTTAGTGAAAAAAGAAAACCGCAAACAACTGGGAAAGATGGTCACTTTCGTTATTGGACTACACAGCGCTTTTATACAGATAGGAAACAAACACGGTTTATGCATGCCGTTCTAAGGGAAGAGGAACGTTTATTTGACGCGAATACAGATCAACTCTTGGCGCAATCTATCGACTTCCTGCGGGGTCAAAGTGGCAATGTGTTTGCGATGGGCGGAAGTTTAGATGATTACCGGCAAGCGCTCATTTTGGGTTGGGGTAATCGGGGATGTGGAGCTACGCAGCCAACCGAGCGGATGCGAGTTTTCCGCTATGAATTTCAGAAATTGGGAGAGGGAAAATGATCTCAATCAAAGCACTATTTGAACAAGCTCAGCTGGCCGAGGCTAGCTACGCAAATTTGTTGCCTGGCCTTGATGTAGCCACGGAACTGCAAAACACCGGCAACAATATGCACTTTTCCTCTGCTCAAGCCACCACCTTCGTTTCTCAATGGCAGGTGGTCGATCACATTCCGGACACGGAAAGCGGTTTTTCCGCCACGCTGTTCGAGCGGCTAGATAACGGCGCCGGAACGGGACAATTTAGTCTTGCGATTCGCGGCTCGACGGATCTGACCGATTTCGCAGCCGACGGGGGAGATATCTTTCTGGACGGGATGGCGCAGGACCAGCTTGTCGATTTGTACAACTACTGGCAGCGCCTGAGCACGCGTTCCAGTAACGCTTATAGCGCGGCACAATTGGTGACGCTAACAGCCGAAACAGTCGCGTTGACGGCCGCATACGCGCTAAGTTCGGTTGCAGGTTTGGCCTACGAGGCGATATTGCGTGCCCGCGCGAATGTCATCATCGACAATCCCACGCATACCGTACGGACCATCCAATTCGTCGATTCATTCACGCTCAGCGACGTCAATCTTCGGCAAGGGATAGCTGGGGCGTTGCCCGACGAGCTTACGGCTTTCGATGTGTCTGGTCACAGCCTGGGCGGCCATCTGGCGATGGCATTCACCAGGCTTTTTCCGTTACTCGACGCCGATGCAGTCGGGGTCAACGGGCTGGGATTCCGGCCTTCCAACAGCAACGTTGACCACATGTTCGCGTTGCTCGGAGGCGCCGCGGCTTTCGATGCGGCGAAGATCTACAACGTCTATGGGCTGGAAGGTCCGGAATTCGCGGCCCAGAATACCTGGTTGCTCAGCCAGGTTGGCGGTTATCAGGGCATCTATATCGAAAACGGCGGCCTTTTTACATCTACATTTGGAGGGCACGCCGCGGATCAGATGACCGACTCCCTTGTGCTCTACGACATCTTCGCCAAGATCGACCCCGCGCTCAACACGACCGATCCTGCGGACGGCATCGGCAAGATCACTGGCCTTCTGAAGGCGGCGTCCAATCAAGCGCCCGACACCTTGGAGCGGACAGTCAATTCGCTCATCGACCTCTTCAGGTTGGATTATGTACCGCTGACGGGCGCTCTGATTGGCGATCGGGAAGCGCTCTACACGCGAGTGGTCGCGTTGCAGGCCGTTACGTCGAACGCGAGCTTGACGGTGGATGATTTAGCCGCGATGGCGGCTCCCGATCTTGCCAACATTGCCCAGGGTTCGGAAGCGCTTGCGTACCGCTACGCGCTAAAGGAACTGAACCCTTTCGCGATCGTCGGCAACAACGATCTCTATGCCGTGCACAACACCAACGCCGAACTCGATCTCTACGACTCGGACACAGGCAGCGGTACCCTGACCACGCGATGGCTTGAAGACCGCGCCAAGTTCCTCAGCGCGAAGATCGGCATCAACACCAACGATCAGCTGTTCGCCGTAGATCCTGCCGCGAGCAAGAACGCCTGGTACAAGGACTTTGCGTTGGGTGAGAATGCCTATGTAGTCAACTCGACCGGATTGGGTCGGAGGGACGCGGCGGCATTCGAAGCTTTTCTCAAGAAGACCGAGGCCGAGCGCATTTTCTTCGGTACCGACGCCGCCGATGCCGGCCTCACCGGCGGTGCAAACGCCGATGCCCTCTACGGCAACGGCGGCGATGATCGGCTGAGCGGGCTGGGCGGGGCCGATTACCTGCAAGGCGACGCGGGCGCGGACAGGCTCTACGGCGGGGCGGGCGAGGACACGCTTGTGGGCGGCAAGGGCGACGACCTGCTCGATGGCGGGCTCGGTAACGATACCTATATCTGGAACAAGGGTGATGGGTCCGACACCATTCTCGACAGCGACGGTGCGGGCAAGATCGTGTTCGCCGGCCAGGACCTCACCGGCACCTACGAGCAAAAAGGCAGCGACCCCAAGACCTTCGGCAACGCCGCGTTCACGCTCACCTGGAACGGCAAACTCAATGCCGGTGGCAGCCCGGAGGGCAGTGGGTGGCTCACCATCGCCAAGGACGACGATCCGAACGGGAAGATCAGGATACTGGGCTTTGACAGCGCGACGGCGTTTCTGGGGATTAACCTCAACGGCGTGCCTTCCACCCAGACCGTTCCGGACATCATCGGCACGAGCGGCAATGACCGCTTGGGCGCCGATACGCCGTCGCAGAAGGTCTACGGCCGGGCGGGCAGCGACTACATCACCAACGCCGAGGGAAACCAGAAGCTCTACGGCGAGGACGGCAACGACATCCTCGTTGCCAGCGGCGGCAACGACGAACTCTACGGCGGGGCGGACAACGACGCACTGCAGGGCGGGGCGGATGACGATTACCTCGAAGGCAATGAGGGCAACGACGTGCTGGACGGCGGGGCGGGCGGCGACGTGCTCTTCGGTGGCGAGGGCAGCGACGTCCTCCTGGGCGGCGGCAGTATCGTTCCCGGCTTCCTCCCGGCATGGAACCCGAACGACATTCCCGAGTTTGGCGTCCTGGTCGTCGACGGCGTGGCCGGCTTCTACAACATGGTGGGCTATCTCAGCATCGACGGCGATGCGGCCGACGTGCTCGATGGCGGGGCGGGCAACGACACGCTGTTTGCCGGGGATGGCGACGATCTGTTGAAGGGCGGAAGGGAAGACGATCTGCTCGATGGGCAGGCCGGAAACGATACCCTGGAAGGCGGCGAAGGCGCCGACTCTCTGTATGGCGACGGCACGCAGGGCGACATCCCCTTTACGCTGGATGGCACCGTCACTGGCGAATCTATCTACACCCTGCCCGAATTCCACGGCGACGACTACCTGGACGGTGGCGCGGGCAACGATACCCTGGTAGGCGATGGCGGCAGCGATGCGCTCTACGGCGGCGCGGACAACGACATCCTGGTGGGTGACGCAAGCAATCTGGCCGAGCAGTATCACGGCGCCGACTATCTCGACGGCGGCGCCGGGGACGACCAGCTCTACGGCTACGGCAAGGACGACACGCTGCTCGGCGGCGCGGGCGACGATGTGCTGGAGGGCGATTCGAATACCGTCGCTTACGACAAGCACGGCAACGACTATCTTGACGGCGGCGATGGCATCGACGTGCTCAAGGGCGACGGCGGCAGCGACACCCTCTTTGGCGGAGAAGGCAACGACCAGCTCTTCGGCGACGCGGACGACACTCCGGTCGTGTTTCAGGGCGACGACTATCTGGACGGCGAGGCGGGAGACGATTACCTGCGCGCCTATGGCGGCAACGACACGCTCTTCGGGGGCGATGGCGCGGATCAACTGCTGGGCGAAGCGGGCAACGACTATCTGGATGGCGAGGCCGGGAACGACCTCTTGTCCGGCGGCGAGGGCAATGACGAACTCTTCGGCGGCGACGGTGCGGACGACCTGCAGGGTGACGCGGGCGAGGACTATCTCGCGGGCGAGGACGGCAACGACTTGCTTTCAAGCGGCAGCGGCAACGACCAACTCTCAGGCGGTGCCGGGATCGATCAACTCGCGGGCGACGAGGGTGACGATGTCCTGGATGGCGGCGCGGATGACGACACACTCTTCGGCGATGCCGGCAACGACAGCCTGAGCGGAGGCGATGGTATCGATACGCTGTCCGGCGGCAGCGGCGACGATCGACTTTCCGGCGGCGCAGGAGACGATCAGCTTGCGGGCGACGACGGCAATGATGTAGTCGACGGTGGCGCAGGCGATGACCTGCTATTTGGCGACGCCGGTAAAGACACGCTGTTCGGCGGCGCGGGCAACGACGAAATCCAGGGCGGCGACGGCAACGACATCGCCGCCGGTGGCGACGGCGACGATCTTATTGCAGGTGGGGCGGGCGACGACGTGCTCGCCGGTGGCGCGGGCAGCGATGAAATTCAGGGCGGCGAGGGCAACGACACCGCCGCCGGCGGCGATGGCGACGACGTGATCTACGGCGAGGCGGGCAACGACTTTCTTGCCGGCGGCGCGGGCAGCGACTACCTCGCCGGCGGCGATGGCAACGACACTTACTTTTTCAACCGCGGCGACGGCATCGACCATATCAGAGACAGCAACGCCGGCGGCCAGGTCAATACGCTCGTCTTCGGCGCCGGCATCGATTCATCGCAGATCAAACTCGGGTTGGGCTCGCTCATGCTCGACCTCGGCAACGGCGATGCCATTCATCTGGATAACTTTAACCCTGATGATGCTGTCAATTCATCGAGCATCCAGCGCTTCAAGTTCGCCGACGGCGCTGTCCTCGATGCGCAGCAACTGCTCGCCCGCGGCTTCGACCTCGCGGGGACGGCGGGTGACGATACCGTGCGCGGCACCAGCGCCGACGACCGAATTACAGGCGGCACGGGCAACGACACCCTCGCGGGCGGCCTGGGCAACGACACCTACGTCTACAACCGCGGCGACGGGGCGGACAGCATCGTCGATGCCTGGATCTGGACGCTGCCCAGCGGCGAAACCGTCGGCAACAGCAACACCCTGAGCCTCGGCGCGGGCATCACGCCGGATGCGATCGGCGTGCGCCTGGACGCGGCCACGCGGCACGTGACGCTCGACTTCGGCGGCGGCGACAGCATCGACATCGGCCTTGCCGGCAACATCGCCATCCAGACCCTGCAATTCGCCGATGGCTCATCCCAAGGCATACAGGCATTCCTTTCCAACACCCGCTTCGACATCACTGGCACGGCGGCGGCGGACGCGCTGACCGGCACGCCCTTCAACGACCGCATCGACGGCAAGGGCGGCAATGACGTTCTCACCGGCGGCACGGGCAGCGACCTCTACCTCTACAACGTCGGCGATGGCGCCGATACGATCTACGACAACGGACGTTACTTTGGTTTTCCAGGGGCAGACGGCAATACCCTGCGATTCGGTCCCGGCATCACGCCGGACATGATCCGGGTGCGCCATGACGGCAACGACTGCCTGCTCGACCTGGGTGGCGGGGACAGCATTGTCGTCGGGGCGAACTCGTTCAGCGACGAGGTGCTTCACGGCTTCGACCTCAACCTCAATCCATTCACCACCTTCGCCATCCAGACGGTCGAATTCGACGACGGCAGCGCGGTCGGGATTCAGGATTTCGTGACGCAGCGCGGCCTGGCCAACACCGGCACGGCCGGCGCGGATACGCTCGCCGGCGACGACCTGTACCACGGCTGGATTCCCGACCGGCTCGAAGGCGGCGCGGGGAACGACACCCTCCAGGGCGGGGCGGGGAGCGACCTGTACGTCTTCAACCGCGGCGACGGCGCCGATACGATCACCGACAGCGCGCAAGGGACGGTGTGGGACGCGACCTGGACCGAATGGCTGGCCAACGGCCCCAACGCCCTCGTCTTCGGCGCCGGGATCGCGGCGAACGACATCAAATATGCGATTCAACAGTTAAGGAGCGCAGCATGAGAGCGAATCCACTATGGCTGAAACGAATTGCGAAACTGGGAATGTTCTTAGTGATGGGGGTCAGCATGAGTGCGGAAGCAGGATTCTTTGGATTACTTGGTGCAACGATGAGTTGGAAAGAAGAGGTGCTCTTGCACGATGGACAGACAATTGTCGCGGAACGTTTCTATAACCTTGGAGGTTATCCGACTCTCGAGAGCAGGGAACGTGCAGCTCTCGATGAAACGGTAACGTTCAGCATCCCTGTTACGGGCAAACGCGTTATATGGAAGACGGATTTCAGGGACTCAGTGGCCGAGCCAAACAGCCTCAATTTAATCTTGCTCGATATTGTTAAGGGCGTTCCGTACATCGCTACTTATCCAGCCGGATGTATCGCTTACAACAAGTGGAAGCGACCCAACCCACCACAGATCCTATTCAAGTATGAGGACGACCAATGGAAGCGCATCGCTTTGACTGAATTCCCGCCTGAACTGAGCAAAGCTAATGTCATTGTTGGCAGGCCAGCCACTTCATTGCTCAAGTCCTTCTACACCGTCGCGCAAGTCAACGAGCAAAACCGCGACATTAAGACACCCGAATACAAAACCATCCTGCGGGAGCCGCTGGCGAATGCAGGGCATTCTTGCCCGGTAATGGTTAGGGTTGAAGGTGGTTGGGTTTCACCGGGCGGTGCGAAGGCGCCCATACCTATAACGCCTCGCAATGCAAGTGATGTTAAAAAATGAGATTTGACCAATCGAACGTATTGGAATTCAGTCTATTCCAATATGGTATGAGCCTGAACGGGAGCCCGTATTTCCAACGGGGTATGAGCCTGAAGCATGAATTTTGGGTCGATCATCCACGACATGGTGATCGATATGAACGAAACTCAGCTCAAGACGGTAGCGCAATTGCGCGCTTTTTTGGAGGGGACTCTTGAAGTCAAATTCCAGCCCATCCGCAACGATGTCGAGCGCTACGGCTTCATCGCCGCAGTGCTTGGACGGTTTGCTTACCGCCGGCTTGTTCGGGCCGACAAGGGTGTTCTGATGCGTTATCTGGCACGCATCACCGACTACTCGCGAGCGCAGCTCAAGCGGCTCTTGGGTCGGCATCTCAAGGGTGAGCCGCTGGCCAAGCGCTATCGCGCCCCGGCAGCGGGCTTTGCGCGCAAATTCACCGCCGCTGACGTGAAGCTGCTCGCGCAAACCGATGCGTTGCATAACACCCTGTCTGGCCCCGCCACCAAGTGTTTGATGCAGCGCGCCTATGCCGTTTATGGCGATGCCCGCTATGTGCGGCTCGCCACGCTCTCCGTGGCTCACCTGTATAACCTGCGTCACCAAGCCGGCTACCAGGTGACCCGAGCCCACTGGACCAAGACCCGCGGCTACGCCGTCCCCATCGGGCAGCGGCGCGCGCCTACCCCCGACGGACGCCCCGGCTTCATCCGCATCGACAGCGTGCATCAGGGCGATCAGGACGGCGCCAAGGGGCTCTATCACATCAATGCCGTGGACTGCGTCACCCAGTACGAGATCGTCGCCACCTGCGAGCGCCTGTCCGAGGCATTCCTGCTGCCAGTGCTCGAACAGATCCTGGCGGGCTTTCCCTTCGCGATCCTGGGTTTTCACGCCGACAACGGCTCGGAGTACATCAACTACACCGTGGCCAAGCTACTCAATAAGCTCAGGATCGAGTTCACCAAGTCGCGCCCCAGGCACAGCAACGACAACGGTTTGGCCGAAACCAAGAACGGGGCTATCGTGCGCAAACATTTCGGTTACCAGCATATCCCGCAGCGCTTCGCCGCCCCGGTCAACACCTTCTGCCAGGATTTCCTCAACCCCTACGTGAACTTCCATCGCCCTTGTTTCTTCGCCGAAACGCTCACCGACCCCAAGGGAAAGATACGCAAGCGCTATCTGCAAAAGAACATGATGACGCCCTACGAGAAGCTCAAATCGCTGCCCAAGGCCAAGGACTTCCTTCAACCCGGCATCACTTTCGCACAACTGGACTCAACCGCAACCGCCATGAGCGACAATGAGGCCGCCCGCAGACTCAACGACGCCAGAACCAAACTATTCCAATCCATCCATGATCGATCCAAACGTGCCGCATGAACACGGGTTATTCACCGGGCCGCCTGCCTCTCGCCTCAAAGGGGCGGTCGGCGGCCCCGTGCATAACCCTGCGGCGTAACCACATGCACACCCATCCCTCGCCACCCTCGTTCAGGCTCATACCTGAATTGGAATTGACTATGCTTCATCGGCTTCATCGGCTGGCTCTGGGCTGGAGAATCAAAGGGGTCAAAATCAAAGTAATCAAGAAAATCAAAAGCGGTCTACCATCGAAATTGTTGCGAATAGCGGCGCGTCGCTCGATCTTTCGCCTGCTCGCGCTGCTGCTCGCCGGCCGCCCCGAGACGCGCGCGGTTTGGTCTCGCCTCCGATTGTGGTAGATTGATCCATACGTCTCATGCCGAGCCGGGATGCCCATGGACCGCGCCAACGCCTACGAAACCGACCTGGACCGCAATCCGGCCAATCATGCGCCACTGACGCCGCTCAGCTTCATCGAGCGCGCGGCCTACGTCTATCCGGAGCGGACCGCCGTGGTGCACGGCGCGCGCCGCTACACCTGGAAAGAAACCTATGCGCGCTGCCGGCGCCTGGCCTCGGCGCTCGGCCGGCGCGGCATCGGCATCGGCGACACCGTGGCGGTGATGGCCGCCAACACGCCCGAGATGTACGAATGCCACTTCGGCGTGCCCATGCAGGGCGCGGTGCTGAATACGCTCAATACCCGCCTCGATGCGGAGGCGATTGCGTTCATGCTGAATCATGGCAACGCGAGAGTATTGATCGCGGACCGGGAATTCTCCGCGACTGTCGCGCGCGCGCTCGAGCAGGTGGTGCACCGCCCGGTCGTGATCGACATCGACGACCAGGAATACGACGGCCCGGGTGAGCGTATCGGAGAGAAGGACTACGAGGCGCTGCTCGCCGAGGGCGACCCGGATTACGCCTGGCAGCCGCCCGCGGATGAATGGAATGCGATCTCCCTCAATTACACCTCCGGCACCACCGGCAATCCCAAAGGCGTGGTGTATCACCATCGCGGCGCCTATCTCAACGGCGTGTGCAATATCGTCACCTGGGGCATGCCGCAGCATTCGATTTACCTGTGGACGCTGCCCATGTTCCACTGCAACGGCTGGTGCTTCCCCTGGTCCATGGCAGCCAATGCCGGTGTCAACGTCTGCTTGCGCCGCGTCGATCCGGTGCAGATCTTGCGCCTGATCAAGGAGCATGGGGTCACGCATTATTGCGGCGCGCCTATTGTGCATACCGGGCTGATCAACGCCGACCCCGGCCTGCGCGCAGGCATCACGCACAAGGTGTCGGCCATGGTGGCGGGCGCGGCACCGCCGGCGGCGATGATCGAGGGCATGGAGAACATCGGCTTCGACCTGACCCACGTCTACGGCCTCACCGAAACCTATGGGCCGGCGACGGTGTGCGCGAAGCACGAAGAGTGGGGCGCCTTGGACATCGGCAAGCGCGCCGAGCGCAACGGGCGCCAGGGCGTGCGCTATCTGATGCAGGAGGGGCTGGCGGTGATGGATGCGGCGACCATGACGCCGGTGCCTGCGGACGGCGAGACCATGGGCGAAATCATGTTCCGCGGCAATATCACCATGAAAGGCTACCTGAAGAATACCAAGGCGACGGCGGAGGCTTTCGCCGGCGGCTGGTTCCATTCGGGCGACCTGGCGGTGATGCAGCCCGACGGCTACGTCAAGATCCGCGACCGGTCGAAGGACATCATCATTTCCGGCGGCGAGAATATTTCCTCGCTCGAAATCGAGGAGGCGCTTTACCGCCATCCGGCGGTGCTCGCCGCGGCGGCGGTGGCGCGGCCCGATCCAAAGTGGGGGGAGACGCCCTGCGCCTTCGTCGAGCTGAAGGCGGGCGCGCAGGTGACGGCGCAGGAAATCATCGAGCATTGCCGCAACCATCTGGCGCGCTTCAAGGTGCCGCGCGCCGTGGTGTTCGGCGAGTTGCCCAAGACTTCGACCGGCAAGATCCAGAAGTTCGTGCTGCGCCAGCAGGCCAAGTCGGCGCAGGCGATCGAGTAGCAACAACGACGGCGTGAGGTTTTTATACAAGATCGTCGATTGCGCACGGATGCGCTTTTCATCCGTGCGCAATCGACGATCCGCGCGGACGGTTTTTCGTCCGCGCAACACCAGCAACTCTGCGACAATGGATGGGGGCGATTTAAGTCGCCCCGTATTGTTTCGGCTAGACCGGCTTACGAGCAAGGAGCACGACCATGAACGCGAATACCCCGGCAGCGGCGACCGAGCCGCTGTTGTTGCGGCAGGAGGCGGGCGGCGTGGCGACGCTTACCCTCAACCGGCCGGCGCAATTCAATTCCCTGTCGCAGGCGCTGATGAGCGAGCTGCAGGCCGAGCTCGATCGCATCGCCGCCGACGCCGGCGTGCGCGTGGTGATCATGGCCGGGGCCGGCAAGGCGTTCTGCGCCGGGCACGACCTCAAGGAAATGCGTTCCGATGCGACGAAGGGATTCCAGCAGCAGCTGTTCCGCCAGTGCAGCAAGCTCATGCTCACGCTGGTGCGCATGCCGCAGCCGGTGATCGCGCGCGTGCACGGCATCGCCACCGCGGCCGGCTGCCAACTGGTTTCGATGTGCGACCTGGCGGTGGCCTCCGACAATGCGCGCTTCGCCGTGTCGGGCGTGAACCTGGGCTTGTTCTGCTCCACGCCGTCGGTGGGGCTCGCGCGCAATCTCGGACGCAAGCAGGCGATGGAAATGCTGCTGACCGGCGATTTCATCGATGCGCAGACGGCGCTCGCGCGCGGCCTGGTGAACCGCGTCGTACCGGCGGAGCAACTCGACGCCGAGATCGGGAAGCTCAGCGACTCGATTCTCGCCAAGACGCCGGTCGCCATCAAGGCGGGCAAACAGATGTTCTACCGGCAGCTGGAGCTGGGACTGGATGGGGCCTACGAGTTGGCGAGCGAAGTCATGGCCTGCAATATGATGGCCGAAGACGCGCAGGAAGGCATCGACGCTTTCGTCGCCAAGCGCAAGCCGCAGTGGAAGGGACGCTAACCACACGAACGGGTGGTTGTTTGCCGAAGAGGTATGGCTATAATGCCTGACCCGGTGACTGCCGAGCGCCGGCAGTGGTGTAGGGGTTGCCGGATATTGTGGGTTGAAGGAGGGCCGTCGGTCACCGCGCCGCATCGCTGAGCATGGACGATTACATACTCGAAACCAAAAGCCTGAGCAAGGAATTCAAGGGCTTTCTCGCGGTAAACGCTGTCAGCCTCAGGGTCAGGCGCGGGCATATTCACGCCCTCATCGGCCCCAATGGTGCGGGCAAGACGACCTTTTTCAACCTGCTCACGCATTTCCTCGTGCCGACCCACGGGCAGATCATCTACAACGGCCGCGACATTACCGGATCGAATCCGGCTGCCATCCCGCGCATGGGAATGGTGCGCTCGTTTCAGATTTCGGCGGTATTCCCGCACTTGAGCGTTCTGGAAAACGTGCGCGTGGCCCTGCAGCGCAAGCGCGGCAACTCGTTCGATTTCTGGCGCTCGGCGACGGTGCTCGATCAGTCGAACGGCCGCGCGCGCGAGCTGATCGACTCGGTGGGCCTGTCGGCGTTCGAGGGCGCGATCGCGGTCGAGTTGCCCTACGGTCGCAAGCGCGCGCTGGAAATCGCGACTACCCTGGCGCTCGAACCGGAAATGATGCTGCTCGACGAGCCCACGGCAGGGATGACGCATGAGGACGTGGAACGCATTACGGCACTGATCAAACGCGTCGCGGCGAACCGCACCGTCCTCATGGTCGAGCACAACTTGAGCGTGGTGCAGAACCTCTCCGACACCATCACGGTTCTCGCCCGCGGCGAGGTACTCGCCGAGGGGGATTACGCCACCGTGTCGAAAGACGCGCAAGTGATGAGCGCTTACCTGGGAACGGAACATGCCTGAAGCGGTCCGGATCGTGGATGAGCCCATCGCCGGAGCCGGGACGGTGCCGCTGCTGGCGGTGAGCGGGCTCAACGCGTGGTATGGCGAGTCGCATATCCTGCACGGCGTCGATTTCGGCATTGCCGAAGGCGAAGTGGTGACGCTGCTCGGGCGCAACGGCGCCGGCAAAACGACGACGTTGAAATCGATCATGGGCATGGTCGAGCGCCGCCAGGGATCGATCCGGTTTGCCGGCACGGAGACCATCGGCCTGCCCTCGAACCGCATCGCGCGCTCCGGCATCGCATTCTGTCCGGAGGAACGCGGGATTTTCGCCAGCCTCAATGTCAAGGAGAACCTGCTGCTGCCGCCGCAGGTGGGCCCCGGCGGATTGAGCGTGGATCAGGTGTTCGAGCTGTTTCCGAACCTGAAGGAGCGCCAGGCCAGCCAGGGCACCAAGCTCTCGGGCGGCGAGCAGCAGATGCTCGCCATCGGCCGCATTCTGCGCACCGGCGCGAGGCTGCTGCTGCTGGACGAGCCGACCGAGGGCCTGGCACCGGTCATCGTGCAGCAAATCCGCCGCACCATCGAGCGCATCAAGGCGCAGGGGTTTACAATCCTGCTGGTCGAGCAGAATTTCCGTTTTGCCGCCACGGTAGCGGACCGCCATTACGTGATGGAGAACGGTCGCGTGGTCGACATGATTCCCAACGCGGAACTGGAGTCGAACCTGCAGAAGGTCCACGATTATCTCGGCGTTTGAACGCAAGAGCATCATCAACTTTCACAAGAGGAGACCCACCATGTTGCAGAAACGCAGTGCATTGCTGGCCGTTTCGCTGGCGTTCGCCGCCGGCGCCGCGCAGGCGCAGATTTCCGACGGAGTCATCAAGATTGGAGTGCTGAACGACATGTCGGGCCTTTATGCCGACCTTACCGGTCCCGGGTCGGTCGTTGCCGCGCGCCTGGCGGTGGAGGATTTCGGCGCGGCGAAGAAGGGCATGAAGGTCGAGATCGTATCCGCCGACCATCAGAACAAGCCGGACGTCGGTTCGGCCATCGCACGCACCTGGTACGACACCGACAAGGTCGACGTGATCGTCGATGTGCCGACTTCGTCGGTGGCACTCGCCGTCAGCCAGATTACCAAGGACAAGGGCAAGGCGTTCCTGGTATCCGGCGCGGCCACTTCCGACCTCACCGGCAAGGCCTGCTCGCCGAACACTATCCACTGGACCTATGACACCTGGATGCTCGCCAACGGCACCGGTAACGCGATCGTGAAGACCGGCGGCGATACTTGGTTTTTCATTACGGCGGACTATGCGTTCGGGCATGCGCTGGAGCGCGACACCGAGGCGGTGGTGCTGAAGACCGGGGGCAAGGTGCTCGGCAAGGTGCGCCATCCGCTCAGCACGCAGGATTTCTCCTCGTTCCTGCTGCAGGCGCAGGCGTCGAAAGCCAAGATCATCGGCCTCGCGAACGCCGGCGGCGACACCATCAACTCGATCAAGCAGGCGGCCGAGTTCGGCATCGTCAAGGCGGGTCAGAACCTCGCCGGGATGCTGGTGTTCCTGCCCGACATACACGCGCTTGGCCTGCAGACCGCGCAGGGATTGATTTTCACCGAGACGTTTTACTGGGACCTGAACGACAATACGCGCGCATTCACCAAGCGCTTTTCCGCCCAGGCGCCGCGCAACCTGTACCCGTCGATGATCCACGCCGGCGTGTATTCGGCCGTCATCCACTACCTGAAGGCGATCGAGGCGATCAAGTCGGACGATGGCACCAAGGTGATCGCGCAAATGAAGAAGATGCCGACCGACGACCCGCTGTTCGGCAAGGGCAGCATCCGCGCCGATGGCCGCAAGCTGCATCCCGCCTATCTGGTTGAAGTGAAGAAACCGTCGGAGTCCAAGGGTCCGTGGGACTATTACAAGGTGCGCAACACCCTTCCCGCCGACCAGGCGTTTCGGCCTGTGGCCGAGGGCGACTGCCCGCTGGTCAAGTAAGCGGGGGGTAGCGGCATGACCGAGATCTTCGGCGTCCCGACGCAAGCGCTGTTCGGGCAGTTGCTGATCGGCCTGATCAACGGCTCCTTCTACGCGCTGCTCTCGCTCGGGCTCGCCGTGATCTTCGGTCTGCTCAACATCATTAACTTTACCCACGGCGCCCAGTACATGCTGGGCGCCTTCTTCGCCTATTTCCTGCTCAACAAGGCCGGCCTCGGCTACTGGTGGTCGCTGGCAATCGCGCCGCTCGCTTCGGGCGCGTTCGGGATGCTGATCGAGCGCACCATGCTCAAGCAGCTGTACAAGCTCGATCACCTTTACGGCCTGCTTCTGACGTTCGGCCTTGCCCTCATCATCCAGGGGCTGTTCCGCAACGAGTACGGCTCCTCGGGGCTGCCGTATCCGATCCCCGAGGAACTCTCCGGCGCACGCAATCTGGGCTTCATGTTTCTGCCGAACTACCGCGCCTGGGTGATTTTCGCTTCGCTGGTGGTGTGCGTGGGGACGTGGTTCGTCATCGAGCGGACCAAGCTCGGTTCCTACCTGCGCGCGGCGACCGAAAATCCGGCATTGGTGCAGGCCTTCGGCATCAATGTGCCGCGCATGATCACGCTGACCTATGGCTTCGGTGTCGGCCTGGCCGGGCTGGCCGGAGTGATGGCCGCACCGATCTACCAGGTGAGTCCGCAGATGGGTGCCGACCTGATCATCGTGGTGTTCGCAGTGGTGGTGATCGGCGGCATGGGTTCGATCATGGGCTCGATCGTCACCGGTTTCGCGCTCGGGCTGGTCGAGGGTCTGACCAAGGTGTTCTATCCGGAAGCCTCCAACACCGTCATTTTCATCATCATGGCAATCGTCCTGATGATCAAGCCCGCCGGCTTGTTCGGTACCCAGCGCTGAGATGGTGAATTGATGGCCTCAGAGGACAGGGCGGCGGCCGGTGTGACGCGCGAGGAAGGATCGCTGGGCCACCAGCGCATCGCCTTTACCGTGATGGTGGTGCTGTTCGTGCTGGCGCCGTTCGTTTTTTATCCGGTGTTCCTGATGAAGGCACTGACCTTCGCGCTGTTCGCCTGCGCCTTCAATCTGCTGATCGGCTTCGGCGGCCTGCTGTCCTTCGGCCACGCCATGTTTCTCGGCACCGCAGGCTACGTCTGTGCGCATGCCGCGAAGGAATGGGGCTTCAACCCCGAATTCGCGATCCTGTTCGGAACCGGGGCGTCGGCCTTGCTCGGAATCGTGACGGGGTTGCTGGCGATCCGGCGCCAGGGAATCTATTTCGCCATGATCACCCTGGCGCTGGCGCAGATGATCTTCTTTTTCTACGTACAGACTCCGTTCACCAAGGGCGAGGACGGCATCCAGGCGGTCCCGCGCGGCATGTTGTTCGGCGCGATCGACCTGTCGAGGCCGCTCGCGATGTACTTCTTCGTGCTCGTCATCTTTCTTGCGGGCTTCCTGCTCATCTACCGCATCATCCATTCGCCGTTCGGCCAGGTGCTGAAGGCGATCCGGGAGAATGAACCGCGCGCGATCTCCCTCGGCTACAGGACCGATCAATACAAGCTGCTCGCCTTTGTGCTGTCGGCGACGCTGGCCGGGCTGGCCGGCGCGACCAAGGCACTCGTGTTCCAGCTCGCGTCGCTGACCGACGTGCACTGGACCATGTCGGGGGAGGTGGTGCTGATGACGCTGCTGGGCGGGCTGGGCACCGTGTTCGGCCCGGTCGTCGGCGCGTTCATTATCATCACGATGGAGAACTATCTCGCGGCGCTGGGCCAGTGGGTCACGGTCATCCAGGGTGCGATCTTTGTTGCCTGCGTCCTTGCCTTCCGCCGCGGCATCATCGGCGAACTGGGGCACTGGCTGAAGAAGCCCCTATAAGGCGCCGCATTCGTCATTGCCGCGAACGCGGCGAGGCCTGCATCGGCGGCTCAGACGATGCCTTTGGCGGCGAGCGCATCCACCGCCTGCCGCTCCATGCCGAGCAGGCCCTGCAGGATCTCCTGCGTGTGCTGGCCGAGCGTCGGCGGCGGCACCTTGTATTCCACCGGCGTTTCGGAGAAGCGCATCGGGCTTGCCACCGTCGGGCAGGGGACGCCCGCAGGCGTCGGGATGTCGACTTTCAGTCCGCGGTGCTGCACCTGCGGATCCTCGAATACCTGCTGCATGTTGTTGATCGGGCCGCAGGGGACGTTGGCGGTCTCCAGTACCTGGATCCACTCGTGCATGCCGCGCATGTGCATGATGTCGGCGATGAGCGGGATCAGCGCATCGCGGTTGACGATGCGCCCCGACATCAGCCGGAAGCGCTCGTCTTCGGCTAACTCGGGGCGCCCGGCCACCTTGCAGAAACTCGCGAACTGGCTGTCGTTGCCGACCGCGAGGATGATGTGGCCGTCCTTGCACGGGAACACCTGATAGGGCACGACGTTGGGATGGGCGTTGCCGTAGCGTCTGGGGATATTGCCCGAAACGAGGTAGCCGCTGATCTGGTTGGCGTTGAACGCGACCATGGAATCGAGCAGCGCCACGTCGATGTACTGGCCGCTGCCGCCGCGCTCGCAGTGGGCGATGGCGGCGGTGATCGCCAGACTCGCGTACATGGCGGTGAGTATGTCGGTAATGGCGATGCCGACTTTCATCGGCCCGCCGCCGGGCAACTCGTCGCGCTCGCCGGTGATGCTCATCAGCCCGCCCATGCCCTGGAACACGAAGTCGTAGCCGGGACGCGGCGCATACGGGCCCGACTGGCCGAAACCGGTGATGGAGCAGTAGATCAGGCGCGGGTTGATGTCGCGCAGCTGCTCATAGCTCAAGCCGTAGCGTGCCAGCGTGCCGACCTTGTAGTTCTCGATCAGGACGTCGCACTTCGCCGCCAGCGCTCGCACAATCTGCTGCCCCTCCGGCCTGGATATGTCCAGGGTGATGGATTTCTTGCCGCGGTTGCAGGAGAGGTAGTAGGCGGAATCGCGCGTGTCCTTGCCCTCGCCGTCCTTGAGCCAGGGCGGTCCCCAGCCGCGCGTGTCGTCGCCCGTGCCGGGGCGTTCAATCTTGATCACCTCGGCGCCGAGGTCGGCGAGGTTCTGCGAGGCCCAGGGCCCGGCGAGGACGCGGGACAGATCGAGCACGCGGATATGCGAAAGCGGGCGGGGCATGGATACGCCTTGTGAAGATCAGGAATTGATGGTGGCGACGCCGTTGTTGAGCACCAGGACATCGCGTTCGACGGCGCGGGAACGGAACAAAATGCTGCCGCCCCGGCGCCACATTTCGGTGCGTATGGTTTCCCCCGGATACACTGGCGCGGAAAAACGCAGCGACAGGCCGGCGAGTTTTTCCGGTTGGTAGCCGCAGAACGTCCTGAGAATGGCATGGCCGGCCACGCCATAGGTGCACAGGCCGTGCAAAATAGGCCGGGGAAAGCCCGCAGCCTTGGCCACCGCCGGTTCGGCGTGCAGTGGGTTGGGATCGGCGCACAGGCGGTAAATCAGCGCCGCCTGGGGCAGGGTGGGCAGATCGCAACTTGCATCCGGCGCACCCTCGGGCACTGCTGGGGGCGGCGGCGGGGCTGGGTCGCCTTTGCCGAAACCGCCGTCGCCGCGGCAGAACGTGGTGTGCTCCAGTGTCGCCAGCAGCGCGCCGCTGGCCTTGTCGACAATGCTGCGTTCCTGGATCAGCAGCGCGCCCTTGTCTTTGCCCTTGTCGACGATGGCTTTGATGCGCGTGCGGCCGACGACCGTGCCGGCCGCAGGAATCGGCCGGTGAATGGACAGCGACTGCTCGCCGTGGACGATTCTCACCCAGTCGATGCCGCTCGCCGGATCCTTGATCCAGAAGCCGGGATAGCCCAGCACCACCGGCATGGTCGGCACCGCCTTCAGGTTTTTCTCGTAGACGAACTGCAGTTGCGCTTCGTCCATGGGATCGTGGCCGTAGCCCACGCCCAGGGCGTAGAGCATGCTGTCCTTCTCGGTGTAGGTCTGCTCGACCTCGGGGAAGGGCCAGTTCTTCAGCTTGTCGTAGTCGATGGGCATGGTTTTTCCGGGTCACGCATTTGATCATGAATCTCCAGCTTCCAGCGCTTAAACCGGATCCCAGCTGAACACGTCCTGCGAGCGGTCGAGGCCGTAGAAGCCCGAGCGCAGCGCGGGGATGGCATGCTCGGCGATGCTGCGCGCGGTCCAGCCGCCGTCGCGCTGCACCGAGCGCAAGGGGCGCGGCTGGCTCATCAGGAAAATCTCGTTGGCGCGCACCGCGAACACCTGGCCGCTGACGTCCTTGGCCGCATCGCTCGCCAGGAACACCGCCATGGGCGCGATCTTGGCGGCCTCCATGGTCTTGAGTTTGTCCACGCGCGCCTTGGCTTCAGGCGTGTCGGCGGGAATGGCGCCGATCATCCGGCTCCAGGCGAAAGGCGCGATGCAGTTGGAGCGCACCTTGTAGCGCGCCATGTCCATGGCGATCATCTTCGACAACGCGGTGATGCCGAGTTTGGCGGCGCCGTAATTGGCCTGGCCGATGTTGCCGATCAGTCCGGACGTGGAGGTCATGTGCACATAGGCGCCGGATTCCTGCTCGCGGAAATAAGTGGCCGCGGCGCGGCTGACGTAAAACGTGCCGTTCAGGTGCACGTCGATCACGGCGCCCCATTCTTCCGGGTTCATTTTGAAGAACATGCGGTCGCGCAGGATGCCGGCGTTATTGACGACGCAGTCGATGCGGCCGAAGTTGTCGATCGCCGCCTTGATGATGGCGTTCGCGCCGGGCCAGGTAGCCACGCTGTCGGTGTTGGCCACGGCCTGGCCGCCCTTGGCGCGGATTTCGTCCACGACTTGCTGCGCCGGGCCGGCGTCCTTGCCTTCGCCGCTGACCGAGGCGCCGATGTCGTTCACCACCACCTTGGCGCCTTCGGCCGCCATCAGCAAGGCGAACTCGCGGCCAATGCCGCCGCCGGAGCCGGTTACCACCGCCACCTTGTCCTGCATCATCTGTGCCATGCTGGTTACCTCGATGTTTGAATATCGGAATTCGAGCTGATTGCAAAATGAGGG
>Ga0156177_1154_pt2 | contig 24401 bp, 22 predicted proteins | sample RifCSPlowO2_12_FD_107830 | JGI IMG/M metagenome (GOLD analysis project Ga0156177, IMG submission 107830) | Betaproteobacteria bacterium RIFCSPLOWO2_12_FULL_64_23
AACCGTGCGAGATCATCTGCACCAGGGCGCCCTCGACGCCGTAGGCGTTGAAAATGAAGAAGCCGAGGGTCACGAAGCCCATGTGCGCAACAGAGGAATAGGCGATCAGCTTCTTCATGTCCGTCTGCACCAGCGCCACCAGTCCGATGTAGACCACCGCGATCAGGGACAGGGTGATCATGAACCCGGCGAGCGCATGGCTCGCGTCGGGCAGCATCGGCAGCGAAAAGCGGACGAAACCGTAGGCGCCGAGCTTGAGCAGGATCGCCGCCAGCACCGCCGAGCCGCCAGTCGGCGCCTCGACGTGGGCATCGGGCAGCCAGGTGTGCACCGGCCACATCGGCACCTTCACCGCGAACGCGAGAAAGAAGGCGATGAACAGCAGGATCTGCGGCGTCATCGCCAGCGGCAGCTTGTGCCAGTCGAGGATGGAGAAACTGCCGCCCGACTTGTCGTACAGGTACAGGAACGCGACCAGCATCAACAGCGACCCGAGCAGGGTGTAGAGGAAGAACTTCACCGCGGCATAGACGCGGTTGGGCCCGCCCCAGACCCCGATCACCAGGTACATCGGAATCAGCGTCGCCTCGAAGAACACGTAGAACAGCATCACGTCCAGGGCGGCGAACACGCCGTTCAGCAGGCCCGACATGATGAGGAAGGCCGCCATGTACTGCGCCACCCGCTGTTTGATCGACTCCCAGCCGGCAATCACCACCAGCACGGTGATGAAGCTGTTCAGCAGGATGAACAGCACCGAAATGCCGTCCACGCCGAGGTTGTAGTTGATGTTGAAGCGCGGGATCCAGGGCGAGAGTTCGACAAATTGCATCGCGCTGGTCTGGGTGTTGAAGCCGGCATACAGCGGCAGGCTCGCCGCCAGGCCGAGCACCGCGCCGATCAGCGCGATCCGGCGCACTTGCGCGGCGTAGCGGTCGCTGAACGCGAGCACCACCAGGCCGAACAGGATCGGGATCCAGATGGCGAGGCTGAGCCAGGGAGCCGAAGTCATCGTCGGTCCCCTAGGCCTGCCCGAACCACAGCGTCAGCAGCACGAACACGCCGATGATCATGGTGAAGGCGTAATGGTAGATGTAGCCGGACTGGAACAGGCGCACCAGGCCGGCGATCCAGCCGACGACGCGCGCCGTGCCGTTGACCATGAAACCGTCGATGATGGCCACGTCGCCGATTTTCCACAGGCCGCCTCCGATCGCGCGCGCGCCACCGGCGAAGAACCAGTCGTTGAAGCGGTCGAAGCCGTACTTTTCCTCCAGGATCGTGACCAGCACGCCGGCCCTCCGCCGCAGCACCGCGGGCAGCGCCGGCTTCACGATGTACAGATACCAGGCGGTCGCGGCCCCCGCGAGCGCGAACCAGAACGGCAGGCTGGCGAGGCCGTGCAACATCATGCCGATCACGCCGCGGTACTCCCGCGCCATCTCGGCCAGACCCGCGTGTTCCGGGGCGATAAAAATGGAGGCGCCGAAATAACCGCCGTAGAGCACCGTGCCGATGGTCCAACCCGCGGCAACGGACGGAATGGCGAGCAGAATAAGCGGCAGCGTCACCACCGCCGGCGATTCGTGCGGCACCACATGACCGTGGCCGGCATCGTGGCCATGGTCATCCTTGGCGGCACCATGGCCGGCATCATGACCGGCGTCATGCGCGGCGAAGCGCTCCTCGCCGTGGAAGGTGTAAAAAATCAGGCGGAAGGAATACAGCCCGCCGACGAACACCCCGGCGAGCAGCAGAGAATAGGCAAAGCCCGCGCCCGGGGTGTGCGACAGATGCACCGCTTCCAGGATCGAGTCCTTGGAGAAAAACCCGGCGAACGGCGGCAGTCCGGCATTGGCGAGTGCGCCGATCAACATCGTAAGGTAGGTGATCGGCATGTATTTGCGCAAGCCGCCCATCTTGCGCATGTCCTGCTCGTGGTGCAGCGCGATGATCACCGAGCCCGCGCCGAGGAACAGCACCGCCTTGAAGAAGGCGTGGGTCATGAGGTGGAACATGCCGACCGAATACGCCGAGGCCCCCAGCGCCACGGTCATGTAGCCGAGTTGCGACAGGGTCGAATACGCGATCACGCGCTTGATGTCGTACTGCACCACGGCGATCAGCGCCATGAAGAAGGCGGTGATGCCGCCGATCACCAGCACGAAGGACAGCGCCGCCTCGGACAGCTCGAACAGCGGCGACATGCGCGACACCATGAATATGCCGGCGGTCACCATCGTCGCCGCGTGGATCAGGGCCGAGATCGGCGTCGGGCCTTCCATCGAATCGGGCAGCCAGACATGCAGCGGAACCTGCGCCGATTTGCCCATGGCGCCGATGAACAGGCAGATGCAGATCACGGAAATCAGCAGCCAGGGCGCGCCGGGGATGATCTCTATGCTGGTCTTGACCATGCCCGGTGCCTGCGCGAACACACCGGCGTAGTCGAGCGTGCCGAAATGCGCCAGGATCAGGCCGATGCCGAGGAGGAAGCCGAAGTCGCCGACGCGGTTCGCCAGGAACGCCTTGAGGTTGGCGTAAATCGCCGTCGGCCGCGTGTACCAGAAGCCGATCAGCAGGTAGGACACCAGGCCCACCGCCTCCCAGCCGAAGAACAGCTGCACGAAGTTGTTGGCCATCACCAGCATCAGCATGGAGAAAGTGAATAGCGCAATGTAGGCGAAGAAGCGCTGGTAGCCCGGATCGTCCGCCATGTAGCCGATGGTGTAGACGTGCACCATGAGCGAGACGAAGCTCACCACCAACATCATCAGCGCCGACAGCCGGTCGATGAGGAAGCCGATCTCGAAACGCGTCTCGCCCGAGGTCAGCCAGGTGTAGACGCTGCCGTTGAAGACATTGCCCTGCATCACGTCGAAGAACACCACCACCGAGGCGAGGAACGAGACCGTCACCCCGATGATGGTCACCCAATGGGCGCCGGCGCGGCCGATGGCGCGGCCGCCAAGGCCCGCGATCAAGGCCCCCGCAAGGGGCGCCAGCGGCACCAGCAGGTAGAGCTGCTGCATCGATGTCATGGCGTTGTGCCGGGTGATGAACGCGGGTTATGCGCCGGCCCGCCCCCGCTTCCCGCCCGTTGCTCGTTACCCATTGCCTTCCTCTAGCCCTTCAATGTGTTCAGGTCGTCGACGTTGATGCTGGCGAGATTGCGGAACAGCACCACCAGGATCGCGAGGCCGATGGCCGACTCGGCCGCCGCCACGGTCAGGATGAAGAACACGAACACCTGCCCGGAAATGTCGTTGAGATAATGGGAGAAGGCGATGAAGTTCATGTTCACCGCCAGCAGCATCAGCTCGATTGCCATCAGCAGAATGATCACGTTCTTGCGATTGAGGAAAATGCCGACGATGCTGATGGCAAACAGCAGCGCGCCGAGGATCAGGAAGTGCGCGAGCGACAGCACGGGCAGCGATAAGGGCGGCACGATCAGCTTTCCTTTTTCTCGGACGGCATCGAAACAAGGCGCACGCGGTCGGCGCGCTTGACCAGCACCTGCTCGGCCGGGTCCTGGTGCTTGCTGTCCTTGCGCCGGCGCAGGGTGAGCGCGATCGCCGCGACAATCGCGACCAGCAGGATCACCGCGGCGAGCTGGAACGGATAGACGTAGTCGGTGTACAGAATCCGGCCCAGCTCCTTGGTGTTGCTGTAGCCCGCGCCCGGATCGGCCGGGTTGGGCAAGTGCTCCGTGCCGAAGTACTTGCCCCCCAGCACCAGCACCATCTCGATCACCATCAGCACGCCGACCGCGGCCCCGAGCGGCAGGTAGCTCCAGAAGCCCTCGCGCAGCCGGTCGAGGTTGATGTCGAGCATCATCACCACGAACAGGAACAGCACCATCACCGCTCCGACGTACACCAGCACCAGGACGATCGCCAGGAACTCGGCCCGTAGCAGCATCCAAATGGCGGCGGCGGTGGAGAACGCAAGCACCAGGTAGAGCGCCGCGTGCACCGGGTTGCGCGCGGTAATGACGCGCAGCGCCGCGATCAGCAGGACGCCCGAAAAAAAGTAGAAAAGTATCGCTTCGACGGTCATCGGTTCATCACCGGTACGCCGCGTCGCTGGCGCGGTCCCTGGCGATCTCGGCTTCGTAACGGTCCCCCACCGCGAGCAGCATCTCCTTGGTGTAATGCAGGTCGCTGCGCTTCTCGCCGTGGTATTCGAGGATGCGCGTTTCGACGATGGAATCGACCGGGCAGGATTCCTCGCAGAAACCGCAGAAAATGCACTTGTTCAAGTCGATGTCGTAGCGCGTGGTGCGGCGCGTGCCGTCGGCGCGCTGCTCCGACTCGATGGTGATCGCCAGCGCCGGGCACACCGCCTCGCACAGCTTGCACGCAATGCAGCGCTCCTCGCCGTTGGGATAGCGGCGCAGCGCGTGCAGGCCGCGAAAGCGCGCCGACTGCGGCGTATGCTCCTCCGGATACTGCACCGTGATCTTGCGCGCGAACAGGTAGCGCCCGGTGACCGCCAGGCCCTTCAGCAGCTCGAGCAGCAGGAAGGACTTGAAGAACTCGCGGATTTTCTCAGCCATGGCGAGCGCCTATCTCCATATCGAGAAAGGGGTCTGCATCCACGCGGCGATCAGCACCAGCCACACGATGGTCAGCGGAATGAACACTTTCCAGCCGAGGCGCATGATCTGGTCGTAGCGATAGCGCGGGAAGGTGGCGCGGAACCAGAGGAAGAAAAACAGCACGCACAACACCTTGGCCAGCAGCCAGACGAAGCCGGGGATGGCGTTGAACACGGCCGAGTCCAGCGGTGCGGCCCAGCCGCCGAAAAACATGATGGTGGTGAGCGTGGCCACCAGGATCATGTTGGCATACTCGCCCATGGAGAACACGCCGAACAGCATGCCGGAATATTCGACGTGGAAGCCGACGATCTCCGATTCGCCCTCGGCCATGTCGAACGGCGCGCGCTGGGTCTCGGCCACGCCGGAAATGAAATACACCAGCAGCATCGGCGCGAGCGGCAGCCAGTTCCAGGAGAGGAAATTGAGCCCGATGCCGGCGAAATAGCCTTTCGCCTGGCCGTTGACGACAGCGGAGAGGTTGAGGCTTTGTGACACCAGCAGCACGCACACCAGGGCAAAACCCATGGCGATTTCGTAGGCGACGATCTGCGCCGCCGCGCGCATCGCGCCAAGGAAGGCGTATTTCGAGTTCGACGCCCAGCCGGCGACGATGATGCCGTACACGCCCATTGAAGTGATCGCCATCACGTAGAGCAGTCCCGCATCGACGTTCGCCAGCACCACCTGCGGGCTGAACGGTACCACCGCCCAGGCGGCCATCGCCACGGTGAGGGTGATCACCGGCGCCAGCACGAACAGGAACTTGTCGGCGCCGGAGGGGATGATGATTTCCTTGAACATCAGCTTGATGCCGTCGGCGATGGGTTGCAACAAACCCAAGGGGCCGACGCGGTTGGGGCCGATGCGCACCTGCATGTAGCCGATGACCTTGCGCTCGAGCAAGGTCAGGTAGGCCACCGCGCCCAGCAGCGGCGCGACGATGAGCATGATCAGCACCGAAATCTTGACCAGGGTGAAAATCGCCTCACCCAGCGCCGGACCGAACCAGGTCTGGGCGTAGCCCAGGCCGGTGGCGATCAAGTTGGCGTACAGATCCATCATTACTGCGGCTCCACCCTGACTTCGCCGGACATCGGACCCAGGTCGCTGGTCGCGGCATGCGCCGCGGCGAGGCGCACGCAGTCCCGCGGCAGGCGCTCATCGAGCGCGGCGTTCATCGCGGCCTCGCCTTCGCCCTGACGCACCTTCACCGCCTGACCGTCTTTCAGGCCGAGCCTGGCGAGCAGCGCCGCGTTCATCCAGGCGCGCGGTTCTCCGGCATCGCGGGTTTGCTGCAGCGACGCGGCGCGGCGCACAATCGCGTCGCCGGCATAGATGGGGACATCGGCTATTCTTTGCAGTCCGCCGGACGCGGACGGAGTCTGCAACGCAATCCCGGCGAGCCGGTTGTCGAGCTTGCCCGCGAACTCGCCGGGTTTGCCCAGCTCCTCGCGCACTTGTTCGCTGCTGTCGTAGTCAAAACCGGCCAGACCCAGCAGGTTGCCGAGCACGCGCAGCACTTTCCACGCCGGACGCGCCTCGCCCAGGGGCTTGACCACACCATTGAAACTTTGCATGCGGCCCTCGGCGTTGACGAAGCTGCCCGAGGTTTCGGTGAACGGCGCAATCGGCAACAGCACGCTGGCGTACGCGGGGGCAAGGCCCTTGTACGCCGACAGGCAAATCACGAATTCCGCCGCGTGCATCGCCTTCATCGCAGTATGCGGATCGTTGCAATCGAGCTCGGGCTCGGCGTTCAACAACAGATAGGCCTTGCGCGGTTCGGCCAGCATGGCGGCCGCATCGAGGCCGCCCGCGCCGGGCACGGCCTGGGCCAGATAGCCGCCTACGCTGTTGGCGGCCTCGCCGAAAAAACCGAAGCTCGCACCCAATAGTCCGGCCAGTTCCTGCGCCAACAGGCGCAGCTGTGTCGCCTGCGGGTGCTGCGCCGCCAGATTGCCGAGGAAAATCCCGGTCCTGGCGCCCGAAGCGAGACTGGCCGCAATGTTCTTCGCCTCCGCGCCGATCTTGACCCCCGCCAGCGCGGCGGGTGCCGGCTGCTGTTTCGCCTCGGCCACCGCTTTCACCACCTGCGCCAGCAGTTCCGGCAGTTCCTGCGGCGGCACGATGGCCTTGTTGGCAAGATCCAGCAGCAAATCGTCATCGCTGGCATGGATCAGATTGACTTGCTGCCCGCGCTTGGCCGCCTGGCGCAAGCGGTTGGCGACGAGCGGGTGGTCCTTGCGCAGGAAGGAGCCGACCACGAGCACGCGGTCAAGACCATTGATGTCGGCGATATTCATGCCCAGCCAGGGCGCGCCCAGCTGCTTGCGGTCAGCGGAAAAATCCGACTGGCGCAGGCGGAAATCGACGTTCTCGCTGCCGCTGCCGCGCATCAGTTTGCCCAGCAGGTGCAGCTCTTCCAGCGTGGAGTGCGGCGCGGCCAGCGCGCCCAGCGCCTGCGCGCCATGCTGCGCCTGGACATCTTTCAGGCCCTTGGCCGCCGCGGCCAGCGCCTGCGGCCAGTCCACTTCCTGCCACTGCCCGTCCACCTTGAGCATGGGCTGGGTCAGACGGTCGGCGCAATTGAGGCCCTCATAGGAGAAGCGGTCGCGATCCGACAGCCAGCATTCGTTCAGTTCCTCATTTTCCAGCGGTAACACCCGCATGACCTTGTTCGCCATCACCTGCACCATCAGGTTGGAGCCCAGACTGTCGTGCGGGCTGACCGATTTTCTGCGCGCGAGCTCCCAGGTGCGCGCGCTGTAGCGGAACGGCTTGCTGGTGAGCGCGCCCACCGGGCACAGGTCGATCATGTTGCCCGAAAGTTCGGAATCGACCGAGCGCCCGACGAAGGACACGATTTCCGCGTGCTCGCCGCGCCCCATCATGCCGAGCTCCATCACGCCGGCGATTTCCTGGCCGAAGCGCACGCAGCGGGTGCAGTGGATGCAGCGGCTCATCTCTTCCATCGAAATCAGCGGGCCGACGTTTTTGTGGAACACCACGCGCTTCTCTTCGCGGTAGCGCGAAGCGCTGTTGCCATAACCCACCGCGAGGTCCTGCAACTGGCATTCTCCGCCCTGATCGCAAATGGGGCAGTCGAGCGGGTGGTTGATCAACAGGAACTCCATCACCCCTTTCTGCGCGGTTCTGGCGTACTCGGATTCGGTGAACACCTTCATGCCGTCGGTGACCGGCGTGGCGCAGGCGGGCATCGGCTTGGGTGCCTTCTCCACCTGCACCAGGCACATGCGGCAATTGGCGGCGATGGACAGTTTCTTGTGATAGCAGAAGTGCGGAATGGCGATGCCCAGGGCGTTGGCCGCATCCATCACGGTGGCGCCGTTGTGCACCTCGATCTGCCTGCCGTCTATTTCAACTTTTGGCATGTCGTTCTCAGGCCGTCTTCCTGGCGGGGACGCCGGCAGCGGTGAAATAGCCGCCGGGCTCGCTCACCATGCAGCGCTGGTGTTCGATGTGATACTGGAATTCGTCGCGGAAGTGCTTGACGAAACTTTTCACCGGCATCGCCGCCGCATCTCCGAGGGCGCAGATGGTGCGCCCGGCGATGTTGTCGGCCACGTTGCTGAGCAGATCCAGGTCCTCCTGCCGCCCCTTGCCGTGTTCGATGCGGTGGACCACGCGGTACATCCAGCCGGTGCCCTCGCGGCAGGGCGTACACTGGCCGCAGGATTCTTCGAAATAGAAATACGACAGGCGCTCGAGTGCACGCACCATGCAGGTGGTCTCGTCCATGACGATCACCGCGCCCGAGCCGAGCATGGAGCCCGCTTTGGCGATAGCGTCGAAGTCCAGATCGGTCTGCATCATGATGTCGCCCGGTATGACTGGAGCCGAGGAGCCGCCCGGAATTACCGCCTTGAGTTTCCTGCCGCCGCGCATCCCGCCCGCCATCTCGAGCAGTTGCGCGAACGGCGTGCCCAGCCGCACTTCGTAATTTCCCGGCCGGTTGACGTGGCCCGAAACGGAGAAGATCTTGGTGCCGCCGTTGTTGGGCCGGCCCAGCGCGAGGAAGGCGTCGCCGCCGTTATTGATGATCCAGGGCACCGCAGCGAAGGTTTCGGTGTTGTTGATCGTCGTCGGCCTGCCGTACAGGCCGTAGCTTGCCGGGAACGGCGGCTTGAAGCGCGGCTGGCCTTTCTTGCCTTCGACCGACTCGAGCAAGCCGGTCTCTTCGCCGCAGATGTAGGCGCCCCAGCCGTGCACCGCATGGAGTTCGAACGAAAAATCGGTGCCGAGGATGTTCTTGCCCAGATAGCCGGCGGCGCGCGCCTCGTCCAGCGCCTGTTCGAACAACGCGTATTCCGCCCAGATTTCGCCGTGGATGTAGTTGTAGCCCGTGCCGCTACCCACAGCGTAAGCGGCGATGAGCATGCCTTCGATCACCAAGTGCGGGTTGTAGCGCAGGATGTCACGGTCCTTGAACGTGCCCGGCTCGCCCTCGTCGGAATTGCACACCAGGTACTTGGCGCCTGCGTACTGGCGCGGCATGAAACTCCACTTCAGCCCGGCCGGGAAGCCGGCGCCGCCACGGCCGCGCAGCCCCGATTTCTTGACTTCGGCGATGACCGCCTCGGGCGTGATGTTCTCGCTGAAAATCTTCTTCAGCGCGGCATAACCGCCGCGCGCCTCATAGTCCTTGAGGTGCCAGTTCGCGCCGTCCAGGCCCTTCATCAGGATTGCGTCGGGACCGTAGTCGAGCATCACTTCAGCTCCGCGAGCAGTTGATCGAGCTTGTCCTGCGACATGTTGCCGCACATGCGCTTGTTGTTCACCAACAGCACCGGCGCATCGCCGCAGGCGCCCATGCATTCGCCCTGCTTCAGCGTGATGCGGCCGTCGGCGGTGGTCTCGTTGAAGCCGACGCCGAGACAATGCTTCAGGTGCTCGGCCGCGTCGGCGCCGCCGGAGAGCGCGCACGGCAGGTTGGTGCAGACGGTGAGCTTGTGCCTGCCGCCGGGCTCGAGGTTGTACATGTTGTAGAAGCTCGCCACCTCGTACACCGCGATCGGCGGCATGCCCAGGTAATGCGCAACGTAGTCCATGGTCTCGGTAGCGAGCCAGCCCTTCTCGTCCTGCGCGATGGCCAGCGCCGCGATCACCGCCGACTGCTTCTGCTCGGCCGGGAATTTGGCGATCTCGCGATCGATCTTCTTCAATGATTCTGCGCTCAGCATTTCATTCACCAAGTTTCATTTCACCGGTCACCGATCGATCTCGCCGAAGACGAAGTCCAGCGTGCCGATGATCGCGACCACGTCGGCGATCATATGGCCGCGCGACATCTCGCTCAGCCCCTGCAGGTGCGCGAAACCGGCGCCGCGGATTTTCATGCGGTAGGGCTTGTTCGCGCCGTCGGACACGATGTAGACGCCGAGCTCGCCCTTGGGGTGTTCGACCGCGGCATAGGCTTCGCCCTCAGGCACGCGAAACCCTTCGGTAAACAGCTTGAAATGATGGATCAGCTCTTCCATGCTGCCTTTCATGTCGGCGCGCGCCGGCGGCGCGATCTTGTAGTTGTCCACGATCACCGGGCCGGGGTTGGCGCGCAGCCATTCGATGCACTGGCGGATAATGCGATTGGCCTGGCGCAGCTCTTCCACCCGCACCAGGTAACGGTCGTAAGTGTCGCCGTTCACGCCCACCGGAATGTCGAAGTCCATGCGCTCGTAGACTTCATAGGGTTGTTTTTTTCTCAGGTCCCAGGCAACGCCCGAGCCGCGCAGCATGACGCCGGTAAACCCGATGTCGACGGCGCGCTCGGGCGATATCACGCCGATGCCGACCGTGCGCTGCTTCCAGATGCGATTGTCGGTGAGCAGGGTTTCGTATTCGTCGATGTGTGCCGGAAATCGCTCGGTGAAATTCTCGATGAAGTCGAGCAAGCTGCCCGAGCGGGCATCGTTCATCTGCGCCACCGCCTTGTTGCCGTGGATTTTCGATGGCGCGTAGCGCGGCATGACATCGGGCAGATCGCGATACACGCCGCCCGGCCGGTAATAGGCCGCGTGCACGCGCGCCCCCGACACCGCCTCATACATGTCGAACAGGTCCTCGCGTTCGCGAAAGCAATACAGGAACATGGTCATCGCGCCGATATCCAGGCCGTGGGCGCCGAGGAACAGCAGGTGGCTCAGGATGCGGGTGATTTCGTCGAACATGACGCGGATGTACTGCGCGCGCTCGGGCACCTGCACGCCGAGCAGGCGCTCGACCGCGAGGCAATAGGCGTGCTCGTTCGCCATGACGGAGAAATAGTCCATCCGATCCATGTAGGGCAGCGCCTGGACATAGGTCTTGTGCTCGGCCAGTTTCTCGGTCGCGCGGTGCAGCATGCCGATATGCGCGTCGGCGTTCACCACCACCTCGCCGTCCATTTCCAGCACCAGGCGCAGCACCCCGTGCGCCGCCGGGTGTTGAGGGCCCAAATTCATCGTGTAGTTGCGAATTTCAGCCATGTCAGTGCTTGCCCAGATCACCGTACTGGTCTTCGCGGATGACGCGCGGCGTGATTTCACGCGGCTCGATCGTCACCGGCTGGTAGACGACTCGCTTTTGCTGCGGGTCGTAGCGCATCTCGACCTGGCCGGAAATCGGAAAATCCTTGCGGAACGGATGACCGATGAAACCGTAGTCGGTGAGTATCCGGCGCAGGTCGGGGTGGCCGGAGAAGATGATGCCGAACAGGTCGAAGGCCTCGCGCTCGTACCAGTTGGCGCCGGGCCAGATGCCGGTAAGCGTGTCCACCACCGGGAAATCGTCATCCTCGGCAAACACACGCAAGCGCACGCGCCAGTTGTGCTCGAGCGAGAGCAGCTGCGAGGTGGCGGCAAAGCGCCGGCCGCTCCACACACCCTCGCCGTAGGCCGAATAGTCGACGCCGCACAGGTCCATAAGCTGAGCAAAGCCAAGCCGGGGGTCGTCGTGCAGGGTCCGCGCCGCGGCGACATAGTCGGCCGCAGTCACCACCGCGGTGATTTCGCCCAGCGCCTGCGTCAGGCTGACAATTCGGCTGCCAAGAGCGGCTTCCAGATTGTGTTTGAGTTGTTCCAGCTTACCGGCCATTTAGCGCGCGATAGTATTGGTGCGTTTGATCTTGTTCTGCAGCTGGATGATGCCGTAGAGCAATGCCTCGGCCGTGGGCGGACAGCCGGGCACGTAGATGTCCACCGGCACAATGCGGTCGCAACCGCGCACCACCGAGTAGGAATAGTGATAGTAGCCGCCGCCGTTGGCGCAGGAACCCATGGAGATCACCCAGCGCGGCTCCGCCATCTGGTCGTAGACCTTGCGCAACGCCGGCGCCATCTTGTTGCACAGCGTGCCGGCGACGATCATCACGTCCGCCTGGCGCGGGCTCGGCCGGAACACGATGCCGAAGCGGTCGAGGTCGTAGCGTGCGGCGCCGGAGTGCATCATCTCGATCGCGCAGCAAGCCAGACCGAAGGTCATCGGCCACATCGACCCGGTGCGGGTCCAGTTGATCAGTTTGTCCGCCGTGGTGGTGACGAAGCCTTCCTGCAGGATTCCTTCTATTCCCACTCCAGCGCCCCCTTCATCCATTCGTAGATGAAGCCCACCACCAGAACGGCAAGGAAGATCATCATGGAAAAGAAACCGAACAGCCCGATTTCATTGAGCACGATCGCCCAGGGAAACAGGAAAGCGATCTCCAGGTCGAACAGGATGAACAGAATCGCCACCAGGTAATAGCGCACGTCGAACTTCATGCGCGCGTCTTCGAAGGCCTCGAAGCCGCATTCGTAGGGGGAAAGCTTTTCGCTGTCGGGGCGGCGCGGTCCGAGCATCGCGCCCATGACGATCGGTCCGACGCCGACGGCGATTCCGACAAAGATGAACAGCAGGACGGGAAAGTAATTTTCGAGCACGGAGCGTCAGAACCTGGAGTCGAAGATCGATGGGTTGGTGAAAACCGTTCGTTCAATCATACAGGCAGGCGCCATCGTCTACCATTGAGCACGTTGCGGAGTTGACATAGATCAAACGCTCTCTTCTTGTCTAAGCTTCTCTCAATCTCGACTCGCACAAGACAGCAGGCCCGTGCCCCAAACTCATCAACCCTAAACTGGTGCCGACGGCGAGACTCGAACTCGCACAGCTTTCGCCACTACCCCCTCAAGATAGCGTGTCTACCAATTTCACCACGTCGGCGGTCTAGAAACCAGAAACTGGAGACTGGAAACTAGGAAAACCGCCGGGGGTTGTCCAGTCCCCAGTTTCCAGCTCCTGGTTTCTGCTACTTCGGTACTTCGTTCGTCTTCGACCCCGCCGGCACGTTGGCCGGTTTGGGTGCGTCTGCCGGCTTGGGCACATCTTCCGCGGGCCTGGTCACCACCGCAGGCGGCGCGGTCACGCCCTGCATCACGCTGCTTCCCGTCTTGGGCTTGTGCGTCGCCACATATGCCAGGCCCAGGCTGGTGAGGAAAAACACCGCCGCCAGCGCTGCCGTGGTGCGGGAAAGAAAATTCGCGGAGCCGGTGGAGCCGAACAGGCTGCCCGAAGAGCCGCTGCCGAAGGCTGCTCCCATGTCCGCGCCCTTGCCGTGCTGCAGCAGCACCAGAAAAATGATGCCCAGCGCCACCAGCACGTGTACCGTCAAAATCAAAGTCAACCAGATGTCCATTCCTCACTCGCTATGACTCGCCGGCCGCGTGGCCGGTGGCAAAAACTGTGCACAGACGCGCCGATCTGCCGGACCGCGTCCCCCTGCCCCACGTCGTTCATGCCTTGATCGCCGCCGCGCAAATCGCAACGAACTCCTCCGCCGCCAGCGCGGCACCGCCGATGAGGCCGCCGTCTATATCGGGCATGGCGAACAACTCCTTCGCATTGGCCGCCTTGACGCTGCCGCCGTATATGATGCTCAAGGCCGCGGCCAGCTTGGCATCCTGCCTGCCGACGACGCCGCGTATGAACGCATGCACGGCCTGCGCCTGCTGCGGTGTCGCGGTCCTGCCGGTTCCGATCGCCCACACCGGCTCGTAGGCGATCACCGCATTCACCAGCGCGCCGACGCCGCTCGAATCGAGCACGGCCGCGAGCTGGCGCCCGACCACGATTTCGGTGACCGCGCTTTCACGCTCCTGCAGGGTCTCGCCCACGCACAGGACGGGAATCAATCCCGCCCCTTGCGCGGCCTGAAACTTGGCCGCCACCTGCTGGTCGGTCTCCCCGTACAGCGCCCTGCGCTCGGAATGGCCGATGAGAACGTGGCGGCAACCGAAATCGCGCAGCATTGCGCCCGATACTTCGCCGGTATAAGCACCCTGCGGCCATTCGCTGACGTTTTGTGCGCCCCAGGCGATGCAGCTGCCGGCGAGGGTCGCTTCAACCTGGGCCAGATACGGGTATGGCACGCATACCGTGTACTGCACGCCAGCGGCAGCGCGCAGGCCGGACTTCAGCCCTTCGAGTAAGCGCCGGTTCGCCGCCAGGCTGCCGTGCATTTTCCAGTTACCCGCGACCAACCGGCTGCGCATCGCCTTGATTTCCAAGTAGCCGCCGCTAAGCGTCAAAAACGGCGGATTTTACCGCGTTTGGACAAGGCCGGTCAATCAAATGCGGCCGCTGGCGCGGCACAGCCAGGCCGGTTTCAAACCCGCCGCGCGACCCGGATGCGCACGCGGCGCGGACCAAGGCCGCGCATCGGACTTTTTCAACAATCAGTGCAGCTGCGCGATCCCGCGTCACCCCCCCGGCGCGACGATCTGGATGTGATCGAGACTCACATTAATGAACGGCGCGTTGAACACATGACGGTTGCCCAGCTCCCACACCTCCGCCTCCGTCACCGCGATGAAGTCCTTGGACTCGACCAGGTAGTCCGTCACCCGCGAGCCGGGCAGCAGGTCGATATAACCCTTGACACGGTAAGTCCCTGTCAGAATGGTCACCTTCGTCTTGTTTTCGTTCGTGGTCATAGATACGCTCCGTTGCTCATCTGCACTATCGCATGGTTGCAGCGCCCAACGCGTGAAATGTGCTGCTGCAATGCCGCTGCCCGAAAGCGTATTCTGCGCCAGGCGCCGCGGCCGTTCAATAGGACAGCCGCAGTGCGGCGGGAAAGGCCCGCGTCGCAGCTTGAAAGAGCTGACGCTATGGGCAACACTCCGGCTCGGGCTGAATCATCAGGAGCAAGCGATGCTTTTCGGAGTGCCAAGGCAGGCCGGGAACCAGGAACACCGCGGCGGGCTCGCGCCGGCAAGCGTGTGGGCGGGCGACGCCGGGGTCTCATTGTGGAAATGACGCCCCTGGTGACCGCGCTGGTGCTGGGCTCGGCACTGCTGCACGCGAGCTGGAACGCGATCATCAAGTCAAGCCGCGACGTGATGCTGGACACCGCGCTGGTGGCCGCTGGCGCGGGCGTGCTGGCGCTGCCGCTCGCCGCGTTCGTGCCCTTGCCGGCGAGTGCGAGTTGGCCCTATCTCGGCGCCTCGGCTGTGATCCATGTCGCTTATTTCTCGACCCTGGTGGCGGCCTACCGCCTCGGCGATCTGGGCCATGCCTATCCGCTGATGCGAGGCACGGCGCCGCTGCTGGTGGCGCTGTTCGGCATTGCGCTGCTCGACGAGCACCTCAGCACGACCATGTGGCTAGGCATCGTGTTGATCAGCGCCGGCATTCTCAGCCTCGGCCTGCGGCAGCGGGGCCGCGCACACCGCGACGCCACCCTATGGGCGCTCGCCAACGCGGCGATCATCGCCTGCTATACCCTGGTGGACGGGGCAGGCGCGCGCCTCGCCGGGACGCCGGCCGCTTACGTGGCGTGGCTGTTCTGGCTGCAGGGCCTGCTGTTCATTGCGCTGGTCGGCGTCTTGCGCAGGCGCGCCGCGCTCGACTACGTCGGGCGTAACTGGCGGCGCGGGCTCGGCGGCGGTTTGTGCCTCATCAGCGCTTACGGCATCGTGCTCTGGGCCATGACCCAGGCGCCGGTCGCGGCCGTAGCGGCGCTGCGCGAGACCTCGGTCGTTTTCGCCGCGCTGCTCGGCACCATTTTTCTCAAAGAACGCTTCGGCCGGCAGCGCCTGATCGCCGCCTGCGCGGTCGCGCTCGGCATTATCGCCCTGCGCTATTGAATTTGAGGGTTGCGGCGCGAAGCAAAGGCTGAAAGCCCGGCCGGAGTCACTACGTCGCTCGGCAATTCGGCCAAAGCAGCGCCGGCCTACGCTTGAGCGGCCGCGCGCACGCTCTCGGCCAGCATTGCCGCCAAGGCACCCACCTTGGCGCCGTCCTCGCCCTCGACCATGACCCGCAGCACCGGCTCGGTGCCCGAGGGCCGCAACAGCACCCGCCCGGCCTTGCCCAGTTCGCGCTCGGCCGCCTCCTTGGCCTTGCCCACTGCCGCGTTCGCCTCCCAGTCGAAGCCCTTGCCGACCGCGACGTTCAGCAGCTTCTGCGGGTACAGCGTCAGCCCGCGGCACAGCTCGGCCAGGGTGACACCGCTCTCGCGCACCGCGGTCAGCACCTGCAGCGCGGACACCAGGGCGTCGCCGGTGGTGTGCTTGTCCAGGCAGATGATGTGGCCGGAATTCTCACCGCCCAGCTGCCAGCCTTTTTCCTGCAGCAGTTCGAGCACATAGCGATCGCCCACCCTGGCGCGCACGAAAGCGATGCCCGCTGCCTCCAGCGCGCGCTCCAGCGCCAGATTGCTCATCAGCGTGCCGACCACGCCGGCAAGCGCGCCCTGCCCGGCGCGCATGCGCGCGATCACATACAGCAGCTGGTCGCCATCGTAGGTGCTGCCGCGCGCGTCCACCATCAGCAGGCGGTCGCCGTCGCCGTCCACGGCAATGCCCAGGTCGGCCTTGTGCTGCTTCACCGCCGCCTGCAGCGACTGCGGGCTGGTGGCGCCGACCCGGTCGTTGATGTTGAAGCCGTCCGGGTTAATGCCTATCGCCACCACGTCGGCGCCGAGCTCGTGGAACACGTGCGGCGCGATGTGATAAGCCGCGCCGTTGGCGCAGTCGACCGCGATCTTCAGGCCGCGCAGATCCAGCCTGTTGGGAAAGGTGCTCTTGCAGAACTCAATATAGCGGCCGGCAGCGTCGTCGATGCGCCGCGCCCTGCCCAGCTGCGCCGAGGCCCGACAGCGCATCGGCTGCGCGAGCTGCGCCTCGATCTCGGCCTCCACCGCATCGGGCAGCTTGTTGCCGTCGCCGGAAAAGAACTTGATGCCATTGTCGGGATAAGGGTTGTGCGAGGCGCTGATCACCACCCCGGCCTGCAGCCGCAGCGCGCGTGTAAGATAGGCCACGGCCGGCGTCGGCATCGGGCCTGAGAGCATCACGTCGACGCCCGCGGCGGCGAACCCCGCCTCGAGCGAGGCCTCCAGCATGTAACCGGAGATGCGCGTGTCCTTGCCGATCAGCACCGCCGGCCGCAGGCCCGGGGATAACTGCGCGCGGCGCACCAGCACCTCGCCCGCGGCATAGCCCAGGCGCACCATGAATTCCGGCGTGATCGGCGGCTCGCCCACCAGTCCGCGGATGCCATCCGTTCCGAAATATTTTCTCGTCATGCTTGTTTTTCCACGGCAGCAAGCACCGCGAGCGCATCGCGGGTCGCGGCAACGTCGTGCACGCGCAATATTGCAGCGCCATTTTGCGCCGCAATCAGGGCCGCGGCAATGCTCGCAGCAAGGCGTTCGTCCGCGGGCTTGCCGGTGATCTTGCCGAGCGAGGACTTGCGCGACCAGCCCGCGAGCAGCGGCACTCCGAGCGTGGCGAATTCGCGCAGGTGGCGCAGCAGTTCGAGATTGTGTTCCAGCGTCTTGCCGAAGCCGAACCCCGGGTCGACGACCAGGCGCTCCAACGCGATCCCCGCGGCGCAGACACTCTCGATACGCTCCAGCAGAAAAGCCTTCACCTCCGCCACCACGTCGCCGTAGCTCGGATGCTGCTGCATGGTGCCGGGGCTGCCGCGCATGTGCATCAGGCACACGGCGGCATCGGCAGCCGCCACGGCAGCCACCGCGCCGGGTGCGCGCAGTGCGTTGATGTCGTTGATCATGGACGCGCCCTCGGCGAGCGCGACGCGCATCACCTCGGGTTTGACCGTGTCGACCGACAGCGGCAGATCGCGCAAGCCCCGCAGCACCGGCAGCAGCCGGCGCAGTTCTTCGTCCGCACTCACCACTGCCGCCGCGCCCGGCCGGCTCGACTCCGCGCCGAGGTCGATGAGGTCTGCGCCCTCTTCAATCAGCGTGCGCGCACGCGCGATGGCGGCGGCCGGATCGAGAAAGCGGCCACCGTCGGAAAACGAATCGGGCGTGACATTGACCACGCCCATGATGAGCGGCCGATCGAGCGCCAGACGGAAGCGGCCACATTGAAGCTGAGCGATCATGGAAGCGTTCGCGGGGGGATCTACAAGGGGGGGATGCATCCCCCCCTTGTTCGTGCGATCAGGGCTTTTCCCGCGCCGAAGGCACTATGTTTGCACCCAGTTTGCCCGTATTAAGTGGCCGCGGGTGCGGCGGCGCCCGTGGCGCCGTCTTTCTGCGGCGGGGGTGGCGGCGTGGTGCCGGATTGCGTCGGCTTGGGCGAGCGCGGCGGCTTGCCTTCCATGATGTCGTTCAACTGGTCGGAGTCCAGGGTTTCCCACTCAAGCAGCGCCTTGGTCATGACCTCGACCTTATCCCTGTTGTCCTCGATCAGGCGCCGCGCCAGGGCATACTGCTCGTCGATGATGCGGCGTATCTCCTGGTCGACCTTTTGCAGCGTCACTTCGGAAACGTTCTTGTGCGTGGTGATCGAGCGGCCGAGGAACACCTCGCCCTCGTTTTCGCCGTAGACCATCGGCCCCAGCGCGTCCGACATGCCCCATTGCGTCACCATGCGCCGCGCCATCTCGGTGGCGCGTTCGAAATCATTCGACGCCCCGGTGGTCATCTGGTGCATGAATATCTCTTCGGCGATGCGCCCACCGAACAGCACTGCAATGGACGCCAGCAAGCGCTCGCGGTCCATGCTGTAGCGGTCCTCCACCGGCAGTTGCATGGTCACACCGAGCGCGCGCCCGCGCGGGATGATGGTCACCTTGTGTACCGGATCGGTCTTGGGCAGCAGTTTTGCCACCACCGTGTGGCCGGACTCATGATAGGCGGTGTTGCGCCGCTCTTCCTCCGGCATGACCATGGAGCGCCGTTCCGCGCCCATGATGACCTTGTCCTTGGCGCGTTCGAAGTCCTCCATGTCGACCAGGCGCTTGTTCATGCGCGCGGCGAACAGCGCCGCTTCGTTCACCAGATTCGACAGATCGGCGCCGGAGAAACCGGGCGTGCCGCGCGCGATGATGTCCGCCTTGACGTCGGGCGCCATCGGCACCTTGCGCATGTGCACCAGCAGGATCTGCTCGCGGCCGCGGATGTCGGGCAGCGGCACCACCACCTGGCGGTCGAAGCGGCCCGGGCGCATCAGCGCCGGGTCGAGCACGTCGGGGCGGTTGGTGGCGGCGATGACGATCACGCCGGCGGTAGCCTCGAAACCATCCATCTCCACCAGCAGTTGGTTCAGCGTCTGCTCGCGCTCGTCATTGCCCCCGCCCAGGCCCGCGCCGCGCTGGCGGCCGACCGCGTCGATTTCGTCGATGAACACGATGCAGGGCGCATGCTTTTTCGCCTGCTCGAACATGTCGCGCACGCGCGCCGCGCCCACGCCGACGAACATCTCGACGAAATCGGAGCCGGAAATCGAGAAAAACGGCACCTTGGCCTCGCCGGCGATGGCCCGTGCCAGCAGCGTCTTGCCCGTGCCCGGATTGCCCACCATCAGCACGCCCTTCGGGATGCGCCCGCCCAGCTTCTGGAACTTGGATGGATCGCGCAGGAAATCAACGAGTTCCGACACCTCCTCCTTCGCCTCCTCGCAGCCGGCCACGTCGGCAAAGGTCACGGTGTTGGTCGATTCGTCCAGCATGCGCGCGCGCGATTTGCCGAAAGAGAAGGCGCCGCCGCGGCCGCCGCCCTGCATCTGGCGCATGAAGAACACCCACACGCCGATCAGCAGCAGCATCGGAAACCAGGAAACGAAAATGTTCATCAGCAGCGACGGTTCTTCCTCCGGCTTCGCCTTGACCTTGACCCCGTACTTCAGCAGATCGGAAATGAGCCAGATATCGCCGGGAGAGTAGCTGGTGATGGCCTTGCCTTCGGTGGTCTTCGCCTTGAGGTTGCGCCCCTCGATCACCACCTCGGCGATGTGACCGGACTTGACCTCCTCGTAGAACTGGGAATAGTCCATCGGCGCCTGGGTCGTCTGGCGCGTGTTGAACTGGTTGAACACGGTCATCAGCACCATGCCGATCACCAGCCAGATCATGAGATTCTTAAACATGTTGTTCATTTGGTTCCTATGCAACCATTGCCGCTCATTGCCCATTTTACAGCGTTACCGGGAACAGGGGTTAGCCGCCGCAACAGCGGGTGTCCCGCGTCCGCCGCCGGGCGCTAGCCCTTCAGCCCCTTCCCCAACAAATACATCTCGCTCGAGCGCCCGCGCGAGGCTTCGGGCTTGCGCGACCCCACTTTGGCAAAAGCCTGGCGCATGGCCAGCAGGAATTCGGCGAACCCGGCGCCCTGGAACACCTTGACCACCAGCGAGCCGCCGGGTTTCAGGCATCGCCGGGCAAATTCCAGCGCCAGTTCGGCCAGATGCATCGATCGCGCCTGGTCGCTCACCCCGATGCCGGAGATATTGGGGGCAAGGTCGGAAATTACAAGGTCTGCCTTGCGTCCGCCCAAGGCGACAAACAGCGCATCGAGCACCTCCTGCTCACGAAAATCGCCGTGCACGAAATGAACGCCCGGCAGCGGCTCCATCGGCAGCACATCCACCGCCACCACCCTGCCTCTGGCGCCGAGCTTTGCCACCGCCACCTGCGTCCAGCTCCCGGGCGCGGCGCCCAGATCGACCACCAGCTGCCCGGGCGCGAACAATCGGTCTTTTCGGTCCAATTCCAGCAGCTTATAGGCGGCGCGCGAGCGATAGCCTTCGGCCTTGGCCTTTTGCACATAAGGATCGTTGATGTGCTCGCGCATCCACGCCTTGCTGGTTTTGCTGCGGCTCATGGCGTGATGAGACTGCTACAATCGGGTTTTGGCATTGCATTCATTATGAAATCCCTCTCTTCCGCCGAGCGCAGGCTGCTCAAAGCCCGGGCGCACGCGCTCAGGCCCGTGGTCACGGTGGGCAACCAACGCCTGTCGGCGTCGCTGCTCAAGGAAATAGAAACCAGCCTCAGGGCGCACGATCTGATCAAGATCCGCGTGACGGGCGATGACCGTGACCTGCGCCAGGCCCTGCTGGGCGAGATATGCAACCGCACCGGCGCCTCTCCCGTGCAGCACATCGGCAAGATCCTGGTCGTGTACCGCGAAAATACGGAACTGCCCGCGCCTGCGCCCAAGAAACGCGCCGTGCGAAAACAGCCGCGGCGCGCCAAGCGCAGCTTTCAGAATACCTGAGCCGCGACGGGCATGCGCGGCGACAGGATCGCGCCCGCCTCCATGGCAAACTTTCCGGTTCTTGCGCGGACGAGAAGCCGTCCGCGCGGATCGCCGATTGCATACGGACGATGACCCCGTCCGCACGCAATCGGCGATCTTGGATAAAAACAAATTCAAGCCGATCTTGCTTTTATCAATAACCGTGTTTTTCGTACGGATGCGCTTTTCATCCGTGCGAAAAACACGGTTGGCGCGCGCAGCGCGCAAGGTTTTTCCTGGCGCACGACTCCGCTTTAAACCTCCTATTCAGCCTCTCGCCCCATCAAGCGGGATCAGACGTCCGCGCTTTACTCGTAGCGCACATCGATTATTTCAAATTCGCGCACGCCCCCGGGGGCCTGCACCTCGACCGCGTCGCCCGCGTATTTGCCGATCAGCGCGCGGGCGATGGGCGAGCCGATGGAAATCTTGCCGTGCTTGATGTCGGCCTCGTCGTCGCCGACGATCTGGTAGGTCACCTTGTCACCGCTCGCCTGCACCTGCAGGTCCACCGTGGAACCGAACACGCAGCGGCCGTCGGCATCGAGCAGCTTGGGATCGATCACCTGCGCGTTGGCGAGCTTGCCCTCGATCTCGGCGATGCGCCCTTCGATGAAACTCTGCCGCTCCTTGGCCGCGTCGTACTCGGCGTTCTCCGACAGATCGCCGTGGGAGCGCGCCTCGGCAATCGCGCTGATCACGCCGTGCCGGTCGATCGTCTTCAGGCGCTGCAGTTCGGCGCGCAACAGCACGGCGCCCTTGATCGTAAGGGGGGTCTTGCTCATGTTCGTGAATTCCTAATTAAACCAGCTCTCGATGCAGGTCCTGCAAAGCGTAGGGAACCAGGCCCTGTATGTGGCGCATGCCGGTGCAGGCGGCGCGCGCGCCGGCAATGGTAGTGTAATACGTGACGCGGCCCTGCAGCGCGCCGTTGCGTATGGACCACGAGTCCTGAATCGCGCTGCGCTTTTCGTCCACCGTGTTCACGATCAGGCTGACCTCGCCGTTCTTGATCATGTCCAGGATATGCGGCCGGCCTTCGCCCACCTTGTTCACCGTCGCCGCCCCGATCCCGTTCTCGGTCAGAGCCTGCGCCGTGCCGCGCGTGGCGAGCAGGCTGAACCCGAGTTCGAGCAGTTCGCGCCCGATCTGTACCGCCGCGCTCTTGTCGCTGTTCCTCACGCTGATGAAGGCCTTGCCCGCCTTGGGCAGTTTCACTCCGGCGGCCAGCTGCGACTTGACGAAGGCCTCGCCGAAGGACTGGCCCACGCCCATGACCTCGCCGGTGGATTTCATCTCCGGCCCGAGGATGGTATCGACGCCGGGGAACTTGATGAACGGGAACACCGCCTCCTTCACCGAGTAATAAGGCGGAACCACTTCCTGCATCACACCTTGCGCATCCAGGCTCTTGCCCGCCATGCAGCGCGCCGCGATCTTGGCCAGCGGCAGGCCGGTCGCCTTGGACACGAACGGCACGGTGCGCGAGGCGCGCGGGTTGACTTCGAGCACGAACACCGCACCGTTCTGGATCGCGAACTGCACGTTCATCAGGCCGACCACGTTCAGCGCCAGCGCCATCTGCACCGTCTGCACGCGCAACTCCTGCTGCAACTCTGCGGAAAGCGAAAACGGCGGCAGTGAACAGGCGGAATCGCCCGAATGCACGCCCGCCTGCTCGATGTGCTCCATGATGCCGCCGATCAGCACGCGCTCGCCGTCGCAGATGGCATCCACGTCCACTTCAATGGCATCGTTGAGGAAGCGATCGAGCAGCACCGGCGAGTCGTTGGAGACTTTCACCGCCTCGCGCATGTAGCGCTCCAGGTCGCGCTGTTCGTGCACGATTTCCATGGCGCGGCCGCCGAGCACGTAGCTCGGCCGCACCACCAGCGGATAGCCGATTTCCGCGGCGAGCGCGAGCGCGTCGGCCTCGTTGCGCGCGGTCCGGTTGGGCGGCTGCTTCAGCTTGAGCTGGTGCAACAGCTTCTGAAAGCGCTCGCGGTCCTCGGCCACGTCTATCATGTCCGGGCTGGTGCCGATGATGGGCACGCCGTTCGCCTCCAGATCGCGCGCGAGCTTCAGCGGCGTCTGCCCGCCGTACTGCACCACCACGCCGTAGGGTTTCTCCTTGTCCACGATCTCAAGCACGTCCTCCAGCGTGAGCGGCTCGAAATACAGCCGGTCGGAGGTGTCGTAATCGGTCGAGACGGTCTCCGGATTGCAGTTGACCATAATGGTCTCGTAGCCGTCCTCGCGCAGCGCAAGCGCGGCGTGCACGCAGCAGTAGTCGAACTCGATCCCCTGGCCGATGCGGTTGGGGCCGCCCCCCAGCACCATGATCTTCTTGCGCTCGGTAACGGCCGCCTCGCACTCCTCTTCGTAGGTGGAGTAGAGGTAGGCCGTCTTGGTCGCAAATTCCGCGGCGCAGGTATCGACGCGCTTGTACACCGGGCGCACGCCGAGCGCATGGCGGCGCTCGCGCACTTTGCGCTCGGTCGCGGCAAGCAGGGTGGCAAGGCGCCGGTCGGAAAAGCCGTTGCGCTTGAGGGCGAGCAGCGTGCGCGCGTCGAGCTGTTCCAGGCGCTTGCCTTTCAGTTCCCCTTCCTGGCGCACCAAGTCCTCGATCTGCGCCAGGAACCAGGGATCGATGTGCGTGTCGCGCTGGATCTGCTCGAACGAGAGGCCGCAGCGGAAGGCATCGGCCACGTACCAGATGCGCTCCGGCCCGGGGTCGCCGAGCTCGGTCTCGAGCACCTGCGGATCGGTGGTCTTCTCGTCCAGCCCGTCGGCGCCGGTCTCCAAGCCGCGCAATGCCTTCTGAAACGACTCCTGGAAAGTGCGGCCGATGGCCATCACCTCGCCCACCGATTTCATCTGCGTGGTGAGGCGGCTGTTCGCCTGCGGAAATTTCTCGAAAGCGAAGCGCGGGATCTTGGTGACGACATAATCGATGCTCGGCTCGAACGAGGCCGGCGTCGCACCGCCGGTAATTTCGTTCGCGAGTTCGTCCAGCGTGTAGCCCACGGCGAGCTTGGCTGCGATCTTGGCGATGGGAAAGCCGGTCGCCTTGGAGGCGAGCGCGGAAGAGCGCGACACGCGCGGGTTCATCTCGATTATGACCATCTTGCCGTCGGCGGGGTTGATCGCGAACTGCACGTTGGAGCCGCCGGTGTCCACCCCGATCTCGCGCAACACCGCGATCGAGGCATTGCGCATGATCTGGTATTCCTTGTCGGTCAGCGTCTGCGCCGGCGCCACGGTGAT
>Ga0156177_1079_pt1 | contig 23361 bp, 22 predicted proteins | sample RifCSPlowO2_12_FD_107830 | JGI IMG/M metagenome (GOLD analysis project Ga0156177, IMG submission 107830) | Betaproteobacteria bacterium RIFCSPLOWO2_12_FULL_64_23
TCGCAAACAGGCCGGTTATAGTGACGCAGTCAGGCCTTTTGAAATCAGCCTTGCAGTTCCGGGGAAGTCCTTATAGTCGATAATCAACGGCCGCCGAAGGCGGTCCGTTGCATTTAAAGTTAGATTTCATTTGCGAACACCATCGGAAGCAGGGCCTACTACGACGGATTTTCCGGAGGCGGAACATCCTTCTTCGCGAGCATCGCATTTCCGACGAGATTAAAAATGATGAGCCCTACCAAAATTGCCGCTGACCCGTACCACGTCTTTATCACTAAAATTATTGCCAGTAGCGCTGCCAAGAAAAGACCAATGCCTAGAATGATTGCTGCCAATGCTAGAAAAGTGAGACCTCGTTCCCCAGCATTGAAAAAGTAAATCGCGAATCCCACAAGTACCAATAACTTAAGCAGCATGTAATAACTTCCGCATCGCGTTAGCTTTCTTTTGCACGTAGAACACGGCTTAGCTCGTTGTAGAGGTCAGTGATGGCCATGTACAAGCGTGCCTCTCCGCGCTCGGGCGGCGGGAAGACTGAGCCTTTCGAGTGCTGTTCAACCAGCACAACGAATGCCTCCAGCTTTTCTTTAAGCTCAGTTGATTCAAGTTCGTGTGCAACTTCGTTTCGAACGTCGTTGAGTTTCTTTGCCGCGTCGAAACCCCATGAGCGTACTTTCGGAGAAGTTAGCGCGCGACAGAACATCAAGCATTTCGCGAAGAGCAACTGTTCGTGCTTGATGGCTGACGGATTGGGGACTTTCCGTTCAATGTACGCGCGGAGCAATTCTTCAACGAGGAGATGTCCTTTGAGGAGGATTAGGATCGCAGAGTCTTGGTAATGAGGAAGATGCTCCACGAGGCGCGCCATGTCACCGAAGACTCCCCTGCTATTGGCATTGCCGGTCGTACGCATAGTCGTGATGAAATCTAACGAATAGCGTTTATCTGACGCCGAGGCGAAGCTGAAGCGAAGGCACGGTGCTGCATGGCGTCAGATAAACCTCGTTGGACTGAACCGCCGAGATGGCGGTGGTTATGGGGATTGTAAGCGAGCGCAGGCGGGAGTCAATCGTCTGGAATGGTGATGAGGGCGCACGATAAGGTGCACGCAGGCCATTACGACGCACAAGAACGGTGGCGAAGTCCGGGAACAAGTGCGAGCAAACGCCTGTATCGCGCGAACCGCGCCAGTGGGCCAAGCGCAGCCCTGGCGTGTGCCACCGCCAAGAGCGCGACACGGGAATCGGGGGCGCGTCGGGTCGGTCATGGCGGTCCGCGTAAATGCAGCAGGGGCAGCGGCACGGGCGCAATCGGCGCCATGGACACGAACTGGCCCTTGGCGCAGTGCGGGCAACGCAGACGCTGGTGTTGGTCGATGCGGCGCATGAAGGCTTCGACCGACTCCACCACGAGCGGATTGGGCGCGGGCGCATCCAGTGCCGCGCGCGCGGCGGCGAGGCGCACGGCCTTATGCGCCGGGCCGATCAGCCCGTAGTGGCGAATGCGCTTGAAGCCCTTGGGCAGCACATGCAACAAGAAGCGTTCGATGAAGGTCTGCGCCGGCAGCCTGAGCGTGCGCTTGCGATTACCGTGGGTCGAATCGCGCACCCGCACGCTCACCGTGTCTGCGCCGATGTCCAGGATGCGCTCGTTGGAGATCGCCACCCGATGCGTATAGCGGCCCAGGTAGTCGAGCACCTGCGCCGGGCCGCCCAGCGGTTCTTTGGCATAGACCACCCAGTCATGCTTATGCACCCGGGCGAGCAGATCGCGCCAGGCGTGCTCGGTGAGTTGCACCTCAGCGAGTTTCCCGCTCTGGCGCGCAGCGTTCAGCGCGGCGACGAACTTGCCCCGAAAGACCTTGGAGAGCGCCTTGACCGGAAATAGAAACCCGCGCTTAGCCGCCACCCACTGACCGTCGATGCCGAGCGCTCCGCCGGCCATCAGGGCGTGCGCATGCACATGGCGCCCCAGGTCCTGCTTCCACGTATGCAGCACCAGCGTGAACGCGGCTGTCCCGCCGAGCCAGCGCGGGTTGGCGGCGAACTCGGTGAGCGTGGACGAGACCGTGCCGAGGAGCATTTCGTAGAGCGCCCGAGGATATTGCCCGATGAGTCCATTCAGATCGTGCGGCAGGGTGAACACCAGATGGAAATAGGGCACCGGTAACACCTCGCGCCGCCGCGCTGCGAGCCAGGCTTCCTTGGCCCGCGTCTGGCACAGCGGGCAATGTCGGTTGCGACACGAGTGATAGACATGGCGTGTCGTGCCGCAGGCGTCGCACATTTCCACATGGCCGCCCAGGGCGGCGGTGCGGCACGCGAGGATCGCGCGCCATACCTTCGCCCTGGCAATAGACAAGCGATGGTCAGCGAGGTAAGCCGGGCCGTAACGGCGCAGCACCTCGGCCAGGCCCGCCCTGGAGGTTTTGCTACCCATGCCGGCGCGCTCAGCGCTTGGGCGGGTCGAGCAGTTCCAGCGGGGAGGTGGTACCGGTCAGGCGCGTGCGCGCCAGATGCACATAGCGCATGGTCGTCGAAATGTGGCCGTGGCCGAGGAGCTTCTGCACGGTCGGTAGGTCCACGCCGGCTTCGATCAGGTGCGTGGCGAACGCATGGCGCAAGGTATGGATGCCGCCTTCGCGGGCGATGCCGGCGGCGTCTCGGGCGGCGCAGTAGATGCGGTGCGCCGTACACTGCTCGATCGGCGCGCGGCCCGAGGCGTTGGGAAACAGCCATTGGCGCGGTCGGCGATCGCACCAGTACTGGCGCAGTGTGGCGAGCAGGCGCGGGGAGAGCAACGTATAGCGATCCTGGCCGCCCTTGCCTTGGCGTACCTTGAGGCACATGCGGTCGGGCGCGCTCTCGATATCGGCCAGTTGCAAGGCGCAGACTTCGGAAATGCGTAGTCCTGCCGCGTAGGTGGCGCTAAGCATCGCACGCCCGCGTAGTGTCGTGCTCGCATCGATCAGGCGCGCAACTTCCTCGCGCGAGAGGATCTGCGGCAGGCGTTTGGGCACTTTGGCCATGGGAATGTCGAAACGCACCTCGGGCCGACGCAGAACGGTGCCGAACATGAAGCGCAACGCGCAGGCCGCCTGATTGACGCTCGCGTAGGCGAGTTTCTTCTCGGTGATGAGATACAGCAGGTAATTTTGCAATTGCCCGGCGCTGAGTGCGTCGGGGGAGCGGTGGTAATGCTTGGCCAGTGCGACAACTGCAGCGCAGTAGGTCTCTTGCGTTCTCGGCATAAAGCCGCGCAGCAACATCGCGTCTATCATCCGCCGGCGTAGGGGTGTCATCTTCGTCTCCTCGATCCATGCGGGGACGTCCCCCGCGGGAATCAGGATCAAGGATTCAGCGCACCGATGCTGCAGGCGTGCCGATGACTGACAATTCAGATGAAGACAACAGACGAGATGGTCAAGCTACCACACCACCGCGAAGCGGTTTAGTTCAACTTGACTTGGTTGACATTTTTAGTTGACAAATTTAGTTGACAGTTTGAGTTTGGCAACTATTTCTGAGGCGTATTCCGCTTCCTGCCTGTCATCCGCCCTTGGTATCAATACGTTAAGCCTATTCATTAGAAATCACAATACCTCCTCTCCGGCCGCTCAGCCCAGAGAAATAACCTCACACCAGTGTCCAGATTTGCCGTAGCCGGGGACGCGCGCATAAGCTCACTCCGTGGGAAACTGTGATGCGCAAGAAAGGGAGCTACCCATGTCCGACCCAACGGCGGAATTCCGCGCGCTGATCGAGCGCATGACGCAGGCGATCTGCCGCGGCGAGGGCGCTGCAGCCGCGTCCTGCTTCGTCCCCGACGCCATTTACCACGACGGTTTCTACGGCGAATTCCGCGGCCGCGAGGCAATCCGCGGCATGGTGGAACATCATTTCCACGCCAACGCGCGCGATTTCTCCTGGACGCTGTCCGATGCGCTGAGCGACGGCAGCCTGGGTTACGCGCGCTACGGCTTTGCCTACACCTCGAAGATCGCTGATAGCGAGGGCAAGCGGGTGTTTTTCTCCGGCATCGCGCAAGTGCGGCTGAAAAACGGCCTGATTGCGCGCTATGGCGAAGTGTTCGACCGCGGCATTGCGCTGGCGCAAATGAATTTCGAGCCCGCGCGGATTGCGAAGTCGTTGAAACGCTGGGCAGCCGAGGAAAAAGCGGCGGAAAAATAAATCCCCGCGGACGCCGCGCAATCTGTATAATCCGCCCCGCATCGTTCAATCCCAGTCTGTCCGCTGCTCTCGCGGTTCTCTTTCAGTTCCCCGAATTAACCAATAACATCTGCCTGGACTGGCATCGCGTAACCAATCGTCGACAGGCCGATACCAGGAGCAATACATGTCTTTTTCCGCACTCGGCCTGCGCGCCGAGCTTTTGCTTGCCATTGGCGAGCAAGGCTATACCGAACCTACTCCGATTCAGGCACAGGCGATTCCCGCTGTGCTCGCCGGCCGTGACCTCATGGGCGGCGCCCAGACCGGTACCGGCAAGACCGCAGGCTTCACCCTGCCCATACTGCAAAAACTCGCCGAGCAGGCGGGCGGGCCGCATGGCCGCACGCCGGTGCGCGCGCTGATCCTGGTGCCCACGCGCGAGCTCGCGGCCCAGGTGCAGGCAAGCGTGTTCACCTACGGCAAGCATCTGCCCAAAATCAGGTCGCTGTCAGTATATGGCGGCGTCGGCTTTCACCCCCAAGTGCAGGCGCTGAAGCGCGGCATCGACGTTCTGGTGGCGACGCCGGGGCGCTTGCTCGACCACCTGTCGCAGCGCACGGTGGACCTGTCCAAGGTGCAGGTGCTAGTGCTGGACGAAGCCGACCGCATGCTCGACATGGGCTTCATACCCGACATCCGCAAAATACTCGCGCATTTGCCGAAGCAGCGGCAGAACCTGCTGTTTTCGGCCACCTTCTCCGACGAGATCAAGAAACTCGCCGACGGTTTCATGCACGACCCGCTGCTGGTCGAAGTCGCGCGCCGCAACGCCACCGCCGAATTGATCGCGCAACGCGTGCACCCGGTGGACCGCGAAAAGAAAAAAGACCTGCTGGCGCACCTGATCACTACGGGTGACTGGAAACAGGTGCTGGTGTTTACGCGCACCAAGCACGGCGCCAACAACCTGGCCGAGAAACTGGTCAAGTCCGGCATCCGCGCTGACGCGATACACGGCAACAAGAGCCAGCCGGCGCGCACGCGCGCGCTGGCCGAGTTCAAAGCCGGCAAGATCAAGGTGCTGGTCGCGACCGACATCGCCGCGCGCGGCCTGGACATCGACGAGCTGCCGCACGTGGTCAATTTCGAGCTGCCCCATGTGGCCAACGATTACGTGCACCGCATCGGCCGCACCGGCCGTGCGGGCTCCAGCGGCGAAGCCATCTCTCTGGTCTGCGTGGATGAACTCGGATTGCTGCGCGACATCGAGCGCCTGACCAAGCGCGAGATCAGGAAGGAAATCGTGCCCGGATTCGAAATCGACCCGCGCATCCGCGCCGAACCCATTGTTCAGGGCAAGCGCGGCGCATCGTCGCAGCGCCGTCCGTCCAACGCACCGCACAAGGGCAACCGTGGTCAGAACGCGCCGCGCCAGCCCGCATCCCGCGCCGGCGGCAGAAACAGCCGCGACTCGGGCAGGCGTTCGTTCGCGTACTAAGGGGCCGTTTCAGAAAGCTGCAATGCTGCGCGGACGAGAAGCCGTCCGCGCGGATGCGCTTTTCATCCACGCAGAAGACGCGGTTGGCGCGCGCAGCGCGCAAGTCCGCTGACGGCCTGCAACAGTACGACGGTAGTTAAGGTGCCGTATGTGGTTGCGGCTGGACCTTGGATATGCCAGTACGCTCAATCCGCCAACACCGCCCGCTGCAGCGCCCATTCGCGCAGGGCCTGCACTTTTTCCGCCATGATCACCGAAAGCGGTCGGGTGCGCCCGATCTCGGCCAGAACATGTTCGCTTCCGAGCGCCTGCTTCGCCGCAAGCGCTTCGTATAAGGCGGACACGATGGCCTGCTCGATCTCGGCGCCGGAAAATCCGTTGCTCGCCGCCGACAGGCGCTCCAGGTCGAAACCGGCCGGATCCAGTTTGCGCCGCTGCAAATGAATTCTGAGGATCTGCCGGCGTGCCTCGTCCTGCGGCAGATCGATGAAAAAAATCTCGTCGAAACGGCCCTTGCGCAGCAACTCGGGCGGCAAGCGCTGGATGTCGTTGGCGGTGGCGACCAGGAACACGCGGCCGCGGCGCTCGGCCATCCAGGTGAGCAGCGTCCCCAGCACGCGCTGCGACACGCCGCCGTCGGAGGTGCCGTCCGCATCACCCGAGATGCCTTTCTCGATCTCGTCCATCCACAGCACACAGGGCGACATCGCCCCGGCAATCGACAGCGCTTCGCGCAGATTGCGTTCGGTCTCGCCGTGGAACTTGTCGTACAGCGTGCCGAAGTCGAGCCGGAACAGGGGCAGGTACCAGGCGCCGGCCACGGTCTTCGCCGCCAGGCTCTTGCCCGCGCCCTGCACGCCCAGCAGCAACACGCCCTTCGGCGCCGGCAGCGGACCCGAGGGATCGCCGGAGAGGAAAATCTCGCGCCGCACCGCAAGCCAGCGCTTGAGGTTCTTCAACCCTCCGAGCTCCTCCAGATTGGCGATACCCGTCTCCAGGTTGAGGATTTCACTTGACCTCAGAAACTCGTGCTTGGTCTTCAGGACTTTGCCGATGTCGGAGAGTGTGATCTTGCCGTCGTCGCGGATCGCCACGCGAATCAGGCGGCGCGCATCCTCCTCGCTCAGGCCACCGACATGCTGAATCAGCATTTCCAGCGCTTCGCGCTGGCCCGTGACCTTGGTGCCGCTGGCGCCTAAGTACTTGCCGATTTCCTCTTGCACCAGCGCCCTGATCGCATTGCGGTCGGGCAGTTTCGGCTTGAAACTCACCGCCATGCGCGACAATTCCTCGGGCAGGCTGATCCTGGCGGAAAGAAACACCTGCATGCGCGGTACCAATTCGTATTTCTGCGCGATATTCTTGATGGTCCGAATGACCAGGGGGTTATCCATGAAAGGATGCGCATCGAGGAACAGGAACACGCCGTTCTGCGGCGACTTCTCGATGTGGCGCAACGCCTCGACCAACTCCTGCGTGTTGTAGGGCTGGTCGCCGCCATTCCAGCGGCGCAGCCCATGGCTCAGGTTCCAGACATAAAAACCCTGACGGTTGAGCGAGGCGACGCGCTCCAGCAGATTGATGACTTTCTGCTCCTCGTGCGACTCGATCACGACCAGCGGGATCTGGGTCGAGAGCAGGCTTTCCATCTGCTTGATGTCGCTCATGATGCGGTGCCTTTTTCGATCGGCCTGCTCGGATGCGCGCAGCAGGTAGTATCATACCGCGAACGTTTTTTCCGCACGCCCAAGGATGGCCTTAGATGAAAGCAGTACTTTGCAAGCAATACGGTTTGCCCGATACGCTCGTGGTCGAGGACGTCCCTTCGCCGGTGCCCGCGGCGGGCCAGGTGCTGGTGAGCATGAAGGCAGCCGGCGTCAATTTCCCCGATGCGCTGATCATTCAGGGCAAGTACCAGGTGAAGCCGCCGTTCCCGTTCTCGCCCGGCACCGAGCTGGCGGGCGTGGTGAAAGCCGTCGGTGAAGGGGTGAAGCATCCCAAGCCCGGCGACGCGGTGATCGCTTATGCCGGCTGGGGCGGATACGCGGAGGAGGTCGCGGTGGATGCGCGCGCCTGCATCCCGCTGCCGCCCGGCGTGGACTTCAAGGTGGGCGCCTCGTTCATGATGACCTACGGCACGTCCTACCATGCGCTCAAGGATCGCGCGCGGCTCTTGCCGGGCGAGACCCTGCTGGTGCTCGGTGCCGCGGGTGGGGTCGGCAGCGCCGCGGTCGAACTGGGCAAGCTCCTGGGCGCGCGCGTGATCGCCGCCGCCTCGAGCGACGACAAGCTGGATGCGTGCAGGCAGCTCGGCGCCGACGCCACCATCAATTATTCGAGCGAGGATCTGCGTGCAGGGATCAAGCGCATCACCGAAGGCAAGGGCGTGGACGTGGTCTACGATCCGGTGGGCGACAAGTTCGCCGAGCCGGCGATGCGCGACATGGCCTGGGGCGGGCGCTACCTCGTGATCGGTTTCGCCGGCGGCGAAATTCCGAAAATCCCGCTCAACCTGCCGCTGCTGAAGGGCTTCTCCATCGTCGGCGTGTTCTGGGGCAATTTCACGCGCAAGGAGCCGCAGAAAAACGAGGCCAATGTGCGCGAGCTGCTCGGCTGGATCGCCGGCGGCAAGCTGAAACCCCTGGTGAGCGCCGCCTATCCGCTCGCGCAGGCGGCACGCGCGCTGAATGACGTGTTGGAGCGCAAGGTCAAGGGCAAGGTGGTATTGGTCACAAGCTAACGCAGTAACGTAGGAGCGAGCTTGCTCGCGAATCGTCGAGTTCGCGAGCAAGCTCGCTCCTACGGAAGCCCTCGCACTACGCCGGCGGCCGCGGCGCGCGCACATAGCCCAGGCGCTGCGGCGCTTCTTCCGACCGGATCAGCGCCAGCGGCAAGCTGGCGGCGCCGGTGCTGAAATACACTCCCGCCGCGTCATCCCCATGTTCGATAAAGGCGAGCAGCCGTTCCTCTTCGAGCGCATGGCCGTCCGCGTACGCGAGCGCTTCCAGGCCGCGCGGCAGGTCGCGATCGAGCAGCAGCCCGGGCCCGTGCTCGGTGACGAGGAGCAGATCGCCCGCTTCGTCCATCCACGCCGACTGCAGCGCCGCACAAGGCGCGCCCGTATGCGTTTCGAGCGACAGCGGATGCGCGCTGGCGATGCGATAGATCAGCGGAGTGTAGGCCAGGTCGACATACACCCGCTGCGGGCCGTTCTGGAAATACCAGCGTCCCGCGTCGTCATGGGCGTAGTTGCGGAAGATGAATTCGATCAGCTTCGGGTTGGTGACAGGCTCGAAACGAGCGGCGGCAGCGTCTGAGCCGCCTGGCGACGCGCTCTTGATCGACCACCGGCCGCGGCGGTCCAGGGCCAGCCAGCCGTAGACCACAGGCACGTTGGGCCATTTAGCCATGGCGCGGATGACGCTGTCGTCCATGAACTTGGGTCTCGCCAAAAAATTGCCGAACGGTGGTGCGTGTCAGTATATGCCCAAACAAATCCTTAGGGTCAGAGTCGCCGCGCCGAGCGAACCCCGGGCGCGGCTCGGCTGTTGCCGCTCACCCCCGGCCGACAATATGACGCGCGTCAATTTGGCCACGAAAATCCCTGGTAGGATGAAACAGGATATTTCTCGAGGAGAACATCATGCAAATGATGCACAAGATTGTCGCCGCGGCACTGACCCTGGGTTTGGCCGGCGCGGCATTCGCGGCAGATGCGTTGCCGCCGGCGCAGACATTCGGCAGCGTCAGCTTTGTCACAGGCGGTATCGGATTGGACGAGTCCACCGCCATCAAAGCGGCGGAGAAGGATTTTTCCCTTTCCCTGCTGTTCGCGCAGACCAAGCGCGGCCAATACCTCGCCGACCTCAAGGTGAGCATCGTGGACAAGGCCGGCAACACCGTGCTCGAGACCGTTTCCGAAGGGCCGATGCTGCTCGCCAGGCTGCCTGCGGGCGCGTACAGGATAAGCGTTGAACACGAGGGGACGGTTCTGGTGAGAACGGTGCGGGTCGAACCCAAGGGCGTGGCGCGGGCGGCGTTCGTCTGGCAACCGGCGGCCGAGGCGACCATCGATTAGCCTTGCCGTTGACCATGGCGGTGGCCGCGCCCGTCTGCGGGCGTGGCGTCCCGGCACCTTGCCCCTGGGCGCGCATGCGCCTATAGTACGGCGCTCCAAGCGCAACCGAGGACGCCGGAAATGGCACGCGAGCAATTTGCCTTCTGCCACACGCTGCGAGTGCGCTGGGCGGAAGTGGACCGGCAGGGCATCGTTTTCAACGGCAATTATTTCCTCTATTTCGATGTCGCGATCACCGAGTACTGGCGCGCCATCGGCATCGACTATCCGGACGGTTTCGTGAAAGCGTTCGCTACCGACATGTACGCAGTGAAGGCGACGGCCGAGTACCATGGCTCGGCCGGATTCGACGATTTTCTGGATATCCACGGCCGCACCGCGCGCCTGGGGCGCTCGAGCATGCAGTTCCTGCTCGAGATCTGGCGCGGCGGCGAACACCTGGTCAGCGGCGAGCTGATTTATGTCAACGCCGATCCGGCAACAAGAAAGTCCGCTCCCTTGCCCGGGCCGCTGCGGCAGAAGATCATCGACTACGAACGCGTCCAGCCCGAAACAGGCGCGGCAAAGCTGTAGCGGCGATCGGCTAAAATAAGCTGCTTCCCCCTTCTTCTTTCAACGGAAATCCTCATGCAAGTTCGCGACCAGCTTTATATCAACGGCCAATGGACCGCAGCCAAAGGCAACAAGTCCATCGATGTGATCAACGCTTCGACCGAGGAGGTCATGGGGCGCGTTCCCGCAGGCACACAGGATGACGTCAATGCCGCAGTGGCGGCGGCGCGTGCCGCATTCGACGGCTGGTCGGCCAGGCCCGCGGCCGAGCGCGCCGCGTTCCTGCAGAAAATCCAGGAAGGACTGAAGGCGCGCATGGAGGAGATCGGCCGGCTGATCGCCGGCGAAGTGGGCATGCCGGTGAAGCTCGCCACCATGATCCAGGCGGGCTCGCCCACCGCCACCTTCGGCATGTACGCCAAAATGCTGGGCAGCTACGCCTTCGAGGAAAAGGTCGGCAATTCGCTCATTCTGCGCGAGCCGGTCGGCGTGGTCGCGGCGATCACGCCGTGGAACTACCCGTTGCATCAGATCGCGGCCAAGGTCGCGCCGGCGCTCGCCGCCGGCTGCACCGTGGTGCTCAAGCCTTCGGAAGTAGCGCCGCTCAATGCCTTCGTGCTGGCCGAAATCATCCACGCCGCCGGCCTGCCCGCGGGCGTGTTCAACCTGGTCACCGGTTACGGCCCGGTGGTGGGCGAAGCCATGGCAGCGCACCCGGAGGTGGACATGGTGTCCTTCACCGGCTCCACCCGCGCCGGCAAGCGCGTGTCCGAACTCGCCTCGGCCACGGTGAAGCGCGTGGCCCTGGAACTGGGCGGGAAGTCGGCCTCGGTCGTGCTCGAGGACGCCGATCTCGCCGCCGCGGTCAAGGGCACGATCAACGCGTGTTTCCTGAATTCCGGCCAGACCTGCTCGGCGCACACGCGCCTCCTCGTGCCCGCGGGAAAATACGAGGAGGCGGCGAAAATCGCGGCGGAACTCGCCAAGGGCTTCACCGTCGGCGATCCGTTCGGCGGCACGGCCAAGCTGGGACCGCTGGTATCGGAACTGCAGCGCGAGCGCGTGCGCGGCTACATCAGGAAAGGCATCGAAGAGGGCGCGGAACTGATCGCGGGCGGGGCGGACGCGCCCGCGGATCTGCCCAGGGGTTACTACGTCAAGCCCACCATCTTCGGCCGCGTCAGGCCCGACGCGACCATCGCCCAGGAGGAGATTTTCGGACCGGTGCTGTCCATCATTACCTACAAGGACGAGGACGAAGCGGTCAAAATCGCCAACAACACGCCCTACGGCCTGGGCGGCGGCGTATGGTCGAGAGACGAAGAACACGCGAAGAAAGTGGCCAGGCGCATGCGCACCGGCCAGGTGGACATCAACGGCGGCCCGTTCAACCCGCAGGCGCCGTTCGGCGGCTTCAAGCAATCGGGCAACGGCCGCGAGCTGGGCCGCTTCGGGCTGGAGGAATTCCTCGAGTACAAATCGCTGCAGTTGAAACCGGAAGCCAAGGCCTGATGGCGATCAAGTATTACTGGGAAGACTTCGCGCCCGGCCGGACGTTCGAATCCGCCACGCGCATGCTGTCGGAGGAGGACATCGTGCGCTTCGCCCAGGAGTGGGACCCGCAGACCTACCACACCGACGCGCAAGCCGCGCGCAGCTCGCCTTTCGGTGGACTGATCGCGAGCGGCTGGCAAACCGCCGCCGTGGGCATGCGCCTGATGTGCGACACCTACCTGCTCCAGACTTCCTGCGTCGGCTCGCCCGGACTGGACGAGTTGCGCTGGCTGAAGCCGGTGCGCCCGGGCGACACGCTGAGCCTGAGGAGCACGGTGCTCGAGGCCACGCCCTCGGGCAAGCAGCCCAACCGCGGCACCGTGCTGTTTCGCTGGGAAATCCTCAACCAGAACGGCGAAGTCGCGCTGTCGATGCTGGGCCGGCAGCTGTTCCTGCGCCGTACGCCGGCGTAGCGGGATGCGCGCGTGAGCTACAAGTATTACTGGGAAGATTTTTACCCGGGCCAGGTGCTCGAAGCCGGCAGCGCCAGCCTGTCCGCGGAAGAGATCATCGAGTTCGGCAAGAAGTACGATCCGCAGCCCTTCCACATCGACGAGGAACAGGCGAAGCAGTCCGTATTCGGTGGGCTGATCGCGAGCGGGTGGCAGACGGCGAGCCTGTGCATGCGTCTGATCTGCGACCTCTACCTGCTCGAGGCGGCGAGCCTGGGATCACCCGGCATCGACGAGCTGCGCTGGGTGAAACCGGTGTACCCCGGCGACACGCTGCATTTGAAATCCACGGTGCTCGAAACCCGCGCCTCGGCGAGCCGCCCCGACATGGGCACGGTGCGTTCGCGCTCTGAAGTCTACAACCAGCACGGCGAGCTGGTGATGCACATGTCGGGCGTTGGCATGTTCCGCCGCCGCAGTCCGGGCGAGTAGGGTTTTACAGGCGCGGATGGCCGGTCAGCCTGCCAGATCGGCGCCCGGACCCGGCTTGCGCCACACGCTTGCCAGCCAGGCCTGCTGCTCCCGCGGCAGGCCGCTCGGACGGTAGTAGTGGGCAAGTTCGACGAATCCCGCGCCTGCGACATGGCCGCGCCAGGTGGCGAGATCGTAATACGCGCCGTAACGGCCGCGGTTCCAACCTTCCTCGTTGCGGCCGCGCGGGTTCGAGGTGAACAGCACGCCGCCCGGCTTCAATGTGGCGTGCAGCTCGGCCAGTACGCGCGGCAATTCCTGGCTGGCAACGTGAAACAACGAAGCATTGGCGAATACGCCGTCGAAGCGCTCATGCGGCAACTCGAGTTGGAGAAAGTCCTGCTGCCACACCTCGCAGGCGCTGTAGGCGCGCGCCATTTGCACGAACTGCGCGGCGCCTTCCAGCCCCACGGCAACGTGGCCGAGATCGGAAAACGTTTTGAGATCGCGACCCGGCCCGCAACCGAAATCGAGGATGGCGCACGGCGGCTCGCCCTCGATGTGCTCGAGCAGCGCGGCGATGTTCTGGCTGACATCGTGATCGCGCGTGCCTTCGAAAAAATCACCGGCGCGCTCATCATAGTGCTGCAGCGTGAGCGCGCTGATCCGGTCGAGATCCTGCGGTTTCAGTTTCATCCTAATGCTTCCCGCCGTAGCCCGCCACGCCCATCAGCAGCCGGGTGCAGCCGTACGCGCCCCAGATGAGTACCCGCCGCCACAAGGGCTGGCGATGCCACAGGCGCTTGGCCACCACCTTGGCGCCGCTTTTCATATGATCGAGCAGGCTGCGGCGCAGCTCCTGCGAAAACAGCAGATCATCGACGACGATATTGGCCTCGCGCGCCAGCATCAGGCTGAACGGGTCGATGTTGGAGGAGCCTACCGTGGCCCAGCGCCTGTCGATCACCGCGACCTTGGTGTGCAGGAAGCTCTTGTGATATTCGTAGATCTCCACCCCGGCGTCCAGAAGCGAGCCGTACAGCGCGCGCGAGGCGTAATGCAGCAGCAGGTATTCGATTCGCCCCTGCAACAGCAGCACGACGCGCACGCCGCGCCCGGCCGCCGCCCGCAGCGCCTGGCGGAAGCGCGCGCCGGGCAGAAAATAGGCGTTGGCGATGATGACTTCCTTGTGCGCCCCGCAGATTGCTTCGAGATAAGCATCCTCGATGTCGGATCGATGGCGAAAATTGTCGCGCACCACCAGCACCGCACGCTGGGTGCCGTGCTCGGCGGCGTCGACCGGCGGATGCCGCTGCGAGCCGCGCTTCAGGCTCGCCCAGGCAACCCGGTGCCACAGGCGTTCGGTCTGGTCCAGTACGCTTGCAACCAGGGGCCCCTCGATGCGCACGGCATAGTCGTAGCGCGGCGGCGTATGCCGGGGAGTATGCATGTCGTCGATGATGTTGATGCCGCCGACAAAGGCCACGCGGGCGTCGATTACCACCAGCTTGCGGTGCAGGCGCCGCAGGCGGTTGCGCCGCAGCGTCAAGGGCGAGGTCTTGGGGCCGAAGATCAGCACCTCGATATTGGCCGCGGACAGCAGCTGCCGCGTCTGCTCGAACATGCCCTTGGAGCCGAAGCCGTCGACGAGCACATGCACGCTCACGCCGCGCCCGGCTGCGCGCACCAGCGCCGCAGCGATGCGCCTGCCGCTGTCGTCGTCGGCGAAAATGTAAGTTTCGAGATAGATCTCGCGTTGCGCCGCGTCGAGGGCCCGCTGCAGCGCCGGAAAATAGGCTCTGCCGTTGGTTAGCAACTGCAGCTTGTTGCCGCTCAGGAATTCCAGCGTCATCGCAGTTCCAGTTCGACGCTCAGCGCGGCATGGTCCGAGATGCGCGACCAGGGCAGGCCATGGTGCACTTCGGCGTGGCGCACGCTAAAACCGCGCGCATAGATGCGGTCCAGGCGCAGCAGCGGAAAAGCACTGGGGTAGGTGCGCGCCGGCCGGCCGCGCTGGTCGCGGAACACCTCCTTCAGGCCGAGGTCCGCCACCAGCGCGCGCCCGGCGGAATTGCGCCAGTCGTTGAAATCACCGGCGACGACCAGCGGCGCGCCCGCCGGAACCAGGCGCTGCACGCGCTCGGTCAGCGCCGACAGCTGGCGCCTGCGTCCGCGCTCGTACAAGCCAAAGTGCACGCACAGGCAGTGCAGATGCAGTTCTCCTAGCGCGACTTCGCAATGCAGCAGACCGCGTTGTTCGAAGCGGTGCGTGGATACGTCCTGGTTCTCTGCGCTGACGATGGGAAAGCGGCTGAGTATCGCGTTGCCGTGATGACCGTGATCATAGATTGCATTGCGGCCGTAGGCGTAGTCCTGCCACACCTCGTCGGCGAGGAATTCGTACTGCGGCGCCGCCGGCCAGTTGAACTCCCGCCGGGCGTGATGCTCATGCTCGCCCTGCACTTCCTGCAGAAACACCAGATCCACATCGAGCAGGCGCAGATGGTGGCGCAGCTCGTGCACCATCATGCGCCGGTTGAAATGGGAAAAACCCTTGTGGATGTTGTAGGTGGCGAGGCGCAGCTTCATCGCGATGATGCCCGGCGCACAGTTGTGCCGTGACCGAAATTGGGCATGGTCACTTGTGAGTCAGGAGTCCGAAAAGATGGCCAGTCTGCATCTGCGGGGGGATATGCAAGGGGGGTGCACCCCCCCTTGCTCGTGGAATGAGGTCTTTCCTCGGCCGGAGACACACTGTTTGCTTCCGGCCGGGAGAGCTTAAGGTTTCAGGCCCTGAAACAGCTTCTCGCGCCCGACCTTGATCAGGAATTTTCCCTCGTACATGAATACGTCGGCGGTGGCGAACGTATCGCCGAAAGCCTCCGGAATGAAGGAGCCGGTGCCGATCACGTCCACCGGCGCGCGCGCGTGGCCGAACATCTTGCACTTGAACGGCGTGAACCCGCTGGAGCCGACGATGCGCGCCGAGTTGAAACCGGCGGCATCCAGGGTCTCGCGCATCTTGATCACGCTTGCCACCGACACCCCGGTGCCGAACAGCACCTTGCGCACGCGGTCCTTGACGATGTTAAGCGTGTCCGAGTCGTAGGCTTCCTCGCCCATCACCGCCCGCACCGCCTCATACTCGTTCAGCACATGCAGCCAGTCGGCCACCAGTTCCACCGACTGCTCGTAATCGAGGCCCTCGGCGTAGCGCTCGCCATGCGTGTCGATGCGAAACGCCAGTGCGCGCGCGCTCGCCGGACCGGCCGGGAGGACGTCGTTGTACCACCAGCGGCACACCTCGAGCGCGTCGCTGTATTCGCGCGCGTAATAATCGACCAGTACGGTGAGGTTGTCCTGCGGATGGGTCTCGGCGTACATCTGCGCCGCCCTCAAGGTGGAACCGGCATAGCCGACGATGGCATGCGGCATGGTGCCCAGGCCGGCATCCTGGCCGTAGAAATGCGCGGTCAGATCCTGCGAAGAGCCGAGAAAACCGACCGCGCCGGAGAGCTTGGCGATGCGGCTGCCGACCGCCGCGCCGTAAGCGGCCAGAACGGACAGATCGTCGCCGCAGGCGTGGCGCGCATGCATGTCGATGAAACCCACTTTGGGCATGTCGGTCGCCATCTTGTAGGCGTTGTAGGCCGAGACGCAGGCGGTGCCGACGCGGCGCAGGATCAGCGTCTCCAGTTCGACCAGCGCGGCGAACGAGCCGGTGTAGGTGAAAATCGGCTTCTGATCGGGGACGAAGGCGCCCTCCTCGTACAAGCGCGTGATCTTGAGCGGTACCGCATCCTGCGGGTAGTATTCGCGCAGGATTTCCAGCGCGGGGTTGACGGCGCAAATAGTGCCGCGGCGCAGGAACACGCCATAGGTCACGATCTTGTCGCCGAATTTCTCCGCGATCTGGCGCGACTTGGTGAAATACTTGTCGGTGCGCGAGAGCAGGTAATCGGCGCGCTCGCGGCGGTCTGTTTCGAGCTTCAAATCCAAGGGCTTATTCATGGCGGCTTTCCGGATAAGCGCCCATTATGGACGGCGCAGCCGCTCTCCCGCAAGAGCGGGGGGGATGCGCCCACTATACAGCCGCGCGAGCCTAGGGGGAATCCTTGACCCACATCAAACGCCGCAGGCGCCATTTCCGCTAAGCCAGACAAGGCGGAACCAGGCAAACTGCCTCCGGCGGGGGAAAATCCGTTATCCCACGAACAAGGGGGGATGCATCCCCCCTTGTAAATCCCCCCGCTGATACCGTGTCGCCAGTTATCGAGATCGTCGCCATTTCTGTCTACTCTTTGGCTATAAGCCAATCATCATTCCATCGGAAACAATTTTTGCGTTAAGCTCTTATAGGAGTTCATTGCAAAATGACAGGATATATCCCCTGATTCCAGCCCAGGAGCGAGACGTGATTACAGACAGAATCGACTCGGTGACCAAGATACCGCCAGAATACATGAAGGCGGCGCCGCCGGCCCCGAAGAGCGTAAAAATCGAGATTTCGCCGCGCTGCAATTACCGCTGCGGCTTCTGCGCCCTGCGTAACCGCGAGGTCCAGCCCAAGTGGGACATGGATTTCGAGCTGTTCAAGCGCATTACGCGCGAAATGAGCGCGGCCGGCGTAAAGGAGATCGGCGTGTTCTACCTCGGCGAATCGTTCATGGGCCCGAGGCTGCTCGTCGATTGCATCGCCTACCTGAAATCCGAGCTGGCGATGCCCTATGTGTTCCTCACCTCCAATGCTTCCATGGCTTTCCCGGAGGCGGTCGAGGCCTGCATGAAAGCGGGGCTGGACTCGCTCAAATGGTCGGTGAACGCAGCCGACGAGGAGCAGTTCGAGAAAATCATGGGCGTGTCGGGCAGGTTGTTTCACCGCGCCCTGGACAACATCCGGGCGGCGTGGGAACTGCGCCGGGAGTACGGCTACAACACCGGGCTTTATGCCTCTTCCATCCGCTACGACGGCGAGCAGCAGGAGAAGATGGAAGCGCTGCTGCGCGAACGCGTGATCCCCTGCGTCGACCAGCACTACTGGCTGCCGTTGTATTCGATGGGCGCTTTCGCCACCGCACGCGAAACCCAGCTCGGCTATCGCCCCACCGCCGGCAACCAGGGGAGAATCGGCGCCCTGCGCGAGCCGCTGCCTTGCTGGTCGGCATTCACCGAGGGCCACGTTACCGCCGAGGGCAAGCTCTCGGCCTGCTGCTTCGACGCCACCGCCAACTGGACCATGGGCGACTTGACCAAGCAGTCGTTCATCGAAGCCTGGAACGCGCCTGAGTTCGTGAAACTGCGCGCGGCCCACCTGAAAAAGGAGGTGCGCGGCACGGTGTGCGAGAATTGCGTCGCCTACTCTTGATTCGGACGGGCTGAAAACAAACAGAGTATCGCCGCCCCAGGCACGTTCCGTTGGCAGACGCTGGCCGGAATTTCAGCAGCCAACGGGCGCCAGGGCAGCAACCGGACTAAGGCAGATACTCAGCCCTGCTCCTGTTCGTATCGCTTCTCATCTTCGCGCTGCTTCTCCACCTTTCGGAGGACATCATTGCGTATGAGCAGCAGCAGCCGATTAGCGGCATGGTTCTTAACGGCCCTGAGTACTAGATAGGTTTGAACATCCGCTTCACTGAAATAAACATACTTGCCTTCTCTCAAGAGCGGTACCCCACCCCATTGCGATGCATCTTTGGCGGGCGGGGGTCTGCCAACGGCGGTACATACGTCACTCGCAATGAATCTTGGGCTTCTTTTTTCACCAAAATTGTAGCGGATCTTGTATTCGTCGCCATCGGTGTGGACTATTTCGCCGTCCCATACAGGTTCTGAAAGATGGGAAATCAAGCGAACCAGCCAAGGAACCCCGTCAATTACTGACACCGACAAATACATTATTGCACCTGATGCGAAAACTAGACCTCCAAACGGCAATGCAAATAGTCCCCATCCAGAATTCGCAAACACGGCAAACAGCAAAAATAACGCACCGATTGCCAGCATTGTTTTAGCAAAACGTTTACGCATTTCGTTCGCAGCACTCATTTCACACCATGTGTCTGGGTAACTTCATTCATTCCCGATCACGATACTCCAAGCGTTGGATCGTTCGTTGTGTATCTGAAGGACTGCATAGGATACGACAGCGGTCAAAGTGTATGCCGTTGTCCTGTGGCCGCCTAGGGTCGAGGCTGTCCCCGGCAGTTTTGGTAACCTGACGTTGGCCGGAATTTCGGCAGGCGGCGGGGGTCAGGGGCGACAACCGACCAACCCGAACAACTCTTGTTCATGATTTCTCCACGCAAACCAAGCCTGTATCCACATTGCTTCCAGCGACGATAGAGCGTAGCGTGCAAAACGCCACGACGAAATATCGAAACTGCTTTCGGATGTGGCTTGTATTGGATCGGAACCAGGGGGAGGCACAATGGACCTGCTCTACCAATATGTAATTCCTTTCCTGTGGCTGGCATGCACCGTGTACTGGTTGCTTTCGGCCTCCAAGGTCAAGACCACCGCCCGCGAAGAATCGATTGCCTCTCGCGCCGCGCACTTGGTGCCGATGACTGTCGCCATCCTCTTGTTGTTTGCGCCACGAAGTTTGCCATGGGGAGTCCTTGGCGAGCGGATGTTTCCCGGCGGGCCGGCCACGCACTGGATCGGCGCCGCCGTGGTGGCGGCGGGTCTCGGCTTCGCCGTTTGGGCGAGAGTCCATCTCGGAAAGAACTGGAGCGGAACGGTCACGGTCAAGAGCGATCATGAGCTCATTCGCAGCGGGCCTTACCGTTTCGTCCGCCACCCGATCTACAGCGGCGGGCTGCTCGCGATGGCGGGGACAGTAGTCGCGCGAGGGGAATGGCGCGGGCTGCTTGCCGTATTGGTCATGTTTGCCGTCCTGTGGCGGAAACTCCAACACGAGGAACGCTGGATGGGCGAAGCGTTTGGCGAAGATTATGCGAAATATCGATCCGAGGTCTATGCGTTAATCCCGTTTGTGATTTGACGAGGTGCGACACCGCGGCTTACGGCGCAGATTAAGCGTCGGCCATCAGGCGGACCAAAAGTCAGCTTGGGGTCGAAAGCGCCATCCCGGCATTTTTTGGAAGCGGACTTTCCAGTCGGCTGGCCCAATTGATATCGGCGGACCGCCTGCCCGATTGCGATCTGCTGGCGGGATAGGTTCTTTCGGTCGGCGTGTCGGGACGGCTATCCGTGGCGCAATTCTCTAAAATGACTTTTAGTTGAACCCAGGTGCCTGGCTGAATGCCTGGCACTTGTTATATCGCTAACAATATAAACGTTTCAGGCTGCCTTCTTCTTCCCCAGCACCGCTTTCAGATATTGCCCGGTGTAGCTCGCCGGGTTCTCGGCCACGTCCTCGGGCGTGCCCTGGGCGATGATGCGGCCGCCGCCGTCGCCTCCCTCGGGGCCGAGGTCGATGACCCAGTCCGCGGTCTTGATCACATCGAGGTTGTGCTCGATCACGACCACGCTGTTGCCGTGGTCGCGCAGCCGGTGCAGCACGTCGAGCAGCAGGCCGATGTCCTGAAAGTGCAGCCCGGTGGTGGGCTCGTCCAGGATGTAGAGCGTGCGCCCGGTGTCGCGCTTCGACAGTTCCAGCGACAGCTTCACCCGCTGCGCCTCGCCGCCGGAGAGCGTGGTCGCCGACTGGCCGAGCTCGACGTAGCCCAGGCCGACATCGAGCAGGGTCTTCAGCTTGCGCGCCACGATGGGCACGGCGCCGAAGAACTCGTGCGCCTGCTCCACGGTCATTTTCAGCACCTGCTGCACGCTCCTGCCCTTGTACTGCACTTCCAGCGTTTCGCGGTTGTAGCGCTTGCCGTGGCAGACGTCGCAGGGCACGTAGATATCGGGCAGGAAGTGCATTTCCACCTTGAGCACGCCGTCGCCCTGGCAGGCCTCGCAGCGCCCGCCCTTGACGTTGAAGGAGAAGCGTCCCGGCCCGTAGCCGCGCTCGCGCGCCGCGGGCACGCCCGCGAACAGTTCGCGAATCGGCGTGAATAGACCCGTGTAAGTGGCAGGATTGGAGCGCGGCGTGCGCCCGATCGGGCTCTGGTCGACGCTGATTACTTTGTCGAAAAAATCCAGTCCGCTGACCGATTCGTGCGGCGCGGGTTCGCCGCTCGCGCCGTAGAGGTGCTGGGCCGCGGCCTGGTAGAGGGTGTCGTTTACCAATGTCGACTTGCCCGAGCCCGACACGCCGGTGACACAGACGAACAGGCCCAGCGGCAGCTCCAGGTCCACGCGCTTCAGGTTGTTGCCGCTGGCGCCGGAGAGCCGCAGCACGCGCGCCTTGTCGTAGCGGTGGCGGCGCTTGGGGCTTGGGATTTCCATGCGCCCGGCCAGATACTTCCCGGTGAGCGAGGCGGGGTTGTGCATGATCTCCTGCGGCGTGCCCTCGGCCACCAGCTTGCCGCCGTGCTCGCCCGCGCCCGGGCCCATGTCGACCACGTGGTCCGCGGACAGGATCGCCTCCTCGTCGTGCTCGACCACGATCACCGTGTTGCCGAGGTCGCGCAGGTGCTTGAGCGTGCCGAGCAGCCGCCCGTTGTCGCGCTGGTGCAGGCCGATCGAGGGTTCGTCCAGCACGTACATGACGCCGGTGAGGCCGGAACCGATCTGGCTCGCGAGCCGGATCCTTTGCGCTTCGCCGCCGGAGAGGCTATCGGCTGCGCGGTCGAGCGAAAGGTATTCCAGGCCGACGTTATTGAGAAACGAGAGGCGCGAGGCGATTTCCTTCACGATCCGGTCGGCGATCGCCGCCCTGTGCCCCGGGAGCTTCAAGCCGCGGAAAAACGCGAGGCCGCGCTTGAGCGGCATGGCGCTCACCTGGAAAATCGCCATGTCGGCGATCTTGACGTTGCGTGCCTCGGTGCGCAGGCGCGTTCCGTCGCAGGCCGGGCAGGGCTTGCTGTTCAGGTATTTCGCCAGCTCCTCGCGCACCACGATGGAATCGGTCTCGCGGTAGCGGCGCGCAAGATTCGGGATCACGCCCTCGAAGTCGTGCTCGCGCACCACGGTGCGGCCGCGTTCGCTCAGGTAGGAAAAGGCGATTTTTTCCTTGCTGCCGAGGAGCACGATGTCCTGCGCCGTCTGCGGCATCAGGTCGAACGCGGCCTCGACGTCGAAACCGAAGTGCGCGGCGAGGCTGGTGAGCATCTGGAAGTAGAACTGGTTGCGCCGGTCCCAGCCCTTGATCGCGCCGCTGGCCAGCGACAGGTGCGGGTGCGCGACCACGCGCCGCGGATCGAAGAACTCGATCGCGCCCAGGCCGTCGCATTCAGGGCAGGCGCCGAGGGGATTGTTGAACGAAAACAGGCGCGGCTCCAGCTCGGCCAGGGAATAGCTGCACGCCGGGCAGGCGAACTTGGCCGAGAACAGGTGCTCCCTGCCCGAGTCCGTTTCCACGGCGATGGCGCGGCCATCGGCGTGGCGCAGGGCGGTCTCGAAGGATTCGGCCAGGCGCTGCTTCAGTTCCGGCCGGACCTTGAGCCGGTCCACCACCACGTCGGTGGTGTGCTTGACGTTTTTGGACAGCTTGGGCAGGGCGTCGATGTCGTAGATCTTGCCGTCCACGCGCAGGCGCACGAAGCCCTGCGCGCGCAGTTCGGCGAACAGATCGGCCTGCTCGCCCTTTCTGCCGGCGACGACGGGCGCGAGGATCATCAGCCTCGCGTCCTCGGGCAGCGCGAGCACGTGGTCGACCATTTGCGCCACCGACTGCGCCTCCAGCGGCAGCGCGTGCTCGGGGCAGTAGGGCGTGCCGACGCGGGCATACAGCAGGCGCAGGTAATCGTGGATCTCGGTCACCGTGCCGACGGTGGAGCGCGGGTTGTGGCTGGTGGCCTTCTGCTCGATGGCGATCGCGGGCGACAGCCCCTCGATCAGGTCGACATCGGGCTTTTCCATGAGCTGCAGGAACTGCCGCGCATACGCGGACAAGGATTCCACGTAGCGCCTCTGACCCTCGGCATAGAGCGTGTCGAAGGCAAGCGACGATTTTCCCGAACCCGACAGCCCGGTGATCACAATCAGCCGGTTGCGCGGCAGGTCGAGATTGAGGTTCTTCAGATTGTGCGTGCGTGCGCCGCGAATCCTGATTTGGTCCATGGTTTGGGCGCTGATCGGAGATTCAAACCTGCTAATATACGAGATTACGCCGCCACTGCGCTACTGCCACGTTATGCCGTCCGTTTCCTCCAACCGCATGTCGCCCCTGGAAATCCGCGCAAGTCTTTCTCTTGCCTCGATTTTTGCCCTAAGGATGCTGGGCTTATTCCTGATTCTGCCGGTGTTCGCGGTGCATGCAATGCACCTCAAAGGCGGTAACGACCACACCCTGGTAGGCATTGCGCTGGGCGCCTATGGCCTGACCCAGGGGGTATTGCAGATCCCTTACGGCATGGCCTCGGACCGCTATGGCCGCAAGCGCCTCATCATCTTGGGCCTGGTGCTGTTTGCGCTGGGCAGTTTCATCGCCGCCATCGGCGACGACATCTACGTCATCATCGCCGGCCGGGCCGTCCAGGGCGCGGGCGCGATCGCCGCGCCGGTGATGGCGTTTCTCTCGGATCTGACGCGCGAGCAGCACCGCACCAAGGCGATGGCGCTGGTGGGTTCGAG
>Ga0156177_1050_pt1 | contig 22965 bp, 19 predicted proteins | sample RifCSPlowO2_12_FD_107830 | JGI IMG/M metagenome (GOLD analysis project Ga0156177, IMG submission 107830) | Betaproteobacteria bacterium RIFCSPLOWO2_12_FULL_64_23
CGAGGAAGGGGGATCGAGACCTTCGGGGCGTCGCGCGCCTTGCAGTCATCCGCATTTGGAGGCAACGCGTCTCATGCGATGAATGTCAACAGGCCCCAGGAGTTCTCCGGCCAATGTTCGATCCTCCTCCGCCGACACAGTCCCCGGGCCGGAGTCTCTCTGGCCTTCAATCCACCGCGAACAACATTCCCGTCTGATCCATCGCCTCAAGCGCCAAGCCGCAGCCCCGCGCAACGCAGGTAAGGGGATCTTCTGCGACGCTGACCGGCAGACCCGTTTCCTCCATCAGCAAGCGGTCGATATCGCGCAACAGCGCTCCACCGCCCGTGAGCACCATGCCCTTTTCCGCGATGTCTGCGGCGAGCTCGGGGGGCGTATGTTCGAGCGCGGACTTGACCGCGGTCACGATGCTGTTGAGCGGCTCGCTCAGCGCTTCGAGAATTTCGTTGCTCGATATGGTGAAGCTGCGCGGAATGCCCTCCGCGAGGTTTCGGCCCTTCATTTCCTTTTCGCGCACTTCGGACCCGGGAAACGCGGACCCAATCGCCTTCTTGGCCTGCTCGGCAGTCGCCTCGCCGATCAACATGCCGTAATTGCGGCGCACGTAGTTGATGATGGCCTCATCAAACTTGTCCCCGCCCACGCGCACTGACGCCTGGTAGACAAGGCCGCCCAGGGAAATCACGCCGACTTCGGTCGTGCCGCCGCCAATATCAACCACCATCGAACCGGTTGGCTCGCCTACCGGAAGGCCAGCGCCAAGCGCTGCCGCCATCGGTTCCTCGATCAGGTAGACCTTCGAAGCACCGGCGCCAATCGCCGTTTCACGAATCGCGCGCCGCTCGACCTGGGTTGAGCTGCTGGGGACGCTGATGATGATCCGCAGACTGGGTCTGAATATGCGCGTTTCGAGCACCTTGCGGATGAAGTGCTTGAGCATCAGCTCAGTCACGGTGAAATCGGAGATCACCCCGTCCTTCAGGGGCCTGATCGCCCTGATGCTGCCCGGAGTGCGGCCCAGCATGCCCTTGGCGGCGAGGCCGACGGCCTGAATTACCTGCTTGCCGTTGGGCCCGCTCTCCTGCCGGAATGCGACGACCGAGGGTTCGTTGAGCACAATCCCCTTGCCGCGCACGTAGATCAGGGTGTTCGCGGTACCGAGATCGATGGCGATATCCTGGGAAATGAAGCGGGAAAGAAAGGGCAACATGGAACCTTTTGAGGAGGCGCAAAACCGCGGAGCCGCGGGACTTCAGGCAACTCCTGAGTGCGTCCAGAGTTGGCAAAGCCAGCAGGAAAAATCGTTCGGGGTAGCGCTTGGCCGACCTCGAAGGCTATGGCGTGTAAAACCGGCTTCCAACACTGTTAATTCAAGCGTCGCCGAGCGCAAGGGCCTGTTGACATTCATCGCATGAGCCGCGTTGCCTCCAAATGCGGATGACTGCAAGGCGCGCGACGCCCCGAAGGAAGTCCCCTTGGGGGACGAAGCCAAGGGTGGTTCCCTTGGCGAGGAGCGCAACGCCGCAGGCGCCGCATTTAGAGGCAACCCGAAGGGACAGGGGATAATTTGGGACGCCGCGCGGCGTTGCTCGTCGCTTGTTTGGAATGACCAAACGGCACTCCTCGCGCCTTGCGCTGCATCCCAAATTACCCCCGTCGCGCTCATGTGCTGAATGTCAACAGGCCCTAGTCCGAGGCTGCCTGCGGCGTGCCTCCGATGTAGGGCGTCGAACTTCGCCGCAGTCGATCCAGATCGTTGTTTTCGAGCAGCGTCTTCAGGTACGAAACGTTACGCCGCATCGCTTCTTCCCACGGATCAGCGCCTGCCATGTGAACGCGCAGATATCGGCGTACCCCTTGGTACTCCTCATCCAGCCGTTTTTGCAGGAAACCCTCGACGAACGCCGGCGTCTTTTCCAGCAGAGTCTGGCTGTCCGGGTAGAGGCTATCCGGTTTGCCGGCCAAGCCAAAAGCGCTGAATTCAAGAAACAGGAAGTCGCGGCACTTCTCCAAGTAGTAGCGATCAGAAATCTGACTGACCAAGTCAGCCGTAGCGACGAGGCTGGCCAGCGTCCGTTCCTCCATCGTCCAACTGTCAGGCATTTTATAGACCAATTTAGTCGCCATGATCAACTTGGTTTCACCGATAAGAGCACTGAGCGTCGTACCTGGGAGATAGGCCTGCATGAACTCGACGCCCCGCTCTTCATGAATCGGGGTCAAGGCCGGCCCCCACAAATCCGCCTCGGCGTCGCGTCGAAGCAAGCCAATGTCGTGAAAAAGCGCCAGCAAGACGCCGAGCAGGGCGTGGTCCCCATCGATGCCTGCGGCGCCGTTCGGGGAGTGACTGGCGGCGTAGCCATCGAGCAGGCGGGCCGTGGTCAGCGCGGTTTCCAGGGAGTGACGCAAATCGTGGTAAAGGGCATCGCAACGCAGCAAGCCAGGGTATTCGCCGCGGTAGGCGCGCAATACGTCGGCCATCGCCGAGCGAAGAAGCGTGACGTCGTAGCTACCGGCGTACTGCCGGTCGAGAATCGCGCACACTGCTGCTTCGACCGCATCCGAATCCTCCAAGTCGACCTCACCCGTAGGATCGAGTTGCGACCGGCCGTCGGCGGAGTGAACTGGTTGGCGCACGCTGTTGAACCTTCGTTTTCAGTAAGTCAGTAAGTCAGTAAGTCAGTGAGTCAGTGAGTCAAGTTGCCAGTATCGTGGCGGAGCTGACTGCCTGTCAATCGCCGAAATCACTTGCCAGCCGTGATTCAGATGAAGGCTGCCCCCGCATTGCACCGCAGCAGTGCGCATTGTACGCGCGTTGCAACTGACATTCCGAGTTGGAAACGCGGTTGCCAGCTGAAATCCTTCTGCGAGGCCGCCTCACGCCTCGCCTGACAGCGTGTCCATCATGTTCTCTGCCTGCGCCACGTAGCTGCCGCCGAATAGATTGGCGTGGTTGAGTACGTGGTACAAGTTGTAGATGGTCTTCCTCACGCGGTAGCCTGGGTCCAGCGGCGCGAACGCGCGGTAGGCCGCGTAAAAATCTTCGGGAAAGCCGCCGAAGAGTTCGGTCATCGCCAGATCGGTCTCGCGGTCGCCGAAGTAGACCGCGGGGTCGAAAACTACCGGCGTGCCGTCGGCGAGGAAGGCGGCGTTGCCGCCCCACAGATCGCCATGCAGCAGCGAAGGTTTCGGTGCATGGGCGCCGAACAATTTTGGCAGCGCTTGCAACAATTTCTCGCCCTTGGCGCACAGCGCCGCGTGGCCGTTGCTCCCGGCGAGGGCGAGCTGCGGCGCCAGCCGCGCGCTTGCGAAAAAGCGCGGCCAGGAGGCGTCGGCGGCGTTGCTCTGCGGCGTGGAACCGATGTAGTTATCGCGCCGCCAGCCGAACTGCGATCCGGCAAGTGCATGCATGCGGGCGAGTTGTCGTCCCAACTCGGCGTAGTCGCGGGATGCGCCGGCGACTAGTGTCAGCCATTCCAGCACCAGGAAACTGTCACCGCCCGCTTCACCGTGGCAGATCACCTGCGGCACGCGCAGCGGCGTGTGCGCCAGCGCGCGCAGGCCGTCGGCCTCGGCCGCGAACAGGTCGGCGCGGCTCGCGTCGTTGACCTTGACAAACCAGCTGTGGCCGCCGTCGGCGGCGCGAAAGGCCCGATGGATGCAGCCGCCGCCGAGCTTCTCGGCGCTGCGCAGATTCACCCGCCGGCCCAGGGTTTCGCCGAGTCTGCCGCCGATGGCCGCGAGCAGCGGGCCCTGCATCGGCCCGCTCAGACGCCGATCAGCCGGGTGTTGGACAGCGACAGGCGCTCGACCAGGATCGCCAGGAAGGCACGGTCGAATTTGTGGCGGCAGATGTCCGAGGCCCGATCCAGGTCTTCGTTGTGTACGGTGATCACGCGCGACTCGGAGAGAGCGACGACATCGGCGCTGCGCACGCTGCCCTCTGCCCTGGAGATATAGGCCATCTCGCCGAAACATTCGCCCGCGTTGAGTATATTGAGCAGCTTGCCCTGCTTGATCACTTTGACTTCACCGGAGGCGAGCAGACAGAAGAAATCCCCCGTCTGCCCCTCGAACATCAGCGCCTTGCCCGGCTTGCAGTATTCCCAGCTGCTGACGCGCATCACTTCCCACAGCTCGGCGTCGCCGAAGTCGGCGAAGAAAGGCAGGCCGCGCAGGATATTGAATTTCTCGCTGTCGGCAAACTCTTCCTTCTTCTGCGCCGCCTGTTCGCTGCTGATGACCGCCGCCAGATCGCTGGAGAATTCATCCCAGTCCTGGTAGCGCTGCTCCAGCTCCCTTTGCATCGCCTTGCGCACGATCCGGTCCACCGCGGGCGGGATTTCCGGCCGCAGGCTGGAAGGCGGCTGCGGCTCGACGTTGGTGATCTGGTACATCATGCTGAAGTTGTTGCTGGCCTGGAACGGCAATTGCCCGGTCAGCAGCTGGTACATCACCACGCCGAGCGAGTAGATGTCAGTCTGAAGCGTCAGCGGATGCTCCTTGATCTGCTGCGGCGACATATAGGCGGGAGAGCCGATGCCGCTCACCTGGGTGACCATGCTGGTGGTAATCAGCGCGGAGCCGAAGTCGGAAATCTTGATGTCGGTCTCGCCGTGCAGCAGGATGTTGGCCGGTTTGATGTCGCGGTGGATGACCCCGGCGCGGTTGGCGAAATCCAGGGCCCGGCTGCACTTGAAAATGATCTCAACGATCTTGTCCGCCGACAGCAGGGCGTCCGGGTTGCAGTGCGGCTCGAGCGTGCCACCGTCCACGTATTCCATCACCACGTAGCTGATACCCTCGTCCACGACCGCATCGAAAATCTGCACGATATGCGGATGCGTGAGCTTGCCGGCGAGCGAGGCTTCGGTGATGAACAGTTTGCGGAACAGGTTGCGGTTCTCGTCGTCGGTGAGCGTGTCGGGGAACACCACCTTGATCGCGACTTCGCGCTCGGCAAAAGGATCGTGGCACAGATACACCTCGCTGGTCGCGCCCTCCCCGAGTTTTCTCGTTACCTGGTATTTGCCGATTTTCTCCATTGCCGCCTAGATCTTCAGACTCCTGCGCGCCTGTCTGATGGCGGTGCGCACGCGCCGGGGCGCGGTGCCGCCGACATGGTCGCGGCTGGCGAGCGAACCCTCCAGGGTCAATGCCTTGAATACGTCGGCGCCTACGAGCGGCGAGAACTGGCGCAATTCCGCCAGCCCGAGCGCGGCGAGATCGCAGCCGCGCGCATTCGCGGCGCGCACGGCGCGCGCTACCGCCTCGTGCGCGTCGCGAAACGGCAGGCCTTTCTTGACCAGATAATCGGCGAGGTCGGTCGCAGTCGCATGGCCTTCGAGCGCCGCCGCGCGCATCGCGCCCGCGTCGACTTCGATGCTGGCCACCAGGTCGGTGAAAATCGCCAGCGTGTCGGCGAGCGTGTCGACGCTGTCGAACAGCGGCTCCTTGTCTTCCTGGTTGTCCTTGTTGTAGGCGAGCGGCTGCGCTTTCATCAGCATCAGCAGCGCCATCAGATCGCCGGTGACGCGGCCGGTCTTGCCGCGCGCGAGTTCGGGCACGTCCGGGTTTTTCTTCTGCGGCATGATCGACGAGCCGGTGCAGAAGCGGTCGGGCAGGCGGATGAAGCCGTAGCGCGGGCTCATCCACAGCACCAGTTCCTCCGACAGCCGCGAGATATGGGTCATGGCGAGCGCGGCGCAGGCGCAGAACTCGATGGCGAAGTCGCGGTCCGACACCGCATCGAGCGAGTTGGCGCAGACGCCGTCGAAGCCCAGTGCTTTCGCCACCATGTCGCGATCGATCGGATAGGAGGTGCCGGCGAGCGCGGCAGCGCCGAGCGGCAGGCGGTTCACGCGCTTGCGGCAGTCGGCGAGCCGTTCGCGGTCGCGCGCGAACATCTCGAAATAGGCCATCAGGTGATGGCCGAAGGTCACCGGCTGCGCCACCTGCAGATGGGTGAAACCGGGCATCACCGTGCCAGCGTGGCGCTCGGCCTGATCGAGCAGGCTCGTCTGCAGCGCGGCCAGCTGGGCGGCCAGCGCATCGATCGCGTCGCGCAGCCACAGGCGCACGTCGGTCGCCACCTGGTCGTTGCGCGAGCGTGCCGTGTGCAGGCGCTTGCCGGCGTCGCCTGCGAGCGCGGTCAGGCGGCGTTCGATGTTGAGGTGCACGTCCTCGTTGGCGAGCGACCATTTGAACTTGCCGCTGCGCACTTCCCCGAGTATGGCGCGCATGCCGGATTCGATCGCCGCAAGGTCGCGCCTGGAGATCACCGCGCAGGCAGCGAGCATGCGCGCGTGCGCGAGCGAGCCGCGGATGTCGTGCTCGGCCAGGCGCCGGTCGAACGACACCGACGCGGTATAGCGTTGCACCCGCTCGGCCACGGGCTCGGCAAAGCGTCCCGACCAGGCGGCGCGAGGCCGCGGTTTCTTGTGCATGTTCTTGCTCATTGCGCTGAATGCGGTCAGAATCAAAAAAACTGGGCGTTTTCGCGCCCGCCTGTACGCTATTTGACTTTGGCTTTCAATACTTTAACCGTGCCAAGTATAGAGCAAAACGCGCCTTCGGACTCCCTGCCGGATTTCCGCAATCTGGGTGTTGCGGTGCGCATCCTGCTGCTCGGCAATCTCGCCGGCTTCGCCGCCGCGCTGATCCAGTCGCCGGACACGGCGCAGTTCGCGCCGCAGTTCGCGCAATCGGCGGTGGTGCTCGAGCCGGTGCTGCTGCTGTCGCTGGTGTCGCTGTACGTCCTGTCGGAATGGCTCGCGCGCCTGCGCTACGGCTTGGGCATTGCGCTGGTGATGTTGCTGGTCGCGGGCTGGACCACGCTGGTACTCAGTCTGGGCATGGCCCTGGGGGGTGAGCCGACGCCGTATGCCATGGCGCGGGCGGGGATCCTGTGCGCGCTGCTCACCGGATTTCTCCTTGCCTACTTCTTCTGGCGCCGGCGCGCGTACTCCCCCGCCCTGGCCGACGCGCGGCTGCAGGCGCTGCAGGCGCGCATCCGGCCGCATTTCCTGTTCAACAGCCTCAATGCCGTGCTCTCTCTCATGCGCAGCGAACCCAGGCGCGCCGAAGAAGCGCTGGAGGATCTGGCGGAGTTGTTTCGCGCGCTGATGCAAGACAACCGGCGCCTGTCCACGCTGGCCGACGAACTGGCGCTGTGCCGCCAGTACCTCAATCTGGAGCAACTGCGCCTGGGCGAGCGGCTGCATGTCGACTGGGACATCGAAACCATGCCGGAGGATGCGCTGGTGCCGCAGCTGCTGCTGCAGCCGCTGGTGGAAAACGCGATCTATCATGGCATCGAGCCGGGCATGGAGCCGGGCACGGTGCGCATTCGCATCGCGCGCGACAGGAACGAGGTGCACCTGCTGCTCACCAATCCGTATCATCCCGACTACCAGCACCGCGCCGGCAACCGCATGGCGCTTGCCAACATCCGCGAGCGACTGGCCCTGCATTTCGACGTCGAGGCGAGCCTCGCCACCGAAGTGGCTGGGGACAGGTTCGAAATTCGCATCGTGCTGCCTTACCGGAGGCAGGAGTGAGCAACGCGCTCAGAGTGGTGCTGATCGACGACGAGGCTCCGGCGCGCTCGCGCCTGAAGGAGCTGATTGCCGATTGCGCGCCGCTGGTGCCGGCCCGCGTGGTGGGAGAAGCCGGCAACGGGCGCGAGGCGCTGGAGCTGCTCGCGCGCGTCAGCGCGGACTTGGTGCTGGTGGACATCCGCATGCCGCAGATGAGCGGCATCGAGTTCGCGCGCCACGCGCTGGCGCTGGAGTCGCCGCCCGCCGTCATTTTCGTCACCGCTTACGACGAATACGCGATCAAGGCGTTCGAGTTGCGCGCGCTCGACTATCTGTTGAAGCCGGTGCGCCGCGCGCGCCTGCTGGCCGCGCTGTCGCGCGCGCGCGGCATGAGTGCCCCCGGGCGCGAAGCGCTGCGCGGACTGGAGTCCGCGCCGCGCCGGCATCTGTCCGTACCCGAGCGCGGGCGCATCAGTCTGGTGCCGGTGGCCGATATTCTTTATCTCAAGGCGGAGTTGAAATACGTCACCATCCGCACCGCCGGGCGCGAGTATCTGCTGGAGGAATCGCTCACCCATCTGGAACAGGAATTCGCCGAGGCTTTCGTGCGCGTGCACCGCAACTGCCTGGTGGCGAAGTCGCGTATCCGCGGCTTCGAGAAAGCGGAAGCGCAGGAAGGCGAGCAAAGCTGGGTGGTGCAGCTCGAGGGCTGCGCAGAGAAGCTGGCCGTAAGCCGGCGCCAGTGGCAACAGGTGAAAGAACTCGCCGCGGGTTGATGTTGGCGCGGTTCAGCCCGTCACCGCGTGTCGCGCAGCTGCGCGAGCGCGGCGTCGATGCGTTGATCGAGGAAATAGCCGTAATAATCGGCGCCGCGAAACCCCACCAGCGGTTCGGCCAGCGCCTCCCCGCGCGGACCCAGCAGCAGCACCGTCGGCATCATGTTCACGTGCAGGCGGCGCGCGAATTCCGCCTGGGTCGTCCTGTTCCCGGCGAAATCGACCAGCGCGGCAGGGTTGTCGATCCCGACCTCGCGCATCATCACCTTGCCGCGGTATTCCGGATTGCGCTGCATCGGCAGCAGGAATTCCAGCCGCGCGCGTTCACAATAGGGGCACCCTGCCTCGGAGAACAGCACGAGCAGCGGGATCTTGCGCTCGGCCGCGAGGCGCGCATCCGCCGCGAGATCGCGCGCTTCGACCATTTGCGCCGAAGCCGGCGCCGCAACGAACAGCGCGGCGAGGCATGCTAGAATCCAGCGCGTCGGCATCAGGTGTGCGGCCATAGCAAAAATCCAGTCTTGAGTCATCCTGATCGCATCGTTATCGCCACGCGCCAGAGCCGTCTTGCGCTGTGGCAGGCCGAGCATGTGCGCGACCGGCTGCGCGGATTATATCCGGATTGCCGGGTGGAATTGCTCGCGCTGTCCACGCGCGGCGACGAAATCCTGGACACGTCTCTGGCCAAGATCGGCGGCAAGGGCCTGTTCGTGAAAGAGCTGGAGCTGGCTCTGGCCGAGGGCCGCGCCGATGTGGCGGTGCACTCGGCCAAGGATGTGCCGATGGAATTGCCCCCGGGCTTCGCGCTGGGCGCGGTCCTGGAGCGCGAGGATGCGCGCGACGCTTTCGTTTCCAACAAATTCGATGGTCTGGATGACTTGCCCGCGGGTGCCGTGGTCGGCACCTCCAGCCTGCGGCGCGAGGCGCAGCTGCGCAACCGCTATCCGCGGCTGCGGGTGGCGAGCCTGCGCGGCAATCTCGACACGCGCCTCGCCAAGCTGGACCGCGGCGATCACGACGCCATCATCCTCGCCGCGGCCGGCCTGAAGCGGCTGGGGCTGGGCGCGCGCATCCGCTCGGTACTGACGATCGAGCAAAGCCTGCCGGCCGCGGGGCAGGGCGCGCTTGCGATCGAATATCGCGCCGAGCGCGGCGACATCGCCGGGCGCCTCGCCGCGCTCAACCACCGCGCCACCGAACTCGCCGTGCGCGCCGAGCGTGCGGTGAGCCGGGCGCTCGGCGGCAGTTGCCAGCTGCCGCTCGCCGCCTACGCCAGCGTAAGTGGGGCGACCCTCGAGTTGCGCGGCCTGGTGGCGGATCCGGACGGAAAAAGCATGGTAAGGGCGGAGGTTTCCGGCCCATCCGGATCGCCCGAGGACCTGGGAGCGCGCCTCGCCGGCGAATTGCGTGCGCAAGGCGCCGACCGTATCCTCGCCGCGCTGCTATGAGCGCGCCCGCCCTCGCCGGGCGCCGCGTCGTGGTGACGCGGCCCGCCGGGCAGACAGCGCACCTGGCCGCGCTCATCCGCGCTGCAGGCGGCGAGCCGCTGCTGTTCCCGGCGCTGGAGATTCTCGATGCCGGGGACTTGCGCCCGGTTTTCGCGCTGATCGAGCGCCTGGACGCCTTCGATCTCGCGGTTTTCGTCAGCGCCAATGCGGTGGACAAGGCGCTGGCCCTGGTGCGCGCCCGGCGCGCCTGGCCGCCAGCCTTGCGCGTCGCCACCGTCGGACGCGGCAGCGAGCGCGAACTGCGGCGCCGCGGCTTTGCCGCGGTGATTGCGCCGAGCGAGCGTTTCGACAGCGAAGGCCTGCTCGAACTGCCCGAGCTGAAGCAGGTCGAAGGCAAGCGCGTGGTGATTTTCCGCGGCGAGGGCGGGCGCGAGCTGCTCGGCGACGCGCTGATTGCGCGCGGCGCTGCGGTCGACTACGCGGCGTGCTACCGCCGCGGCCGGCCGAACGCCGATCCTGCGCCGCTGCTCGCCTTGTGCGCGCGAGGCGAACTCGATGCGTTCACCGTGACCTCGAGCGAGGGTCTGGCCAACCTGCACGACATGCTGGGCGAGGCGGGCCGCAAGTGCCTGAAGGGCACACCGTTGTTCGCGCCGCACGAGCGCATTGCCGCCGCGGCGCGCGCCTTGGGAGTGCAGACCGTAGTGCTGACCGGTCCGGGTGACGAAGGCTTGGTCGCAGGGTTGGCCGCTTTTTTTGCTAAAGTGTGATCCTCGCATTCTCTGTCTGACGCCCATGACCGAAAGCAATGCCGACCCCACCCAGCCCGCTGCAGAGCCGGTAACGGCCGCGCAACCCGAGGAGCCCAGCGGCCGCAGCGAGCGCCAGCCGCGGGCGGGCGCTTGGCGCTTGCCGGTGTTGCTGGTGCTGTTGGCCGCAATCGCCGCGGTCGGCTGGCAGTGGTACGACACCCGCAGCCGCATCGACGCCATCCGCGAGGAGCTGGGGCAGCGCCTGCGCGCGAGCGACAGCGCAGCCGGCGAGAGTCAAGTGCTGGCGAAGCAGGCGCTGGAGGGGGCGCGCGAGGCACAAGGCAAGTTGAGCGTGCTCGAGAACAAGATCGCCGAGTCGCAGAGTCAGCAACTGGCGCTGGAGGCTTTGTACCAGGAGCTGTCGCGCAGCCGCGACGAATGGGCGCTGGCCGAGATCGAGCAGATGCTCACCCTGGCCTCGCAGCAGCTGCAACTCGCCGGGAATGTGCAGGCGGCACTGCTGGCGCTGCGCACGGCCGAGGGGCGCCTGGCGCGCTCGGACCGGCCGCAGTTCGTCGCGCTGCGGCGCGTGCTCAACCGCGACATTGAGCGCCTGAAAGCCGCGCCCAATGTGGATATCACGGGCATGGCGCTGCGCCTGGACCAGCTGATTGCCAGCGTCGATGCCCTGCCGCTGCATTTCGACGAGCGCACTCCGGCGGCGCCCAAGCCGGCCGGGCCGGGGGCTGCGAACGCCGGTTGGGAACGCGTGCTGGCCGAGGTGTGGAACGAAATGAAACAGCTGGTGCGCATCCGCATCCTGGATCAGCCCGACGCGGCGCTGCTGTCGCCGTCGCAGTCCTACTTCCTGCGCCAGAATCTGCAGTTGCGCTTGCTCGATGCGCGCCAGGCGCTGCTGGCGCGCGATCCGGCGCGATTCCGCGCCGACCTGGAGACCGCCCGGACCTGGATCAGGCGCTATTACGACACGCGCGCAAAGACCACCACTACCGCGCTGGCGAGCCTGACGCAGCTTGCGGCGGGCAGCATTAACGTCGAGCTGCCGACCATCGACGACAGCCTGGCGGCGGTGCGCAATTTCAAGGTGGCGCGCGAAAAGGCCGGGCGGTGAGCGCGGCGGGCAGGGCCTAAAGATGCGCGGTCTGATGTGGGTGCTGGCGGTGTTTGCCCTGGCGGTGGGTTTGTCGCTCGCCGCGCATCTGAATGACGGCTATGCCATTCTCGTCTTCCCGCCTTACCGCGCCGAGCTTTCGCTCAATTTGGCCATTCTCCTCGGGCTCGCCGGCTTTGTGCTGGGCTACCTGCTGTTACGCATGGTCACGCATACGATTCGCCTGCCGCTGTATGTGCGCGACTTCCGCCGGCGCCGGCGCGATGCGAAAGGGCGCGCGGCGCTGCTGGTCGCGCTGCAGGCCATGTTCGAGGGGCGCTACGCCCGTGCCGAGAAGGCGGCCGGCAAGGCGTACAAACTGGGGCAGGCGCCGGCCTTGAGCGCCCTGATCGCGGCGCGCGCTGCGGCCGAACTGCGCGAGCTCGAGCGGCGCGACCAGTGGCTCGCGCGCGCCGACAGCCAGGACTCGGATGCGCGCCAGGCGCGGCTCGCCGTGCAGGCGAGCCTGCTGCTCGACGATCGCCGCTACGACGACGCGCTTGCCGTATTGCGCGAGCTGTCCGCGAGCGAGCCCAAGCGCATCTCCACTCAGCGCATGCTGATGAAAGCGCACCAGCGTCTCGGCCATTGGGACGAGGTGCGGCGCCTGGCCACGGCCCTGGCCAAGCGCGGTGCGCTGGCCGAAACGGCGGCGGCGCAGTTGCGGATCACTGCCCAGATCGAGACGCTGCGCCAGCAGGCGGGGGATGCCACGGGGCTTGCTGCGTGCTGGCAGCGTACCGATGACCGGCTCGATGCACGCGTCGCGCGCAGCGCGGCGCAGCTGTTCATCGACGGCGGCGACTGCCGCCGCGCGCACGAGATTGTGGCGGCGGCGCTGGAGGCGGAATGGGGCGAGGACCTGATATTGCTCTACGGGGAGTGTCTGGGCGCCGATGTCCTGGGGCAGATCGAGCGCGCGGAGAAGTGGCTCAAGTCGCGGCCGCGCGACCGCGCGCTGCTGTTGACCCTGGGGCGCCTGTGCCTGCAGCAGGAGCTGTGGGGCAAGGCACAGAGCTACCTCGAGGCGAGCCTGTCCGAGGAACCCAGCCGCAGCGCGCACGTCGCGCTGGCGCAGCTGTTCGAGCGCATCGGTAAGCCCGAGGACGCCAACCGGCATTACCGCGCCAGCGCCGATGCGAAGCTGCGGCCATAAAGAAGGAGCTCGAAATGATCGCCGTTATTTTCGAAGCGACTCCGGCGCCCGGGCGCAAGCAGGAATACCTGGACCTCGCCGAGGCGCCGGCCGACAGTCGCAAAGCGCACGAAAGCTAGAAGGTCCATACTGGGGTTTTGGCGCGACCGAACCGCGCCTCACCGTGCCGCAGCGGCTGTTCAAGATGCTGTCATGCCAATCCAAGAACCCGAGGCCACTATGAATGTCGTCACCCTGAATCAGATCGGCAAGACCTATCACCTCGATGCGGTCGACGTTCCGGCCCTGGTCGGCATCGACCTGGAGATCCGTCCCAACTGCTTCACCGTGATTTCCGGCCCGTCGGGCAGCGGCAAGACCACGCTGCTCAACCTGATCGGCTGCATCGACCAGCCCACTCGCGGCGAGGTCATCGTCGCCGGGGAGACGGTGCAAAACCTGTCCGACGACGCGCTCTCCGATTTCCGCGCGCGTCACCTCGGCTTCATCTTTCAGAACTTCAACCTGCTGCCGGTGCTGACGGTGGAGGAGAACGTGGAATACCCGCTGCTGCTTGCGCGCGTGCCCGCGGCCGAGCGCAAGCGCCGGGTCGCGGCCCTGCTCGAGGCGGTCGGCATCGCGGACAAGGCGCGCAACATTCCCGGCCAGCTCTCCGGCGGGCAGCGCCAGCGCGTCGCCATCGCGCGCGCGCTCGCGCCGTCGCCGAAGCTGGTGCTCGCCGACGAGCCGACCGCGAACCTGGACAGCCAAACCGGCGCCGCCATCATTGCGCTGATGCGCGAAATGCAGCGCGAGCACCATGTGACCTTCGTGTTTTCCTCGCACGACCCGAAGGTGATGGCCGAGGCGGACGACGCGGTGATGATCCGCGACGGGCGCATCGAAGACATCGTGCGGCGCGACGCGCGCGCGGGGGGGGCGGCATGAGCAGGGAGCAGGGGTCCCGCGAAGCGGGGATGCGACCGGCCGCGATTGCCGCCTGCCGCCGACAGGGCGATGTTTGCACCGCGAGCGAACTGATGGAGGCGGCGGCATGAGAACACTCTCGCTCGCCCTACGCAATCTGTTGCGCAACCGCCGCCGCTCGCTCACCACCCTGTTGGCCATGATCATCGGCGCGGTCACCATCCTGGTGTTCGGCGGCTACAGCCGCAACATCACGCTCAGCCTGCAAACCAGCTACGTCATGCGCGGCGGCCACCTGCAGATCCAGCGCAAGGATTATTTCCTCTATGGCAGCGGCAATCCCGCCGCCTACGGCATTGCCGACTATCAGCATGTGATCGACGTCGTCTCGCACGATCCGGTGCTCGCACCGATGCTGGCGGTGGCGACGCCGTCGATTTCGCTCGGCGGCATCGCCGGCAACTTCGCCGCAGGCGTATCGCGCACCATCCTCGGCGCCGGCCTGGTCGTCGCCGACCGCAACCGCATGCGCGGCTGGAACGACTACGGCCTGCCGATCAACCTGCCGCAGTCCGCGCTGACCGGCACGGCGGACGACGCCGTGGTCATCGGCAACGGTGTGGCGCGCGTGCTGGAATTGTGCGAACCGCTGAAAGTCGAGAACTGTCCGAGGCAGAAGAAAGCGGAGGCCGCGGCGGGCGCCGCGGCGCCGGAGGACATCACCGCGCTGGCGACGCTGGAAGCGCGGCCGAAGGCGCCGCAAAGCGAAGCGCGCATCGAACTGCTCGCGGCCAATGTCCACGGCGCGCCCAACGTCGCCTCGCTGCACGTGGTCAAGGCCGAGCGCCAGGGCTTCAAGGAATTCGACGACATGTTCGTCGGCATGCACCTGGCGCAGGCGCAGCGCCTGCTCTACGGCAACGAAAAGCCGCAGGCCACGGCAGTGGTCCTGCAGCTCGTGCACACCGGCCAGATTTCGGCGGCGAAAGCGCGCCTCGCCGAGCTGCTCGCGACGACGCTGAAGAGCGAGCCGCTGGAGGTGCAGGACTTCGAAGTGCTCAATCCGTTCTACGGCCAGGCCGTCGGCATGTTCGCGGCTATCTTCGGTTTCATGGCGGTGCTGATCGGCGCCATCGTGCTGTTCACGGTGGGCAACACCATGAGCATGGCGGTCATCGAGCGCACCGCGGAGATCGGCACCCTGCGCGCCATGGGCCTGCGCCGCTCGGGCATCCGCCGGCTGTTCATGAGCGAGGCCCTGCTGCTGGGCCTGATCGGCGCGGCAGCAGGCGTGGTCGCGGCGCTCGTCGTCGCCTGGCTGGTGAACCACGCCGGCCTGACCTGGCTGCCGCCGGGGCAGGTCGATCCGGTGCCGCTGACGGTGCGCGTGTGGGGCGAATCCAAAATGATGCTCGGCACCGCAACCGGGCTCGCGCTGGTCGCGGTCGTCTCGGCCTGGTGGCCGGCGCGCCGCGCCGCGCGGATGCTCATCGTCGACGCGCTCAGGCATGTTTAACGAGGAGCAGTACGCATGAATTTCAGACAATTGGCCGCAGGTACCTTGCTGATCGCGGCGGCGGGCGCCGCCGCCGCGGCCCCGGAGGCGCAGGCCTTGCTCGCCGCAAGCGACGCCATCCGCAACCCGGGCAAGCCGTTTTCGCTGACTACGACGCTGGTGGAATACCGCAACGGCAAGCAGGTCGACGCCAATACGCTCACGGTCTACTCGAAGGCCGACGCCAACAGCGGGCAGTTCCGCAGCCTGATTCGCTTTGTCGCCCCGGCGCGCGACGCGAACAAGCTGATGCTCAAGAACGGCAACGACCTGTGGTTCTTCGATCCGTCCTCCAAAGCGAGCATCCGCCTGTCGCCGCAGCAGCGCCTGCTCGGCCAGGCCGCCAACGGCGACGTGGTCACGGTCAACCTGGCCAAGGACTACAAGGCGCAAATCGCGGCCGAAGAGAACGTGCTCGACGGCGACCGCCAGAACCGGCGCTGCTACAAGCTGGCGCTGGCCGCGGTGTCGGCGGACGTTACCTACCACCACATCGAAATGTGGCTGGACGCGTCCAGCAGCCGGCCGGTCAAGGCGCGTTTCTACACCGAGAGCGGGCAGCTGCTGAAGAGCGCCTACTACCGGCGCTATCAGGCGCAACTGGGCGTGGAGCGGCCGACAGAAACGGTGATCATCGACGGGCTCGACCCGAACTGGGTGACGGTGATGCGCTTCGCCGACTACGCCTGGCGCGAGGTGCCCGAGGCGTGGCTGCAGCGCGACTACCTGCCGCGCTTCAAACCCGAATAGCGCATGCGCATTCTGCCCCTGCTCCTCGCGGCCGCGGCGCTGCCGGCGCTGGCCGACGACGATGCGGCGGCCCTGCTGCTCGCCGACAAGACCGCGAACACGGCGGAGCAGGCCGGCGACTGGCGCGTGTACACGGAAGCGGCCGTGCGCGAATCGCGGCCGCGCGGCGCCGGCCTGGCGCGGCACGGCACGCGCCTGTCGCTGGACGCGCGCCTCGATACGACGCTCGCGCCCGGCTGGCGCGCGGTGCTGGCCGACCGCCTCGACCTGAATCGCGCCGACGGGGCTTCCGGCAACAACGATGTCAACACGCTGAAAGAGGCCTATGTGAGCTGGCAGGCGCAGCCGGATCGCATCGCCGACTTCGGGCGCATCAACGCGCGCAATGGTGTCGCTCTTGGATACAACCCTACCGATTATTTTCGCGTTGGGGCGCTGCGCTCGGTGGTTTCGCTCGACCCGGCGAGCCTGCGCGAAAACCGCCTCGGCAGCGCGATGCTGCGCGCCCAGACGCTGTGGGAAGGCGGGTCGCTCACTGCGCTGTATTCGCCGAAGCTAGGCGACCGGCCCAGCGCGGCGGCGTTCAGCCCGGACCTGGGCGCGACCAACGCGCGCGCGCGCTGGTTGATGGCGTTCAGCCAGAAGCTGTCCGATGCGCTCAATCCGCAATGGCTGCTGTCCGGTGGTGCCGGACAGTCGCCGCAGCTTGGCCTGAACCTGACGGCTTTGCCGAACGACGCGACGGTGGTTCATTTCGAATGGTCGGGCGGCCGCTCACCCTCGCTCGCGGCGCAAGCGCTGATCAGCCCGGACGATACGGCGTTCCGTTCGCGCCTGGCTAGCGGGCTGACCTATACGACGCCGGGCAATATTTCGCTCACCGCCGAGTACGAATACAACGGCGCCGGGATGGGCCGGTCGGGCTGGGACGCGCTGCGGCGCGGTTCGCCCGCGGGCTACGGGCTGTACCGCGGCTACGCCGCGAACGTGCAGGACCCGGCCACGCGGCACAATCTGTTTCTGTACGCGTTCTGGCAGGATGCGCTGGTGAAGCGTCTCGATGTCGCCGCGATGGTCCGCCACGATCTCGTCGATCACAGCCGGCTGCAATGGCTGGAGGCGCGCTACCACTGGACCCGCGTCGATTTCGCGCTGCAGACGCAGCTCAATACCGGCGCGCCGGGCAGCAATTACGGCGCGTCGGCCGACCGGCGCATCTGGCAGGCGCTGCTGCGGTACTTTTTCTGAGCCAACTGCGTTGAGTGAGGATTCATTTGAAACTAAAAGTGTAGAACGCATCCATCGCCGTGGCAGAAACCGAGAGCCGGCTGAGGCCGAGGGCCGTCGCGCCGCGCGAGCTCGGCTGATCGTGTTAAACTAACGTCCTCAGTGAATCTTTGCGACGCTGCGCGCCCGATGCCGGACGTGGCGAAGCGCAAGTTCCAACAAGCCCTTCGCCCGCTTCGCCGCGTACGCTGCCTAGCCCCAAGCTCTCGCAGCATCCTGCTCCACTGCATCCACGCCCCAGTGGCGCGAACCGCATCCGATGAGGAGAAACATCTTGTTGACCGAACACGACATCTATTTATTCAAGGAAGGCACCCACGCACGGCTGTACGAGAAATTCGGCTGCCACCTTGGCGAGCGCGACGGCATTGCCGGCGCGCATTTCTCCGTCTGGGCGCCGAACGCGCAGCGCGTCTCGGCGATCGGAGACTGGAACGGCTGGAACCAGGACGCGCACCCGCTCTCTGCGCGGGGGGACGGTTCGGGCATCTGGGAAGGATTCGTGGCGGGCGTTGCGCACGGGCAGGCGTACAAGTATTACATCGAATCCCGCGTCGCCGGCTACCAGGTGGACAAGGCCGACCCGTTCGCCTTTTTCGCCGAAGCGCCGCCGCGAACCGGCTCGCGCGCATGGAACCTCGACTACGAGTGGAACGACGCGGCGTGGATGGCGGCGCGGCGCGGCGCCAACGCGCTCGATGCGCCGATGTCGATCTACGAAATGCACCTGGGCTCGTGGCGGCGTGTGCCCGAGGACGCCAACCGCTCCCTTAGCTACCGCGAGATCGCGCAGCCGCTGGCCGAGTACGTGCGCGAGATGGGGTTCACCCATGTCGAGCTGATGCCCATCACCGAGCATCCGTTCTACGGTTCCTGGGGCTACCAGACCACGGGCTACTACGCGCCGACCGCGCGCTATGGCAGCCCGGAAGATTTCATGTTCCTCGTCGACACCCTGCACCAGCACGGCATCGGCGTGATCCTGGACTGGGTGCCTTCGCATTTCCCCAGCGACGAACATGGGCTGGGCTACTTCGACGGTAGCGCCCTGTATGAGCACGTCGACCCGAAGCAGGGATTTCACCCGGAATGGAAAAGCGCGATTTTCAATTACGGCCGCAACGAGGTGCGCGGATTCCTTGTATCCAGCGCGCTGTACTGGCTGGACCGCTACCACGTGGACGGGCTGCGGGTGGACGGTGTCGCTTCCATGCTCTATCTGGACTACGGGCGCAAGGAAGGCGAGTGGGTGCCGAACCGCTACGGCGGCAGGGAGAACATCGAGGCGGTCGAGTTCCTGCGCGTGCTGAACCAGGCCGTGTATCGCGATCATCCCGACGTGCAGACGATGGCCGAGGAGTCGACCTCCTGGCCGATGGTGTCGCGGCCGGTGTATCTGGGCGGCCTTGGCTTCGGCATCAAGTGGAACATGGGCTGGATGCACGACACGCTCAAGTACATGAGCCAGGAACCGGTCCACCGCAAGTATCACCATGACCAGCTCACGTTCTCGATCTGGTACGCCTTCTTCGAGAATTTCGTGCTGCCTATGTCGCACGACGAGGTGGTGTACGGAAAAGGATCGCTGATCGGCAAAATGCCGGGCGACTCCTGGCAGCAGTTTGCGAATCTGCGCCTGCTTTATGGCTATATGTGGGGGCATCCAGGCAAGAAACTGCTGTTCATGGGCGGCGAGTTCGGCCAGCGGCGCGAATGGACGCACGAGGGGAGCCTGGAGTGGCATGTGCTGCAGTATCCCGAGCACGAAGGGCTGCGCCGCTGGGTGGCCGATCTCAACCGGCTCTACCGCTCCGAGCCTGCGTTGTACCAGGTCGATTTCGATCAGTCCGGGTTCGAATGGGTGGACTGCAACGACAGCGAACAGAGCGTGCTCACCTTCCTGCGCCGGCCGCGCGGCGGCGGCGCGCCGGTGCTCGTGGTGTGCAATTTCACGCCCGTGCCGCGCACGAACTACGTCGTCGGGGTGCCGAACGGGGGCTACTGGCGCGAGATCGCGAACAGCGATTCGACGCTGTACGGCGGCAGCGGCATCGGAAATTTCGGCGGCGTCGATGCGGCGCCGGTCGCGGCGCACGGGCGCTTTCATTCGCTGGCGCTGACGCTGCCGCCGCTTTCCGTGCTGATGTTCAAGAGTGCGTAAATGATGGTCAACGCGAAACTGGACATGGACGACGGGCGCAGGCGCGCAGTGATCGAGCGCATCACGCCCTCCATTGATGACGGGCGCTTTGCCGCCAAGCGCATCGTGGGCGATGCGGTCGTGGTCGAAGCCGACTGCTTCACCGACGGCCACGATGCCATCGCCTGCCTGCTGCTGTGGCGGCGCGAGGGCGAGGCGGCGTGGCATGAAACGCCCATGGCGCCGCTGGGCAACGATCGCTGGCGCGGAAGCTTCGCCGCGCAGTCCGTCGGCCGCTACCACTACACGGTCATCGCCTGGGTGGACCATTTTCTCTCCTGGCGACACGATTTCGCGCGGCGCATCGAAGGCGAGGACCTGCGCGTCGGGGCGCTCGTCGGCGCCGGACTGATCGAAAACGCGGCGCAACGCGCGAAAGGCGGGGAGCGCACGCGGCTGAAGGGCTGGGCGGCAGACCTGCGCGCCGTCCCCGACGCGCAGGCGCTGAGGACACTCGGTCTGGACGAAGAGCTCGCCGCCATCGCCACGCGCTACCCGGACCGGCGCTTCGCCGCAACTTATCCGGTCGAGCATCCGCTGGTGGTTGACCGCGAGCGCGCGCGTTTTTCCTCCTGGTACGAACTGTTCCCGCGCTCGGCATCGCCCGAACCGGGGCGGCACGGCACCTTCCGGGATTGCGAGGCGCGCCTGCCCGCCATCGCCAAAATGGGATTCGACGTGCTTTACTTCCCGCCCATCCATCCGATCGGGCGCGTCAGCCGCAAGGGCGCGAACAACGCGCTCGTCGCCGAGGCCGGCGACGCGGGCAGCCCGTGGGCCATAGGCTCGGCCGAAGGCGGACACACGGCGCTGCATGCGGAACTGGGGACGCTGGAGGATTTCCGGCGGCTGGTTGCGAGCGCGCACACACACGGCATGGAGATCGCCCTGGACATCGCGTTCCAGTGCGCGCCGGATCACCCCTACGTCACGGCGCATCCGAAATGGTTCAAGTGGCGGCCCGACGGCACGGTGCAGTACGCCGAGAATCCGCCGAAGAAGTACCAGGACATCTTTCCGTTCGAGTTCGAATCGGAGGAGTGGCGCGGGCTATGGCAGGAACTCGCCGACGTGATCCGCTTCTGGGCCGGCGAAGGCGTGAGGATTTTCCGCATCGACAATCCGCACACCAAGCCGTTCCGCTTCTGGGAATGGGCGATCACCGAGTTGAAGCGCGAGTACCCGGATGCGATTTTCCTCGCCGAGGCGTTCACCCGGCCCAAGGTCATGCACCGCCTCGCCAAACTGGGCTTCAGCCAGTCCTACACCTACTTCGCCTGGCGCAACACCAAGGACGAGCTCGTCGAATATTTCACCGAGCTCACGCAGGGGGCCGGGCGCGAATACCTCAGGCCCAACCTCTGGCCGAACACGCCGGACATCCTCACCGAGTACCTGCAGTTCGGCGGGCGCCCCGCTTTCATCGTGCGCCTGGTCCTGGCGGCAACGCTAGGGGCGAACTACGGCATCTACGGGCCGGCATACGAGCTGCTCGAGGCGACGCCGCGCGACCCCGGGGGCGAGAAATACCTGAACAGCGAGAAGTACGAAATCCGCGACTGGGAGCGGGAGGCGCCGCAGGGTCTGTCCGAGCTGATCGCCCGCGTGAACCAGGCCCGCCGCGACAACCCGGCGCTGCAATCCGACGCGTCGCTGCGTTTTTTTCCGGTCGATAACGGCAGCCTGTTGTGCTGCGCGAAATCGGACGCCGAGCTGGAGAACCTGGTGGTGACGGTGGTCAATCTCGACCCGCATCACGTTCAGTCGGGGTGGGTCGAACTCGACCTGGCGGCGCTCGGCATCCATGCGACTGCGCCCTACCAGATGCACGACCTGCTCTCCGGCGCGCGCTTTCTCTGGAGCGGCCCGCGAAACTTCGTCCAGCTCGATCCGCAGCGCGCACCCGCACACGTGTTCGCGCTGCGGCGCAAGGTGCGCACCGAACGCAATTTCGACTACTTCCTGTAAGGCATCCGGAACGCCCGATGGACATACCCGCCAAATCCCAAACCGAAAAAGAGCAGGCGCAGGACGCACCGGCCCCGGACGTCCAGGACGAGGCGCTGTGGTACAAGGACGCCGTCGTCTACCAGTTGCACATCAAAGCGTTCTTCGATTCCAACGGCGACGGCCTGGGCGATTTTGCCGGACTGATCGAAAAGCTCGACTACGTGCGCGACCTGGGCGTGAATACGATCTGGCTGCTGCCCTTCTATCCCTCGCCGATGAAGGACGACGGCTACGACGTGTCCGACTACCACAACGTGCACCCGCAGTACGGCACGCGCAATGACGTGCGCACGCTGGTGCGCGAGGCGCACCGGCGCGGCCTGCGCGTGATCACCGAACTGGTGGTGAACCACACCTCGGACCAGCACCCGTGGTTCCAGGCCGCGCGGCGCGCGCCGCCTGGCTCGTCCAAGCGCGATTTCTACGTCTGGAGCGACAACGACAAGAAATACGGCCAGACGCGCATCATCTTCACCGACACCGAGACGTCCAACTGGACCTGGGATCCGATCGCCAAGGCGTACTACTGGCACCGCTTCTTCAGCCACCAGCCGGACCTCAATTTCGACAACCCGAATGTGCTGAAGGCGGTGATCCGCGTCATGCGCTTCTGGTTCGACATGGGGGTGGACGGGTTCCGGCTCGATGCGATTCCCTACCTGATCGAGCGCGACGGCACCAGCAACGAGAACCTTCCCGAGACGCACGCGGTCATTCGCCAGATCCGCGCGCAGGTCGATGCGCATTACAAGAACCGGCTGCTGCTCGCGGAAGCCAACCAGTGGCCCGAGGACGTGCGCGAGTACTTCGGCGACGGCGACGAGTGCCACATGGCCTACCACTTCCCGCTGATGCCGCGCATCTACATGGCGATTGCGCAGGAGGACCGCCACCCCGTGGTCGAGATCATGCAGCAGACACCGGAGATCCCGGAGAACGCCCAGTGGGCGATTTTCCTCCGGAACCACGACGAGCTCACGCTGGAGATGGTGACCAGCAAGGAGCGCGACTACATGTACCGCATGTACGCCGCCGACCCGCGCGCGCGCATCAACCTCGGCATCCGGCGCCGGCTTGCGCCGCTGATGGAAAACGACCGCGAGCGCATCAAGCTGATGAACAGCCTGCTGCTGTCGATGCCGGGCTCGCCGATCATCTACTACGGCGACGAGATCGGCATGGGCGACAACATTTTCCTCGGTGACCGGAATGGCGTGCGCACGCCAATGCAATGGAGCCCGGATCGCAACGCCGGCTTCTCCCGCGCCGACCCGCAGCGGTTGTTTCTGCCGCCGATCATGGACCCGGTGTACGGCTACGAGGCGGTGAACGTGGAGGCGCAGGCACGCGATCCGTCCTCGCTGCTCAACTGGATGCGGCGCATGCTGGCGGTGCGCAAGGGGAGCAAGGCGTTCG
>Ga0156177_1013_pt2 | contig 22375 bp, 25 predicted proteins | sample RifCSPlowO2_12_FD_107830 | JGI IMG/M metagenome (GOLD analysis project Ga0156177, IMG submission 107830) | Betaproteobacteria bacterium RIFCSPLOWO2_12_FULL_64_23
AATCCTTGGCATGGCGGCCCTCCAACGACAACGTCAACACGGTCAGTTCCGATCAGCGCAGCGAGCTCATCTGGCTTGAACTTCCTAAGATCGCGTTCAAACGCATGCGCAACTATCGGCAGGTCGGGATGGCCACGGTCGACGAGGTTCGCTCGCAGCGTCGCAACGGCGACAGGATCAAGATCTACGGCAGCGAGGCAGTCCAGACCGCTGCGCAGCAAGCCGAGCGTAAATCCGCCACACCCGCAAAACAAATCCAAGAAAGTCGGCGGAGACATGTCGTTTCGCACGTTGGCTCCGGGCGCGTACTTCTCGGCGTCCATGTTACTACTGCGAAGCGCTTCGACCATGCGCCAGAGTTCGGCCTCAGAACCTACGATTGCACCCTTCGAAGCTGAATTCTTCCTCCCCAACACTGCTTTATCCCCATCTTCTTGACTCGTTTCTATAATACCCCTAATCATTTGCTAGAAATGCTCAATCGCCTGTTGCTGGGGCCATCAGTTTGTTTACTGAAAGCTGACACCCTTCGGGGTCCTGCGCGTTTCCAAGCAGGTCAAACTTGATCGGTTTGCGCGGGCTCACGGCATCACTTTCATGTTTCAGACTTCTCGGTGGCGTTCGCGTCCGAGGCCATGGCCGCGGCGAGCCTCTCGATCAGCGCTAGACATTCGCGCACGGCGGCCTCCCGTATAACCAGGCGCTGGCCGATGTGGTAGGCGGTGTCACCGGTGCGCGCAACGTAGTCGGCGTCCACCAATCCTTGCGTATGTGCGAGGAGATGGCGCTGCTGGAAGAAAGAAGCGCGCGAGCGTGGCCAGCTCAGCGTTATCGAGGTAATCGCTGTATCGCTTGCCGGCGGCTGAATACCACAAGTCGCTGCCTTCACTGAGGTTCTGGAAGGCGTTGCGACGCGGCTGCGACAGAGATGGATACTGGGCGTACAGTGCCTCAGCATAGCGCTGGAACGCCGTCATGCCGCTTTGCAGACCGTTCTCGATGATAAGGCGGGCCGTCGTCTCGGCGGTGTCGCGATCGGGAACGCCCGTCCTAATGCCAGCGAGGGCGTCTAAGGCATTGCGGATGCCAGTTATCGACTGGCTGAATATCAAATCGGCCGCGTTGTGGCCGCAGGCCGGGCAAAAAAAGCCGCGCCAATCACCGCGTAGCGGCAAGCACAAGCGGAGCAAGTGATCTTGAGCCGCATCGGTTCCGCGGCTGCCGGAGGCAATAAGACGCGCCGGGACCCGTTGTCCATCTTCATGGTGATGCGGATCAAGCTGTCACGGGCTTGCCGCCGGTTCCAGCGGTCTGCGTCGCGCTTCATTGCCCCGTCGATACGGTGCTGCACATGCGCGACGGCAGTTTTTTCGGTGTGCTTGATCTGCTCCTGAGTCCACCACTGGCCGGAATCGGCCGCGTGGCCACAGAACGGGCGGCCCCTAAGGGGCCAGACCTATAATTCCAACTAATATTATTATTTTTCAATAACTTAACGTAAACGTGTGATGTGATAGCGCAAGTAAAAACGCATTCATAACATCAATCTATTGCGCATGTAAAATGTCAAGAGTAATATCAGGCGGCTAGATCGCAATAGGAGATTACCCAATCATGAATACTGTGAACGCAATCGCACGGAAACTTGAAAATATCTCGTCAAAGGGCGGCATGCGGCTCGTCGACGTCGCCAATGTACTGCGGACTCGTCCGGAAACGGTCTCCAGATGGAATCAAGGGAAAGCCTTTCCTCACCCGACTAACGAACGCCAACTCCTGGAGCTCGAGTGGATCGTTGAGAAACTAGCCGACTTTTATACGCCTCAAGAAGCGCGGCTCTGGCTGTTCTCTCGGCAAAAACTACTGCATGGCAAGACACCTGCTGATCTCATTGCCGAGGATAAATCCGAGGAAGTCCTAGCCGCAATTACACAGTTGCGGGAAGCAGTATTCGCATAAGGCAGTACATTCTGTGATTCGAGACACGAAGATTCTCGATTATCTGTCCGGACTGACCAAGGAGCAGTTCTCTGCGACGGTCTATCGGGCAACAAGCCAAACGCTAGATCCGATCGCGCCATCTGCATCAGGAGGGCGGTGGATGCTTCGGAATAGCATGGCAGTGCTTTATACAAGTATCGAACGCGAAGGCGCCCTCGCTGAACTTAGCTTTTATCTGGGCATGCTGACACCATTGCCCAGCAAACCAATGGTCATACATACATTGGAAGTTGAAACCAAGAAAACTATCCGTATTACTCGTAAGGATTTCGCTCCATTGGGCATCGACGAAAATAAATTCGGGGACATTTATTATGACCAAACACAACTTGTTGGTGACGCCGCCGGATTTCTGGGCTGCGACGGGTTAATCGTGCCCTCTGCTCGATGGAATTGCGACAACCTGGTGATCTTTTCGGACAATCATGCAATAGATTTGCCAATGAACGTCGTATCATCGGAAACCGTTGACTGGCAACCTTGGGCCCGCAAGAACGGTTTCATTGAGGCGGAATAGCGAAGATAGCGCTGTGACGCAGTTGTGACGCGGTTAGCCTGATTAAAATTGGTTGTGCGATGAGTGATATTGGTTTTGAAATTGGCAAGCGTTGCAAGCAATTGATTTAAAAACAACCTTGATTTACAGTTAAAACTCCGAAGCCGAGAGTCTCACGCCCACACCACCGTTACAGATGCAGGCGAACATCTTCTTGCCGACGAAATAGGCGAGAAGGCCGGTCATTTCTCCTGCTTCCACGCCCGAGAGTTTCAGCAGCATGGCGTCAAGGACTTGCTTGTGGCTCAGATCGATGGCGGTGGGGGGCACGATATGTCGCCTTAGTTAAGTGCAATCCGATTGTAACCATTGCTCAGCATGAAAGAACCGCCTTAAAGAGGCTCCTGGAGTCCACCCGCTGCAGGCTGTTAGCCACATCGTTACGAAGGTCCGCTCTTCGGTCTTATGTGGAGCCCCACATAAGGCCGAATTCTGGAACGCTTTCCGGAATCGCCATGGGTTTTCAGATGGATCGTATGATTATAAGGCGAGAGCGTTGAACCAGGCGTTCGCCATACCCCACCTCGAGCGAAGCCGGCCATACCGCGTGACACAGATGCGTTTCGATCCGTCTCGATCGCCGATGACGACATGGACACGCTGATCCTGCCCCACGTCAACGGGAAAGGATGATCCGCTCTAAGCGATCGCCGCGCGGGAAAATCCGCTCCGGGCTGTGCCCCGAAGGAAATCCCTTTGGGGGACGTCCTGCGCGGCCTCCCCCGCGCATCCGAATGTTCATGGTCGCGTTGCGAGGCAAACGGCAGCCACGTAGGGCACCGACACCGGAGAATGCGCTACACTTGTCCACAGGCCAGCTTATGACACGCGGCTAACGCCCCTGGGTAATCCCTCAGCGCTTACACCTGGGTATTTTTTTGGGTGCGTCCAGACAGCGTGGCAGGTCGGGTCACAATCGAGGTTCAACAGAACATGGTCCAGGTCAAGAAATCAAAGCCGTTGGCCGTCTGCAACGTCTGTGGCGCGTTTAGCAACGAGTATCAGGACGTCAACCACCGGTGCACCAAAGCGCTTTACGGCAGGCGATGCTCCGGCGCGTTCAGGAGCAGCCTTGGCCTCTCATGGGATCAATGCATAGCCTGCGCCGCAACCGGGAAAGTGGGGTCCGAGACCTGCGTCGAGTGTTCCGGTTGGGGCTGGCATCTGATGGGCTGAGGTAGAGCTTCGATCGGGGGCTTGCCGGCTTCGAACCACTTCGGCGATTCGACTTCACGCGCGCTCGCCAGTGTCCGCTGCTGCCGTGTTAGCGACCGCCAGCAGGCGACCCGGACCGTCGCGCGATCGAGGGCGGCTATCGTGGCGTAGCCTAGACCGTAGTAGTAGCTTGCCGCTCAGTCGCCAAGAAATTCATATGGTTATAACCATAGAAGAGACTTCACTCTCTCCGTATCTTCCGGCGTCAAAGGCTGTGCAAATGGCAACAGATTCTTCTGCCAGTGTGATCGTTCCCAGGTGTTGGCGCCGTGGTATATGTACACATGGAGGTGGGGACTGTCCAGGCCAACCAGCTTTCCCTCCGAACGCATCCGCTCGATGACGCAGCTGTCCTCTCCTCGGGGCAAATCCGGATAGAGGGGCACTGTGTTGCGCTCGGCCACCAGGCTTCCCTCCCAAGGCCTGGTCCCAGACAGAAACGCCGCCTTCGTAACCTGGTCATACAGAACCCAGCGTGACAACACGCACGCCAGTTTCCTGTTCGCGCGGATGGCGCCGATCTGCTCGGCCAAACGGGTCGGCCCGTGCCAATCGTCATCGTCCCACTGTGCTACGTAATGACCGCGACTGGCTTCAACGGAGAGGTTGCGTAAGGCCCCAAGCGTAAGTTTAGGTAACGCTGGCACTTCGACCGGGCGGATCGAAGGCTCGTTCAACGTTCCGAGATGGTCGCGGGTTGCTGGGTCGTCCGCTTCGTAGAGAACCACCAATTCGCGAGGCTGATAGGTTTGATTGAGAAAACACGAAACAGCGCGGCGCAGCATCGGAACCCGATTGCGGGTAACGCACAGACAGGAAACCAGACGCTCACCGCTCAATTTGCAGCCCTCTCCTGGACGTAAGTTCAGTGGCCTGGAAACTGGATGGATTGTATCAGCGAGGCTAGCGGAAGGAGTACAGGACAGCGTAGTGAGCACTGAGCCTGAGATGCTTAAGATGGCCGGTTTGTAGCTTCACAACCAATGACGCCTTTTTTGATGCTGGCCTTCAGTCCCTGCGCGCTGAACGGTTTGAGTAGGTAACCAAACGGTTCGGTCAGCTTGGCGCGTGCCAACATGTCGTCCTCGGCGTAGGTGGCGAGATAGATCACCCGTGATCCGGGCACGCTTGGTTTGAGCCCGGCCATGGGCTGAACGAGCGCGCGTTCTTGCACCAGACGAGGACCGGCAGTTTACTGGTCTTGCGCCGGTTGATGTTAATGCGCAGGCCGGGTAGGCTACGCAAACGCCGGCGCCATCTGCCAGCCGCAACCGCGACGGGAGATGGCCTTTTCACTCTCACACTCGAACGGATCCTCCCCATGAATGGCGCCGAAAGCCTGGTCCGCACGCTGCTTGCCAGCGGCGTAGATACCTGTTTCGCCAACCCGGGCACTTCCGAGATGCATTTCGTCGCCGCGCTGGACCAGGTCGAGGGCATGCGCTGCGTCCTCGGCATGGCCGAAACCGTGGTGACCGGCGCAGCAGACGGCTACGGGCGCATGGCCGGCAAGCCCGCCGCGACCCTGCTCCACTGCGGGCCGGGCTTCGCCAACGGCATCGCCAACGTGCACAACGCGCGCCGCGCGCATACGCCCATGGTCAACATCGTCGGCGACCAGGCGAGCTACCACCGGCCGTTCGACGCGCCGCTGACCGCCGACACCGAGGGCCTTGCGCGCGCGGCGTCCCACTGGGTGCGAACCAGCGCCGCGTCGGCGAGCGTAGGCGCGGACAGCGCGGCCGCGGTGCAGGCGGCGAACACCGCGCCCGGGCAGATCGCCACGCTGATCCTGCCCGCAGACACGGCCTGGAACGAGGGCGGCGTGGTCGCCGCGCCGCTGCCGGTCCCGGCGCGCCCGGCCGTCGCTCCGGACACCCTGCGCGCCATCGCGCAGGTGCTGCGCAGCAATGAGCCGGCGATGCTGATTCTGTACGGGCAGGCCTTGTCGGAGGCCGGCCTCGTCGCGGCCAACCGCATCGCGCAGGTCACCGGCGCCAGGCTGCGCACGCCCACTCAGGTATCGCGCATGGCGCGCGGGCGCGGACGCGTGCCGGTGGACCGCATCCCCTACGCGGTCGAGGGCGCAATCAAGGTGCTCGCGGGCACGAAGCACGTGATCCTCGTCGGCGCCAAGCCGCCCGCGGGGTTTTTCGCCTATCCGGGCAAGCCCAGCCTGATGGCGCCGCCGGATTCGCACACCCATGTGCTCGCGCGGCCGGAGCAGGATGCGATTGGGGCGCTGAACGCGCTCGCCGACGAACTGGGAGCACCGCGGAACGTGCCCATCCCGGAGGGCGAGATCAAGCCGCAACTCGTGCGCGGAAAGTTCGAGCCCGTCGCTTTTGCCACGACACTTGCCGCGCTGCTGCCGGAGAACTGCATCGTCGCCGAGGACGGGGTCACTTCCGGCCGCGCGCTGTTCGCGCCGACTTTCAATGCCGCGCCGAACGACTGGCTGCAGAATACCGGCGGCGCCATCGGCCACGCGTTTCCCTGCGCCACCGGCGCCGCGCTGGCCTGTCCCGGACGCAGGGTGGTGTGCCTGCAGGCGGACGGCGCCGGCATGTACTCGCTGCAGGCGCTGTGGACCCAGGCGCGCGAAAAGCTCGATGTGCTGAACGTGGTCTTCGCCAACCGCATCTACAAAATACTCTATGGCGAGCTGGTCTCGGTGGGCGCGAAGCCCGGCCGCGCCTCGAACGAGTTGTTCGATCTGGCGCGCCCCGAGCTCGATTGGGTGAAGCTCGCCGGGGGCATGGGCGTGGAGGCGACACGCGTGGAAACGCTCGAGGCCTTCGCCGACGTGTTCAAGTCGGCCTGCGGCCGGCGCGGGCCGTTCCTGATCGAATTTCGAATCTAGATACCGGAGCGCTTCCCGAACAGTGCGCGCTCCAGTTTCGGGTGCGCGGCGAAGCGGGCGATGAATTGGCCTTCGTCGCGGCCGCCCTTGGCGCGAATCACGCGCGCGAGGGCGCGCCGTTCGGCCGGGCTCCAGCGCGACACGCCCGGCAGGGCGAAAACGACCACCGGACTCCAGCGCTGCCAGGCGAGACGCTCGCCCGCGCTAAAGCCGCGCAACGAGCGCACGCCGGTAAGCCTCATCGCTTCCCGGCTGCACTGCGCCAGCACGCGTTCGCGCTCACCCCCCGCCCGCGCCGCGAGGCCGTCGCCGATGCGCAGGCCCGGTTCAGCCACCGGTGACAGAACCGGCGTGCGCGAGCGGTCGAAATCGAACAGCAAGCGGGACTCGGCCAGGGTGCGCAGGGTGGCCTCGCTCGAACGGTGGGCCGGGTCCGCGCGCATGCGCGCCAGTTCCTCGCGCAATGGGCGGCGCGCGCGGCCGGCGAGCGGGCGAAAGCCCAGTTTGTAGTAGAACCACCAGGCGCCCGAAGCGAGCGCTTCGTCATTGCCTTTTCCGAGCTGATACGGATCGAGGCTGAATGACTCGGCGCCGAACAGGTGCCGCACCATCGCCAGGGTCCGGGCGAAGGTGTAGGCTGCCTCGCCGCCGCGAAAAGTCGCAAAAATGTTGAACGTCATCGTGGCCGAGCGCCCGATCACAAACGCCTCGCCGTAGCCGATCGGCACGCCGTTGTGCAGGATCAGGTAACCGCGGGTGGCGGCGATGAGCGCGCGGCGCTCAGGCATGACGCCGATCAGGACAAAACCCAGCCCGCCGCCATCGTCGACCAGACGCACGTCGCGCGCATTGCCGTAGGCGAACGCGTCGAGGTCGCGTGAGCGGGTCACCATGGCGCTGCGCGCCAGCTCGATCAGCTGCCCGCCTTCGCGCGCCGACGCGAGGCGCACCGCGCGATACCGGCGCCCGAGTTCCTCGCGCAGATCCGGGCGGGCGCACCGCAGCGGCCCGCGCTGATAGGCCAGGGGCGCCGCGGCATGTTTGGCGCGGGTGCGCGCGGGCGTGTCCGGACCGGGTTCCAGTTCGTAAGTGGGTTCGATCGCGTCGTGGAAGGCCTCGCGCGTGAACCCGTCGCCCGGCATGGCGGCGATGCGGCGCGCAAAAAATGCCGCGTCGCCCTCGCCGCGCGCGCGCAGCCGGTCGATCGCCGCGAACGCGGGCGGGCCGAGTTCCTTCAGCGCAGCGGCCTCGGCCCAGGTGAGGAGCAGCGGCAGCGCCGAGGCGAGCTTGTCGGCGATCTCGGTTTCACTGCGGTCGATTTTGATCCGCTCCGGCCAGCGCCGGACGAGCCAGCGCAAGGTGGACCAGAAAAAGCGGTAGCGGATTGCCGTGCCCGCAATCCCCGTATCGGTGAGCGCCTCGCGCGCACGCCTGAGATCGGCGCGCCCGGCGAAACGCGCGAGCATGCGCTCGACCTGGGCGAGCAGGCGCGCATCGTCCGGGTAGGCGCGCAGAAAGCACAGCGCCTCGTGCAGGCGCGAGACCGCTCGCGCCGAGCGCAAATCGGCGCGCTCCAACCGGCGCAGCAGCGCCAGTTTCACCTCGGCGCTGCCGGCGCCGTAGCGGTCTTTCGAGCGTTCGAGCGCGGTGAGAGTCCTGGTCGTCATGAACTTGCCCAATCGGTGAAGCCCAAGCCACAGGACGAAAACGAGATGCGCTCGCGCATGTGGGAAAGCTTAGCAGAATGGCGTCCCCGGTCAACAAAGCCGGCCGAGGGCTGCTGCGCCGCGAGCATAACCGGTGCATAATATGTCACACGCTCGAACAAGAACCGGCAGGAAAGCATTCAGGCTTGCATCGCTTTTGCCGTAGGCAGCAACCGTTCGATCATCGCCTCCACCTCGGGCGTTGACAGGCCGGGCGTCGCGGGAATCGGCTCGACCCCGCAGGAGGCAACTTCGGGAACGCAGTGGGATCTTATTCCAAGACAAGCGCAGGGTCTGCAAAAACGGCGATTTTCAGAATTGCGGCGCTTTTTTCTCTGCTCGTCGCAGCCTGGGTAGTCATCCAAAGCGGGATTCCCTTTGCCCTCGTGCTCGGCCTGAAAATCGAGCGCGTAACCTGGATTCAGACCCTGGGCGGATCGCTCTTTATCATCTCCGCCGGATGGCTGCTGTATCTCCTGGTCCATCGGACTTTGAGTGCAATTGCCAGCGCCGAAGAAGGCATGAAGTTGAGGGACCGCGCGATCGAATCCAGCGTCAGCGCGATCTGCATCACCGACAATCTGGCCCCGGACAATCCCATTGTCTACGTCAATCCGGCGTTCGAGCGCATCACCGGTTATTCGAGCCAGGAGGTGGTCGGCCGCAATCCGCGCCTGCTTCAGGGCACCGACCTCGCCCAGCCCGAGCTCCTTACCATTCGATCCGCCCTCCAAGACGGGCGCCCCTGCCACGTCGTGCTGCGCAACTACCGCAAGGACGGCAGCATGTACTGGAGCGAACTCAATATCGCTCCGGTGCGAAACGACGCGGGAACGGTGACTCACCATATCGGCGTGCATAGCGACATCACCGATGCAAAAACACACCACGAAGAACTGGCGCGGCAGGCGAACCACGATTCCCTGACCGGGTTGCCGAACCGCAATCTGCTGTGGGACCGCATCGACCGCGCCTGTGTGCGCACGCAGCGTTACGGCGATTTCGCGGCGGTCGCCTTTCTGGACCTGGACAACTTCAAGGTTGTGAACGACAGCCTCGGGCACAGCCTTGGCGATCATTTGTTGCGCGCCGTGGCGGCTCGGCTCGAATCGTCCCTGCGCGCCACGGATACGGTCGCGCGGCTGGGCGGCGATGAATTCGTGCTCGTGTTCTGCGATCATAAAGGCGAGCAGTCCGTCTCGGGCGAGCTGCAACGGATCGTGGAGTCGTTTTCCCAGCCGTTTTCGGTGGATGGCAGAGATGTGTTCATCACCGCAAGCGTCGGCGTCGCGCTGTTTCCGCAGGACGCGAAAGACCCGGAATCCTTGATGAAAAGCGCCGAACTCGCGATGTACCGGGCCAAGGAATCCGGCCGCAATGCGTACCAGCTGTATACGGCGGAAATGCAGACCAGGGTCAACGAGCGCCTGGCGCTCGAGAGCAAGCTGCGGCGCGCGCTGGAGCGCGGCGAGTTCTCGCTCCACTACCAGCCGCTGGTGGATCTGCGCAGCAACCGGGTTTTCGGATGCGAGGCGCTGTTACGCTGGAATCAGCCCGATCTGGGGATGGTTGGCCCGGCGCAGTTCATTCCGCTGGCGGAAGAAACCGGCCTGATTGTCCCGATTGGGGAATGGGTGCTGCGCACGGCGTGCCGGCAAAGCAAAGCCTGGCAGGATGCCGGGCTGCCCGCCGTCAGCATGGCGGTGAACATCTCGGCGCGGCAGTTTCGCGAAAAAAATCTGCTGCAGGTGGTCACGAAGATACTCGGCGAGACCGGGCTCGATCCGACGCAGCTCGAGTTCGAGGTCACCGAGAGCATGATCATGCATGACGCACAGAACGCGATCGCGGATCTTCAGGCCTTCAGGGACATGGGTGTAAAACTGTCGGTGGACGATTTCGGCACCGGTTACTCCAGCCTGAGTTACCTGAAGCGCTTTCCGGTCGATCGGCTGAAAATCGACCAGTCGTTTGTGCGCGACATCACCACCGACGCCGACGATGCCGCGATTGCACAGGCGGTAATCACCCTTGCCCATACCATGAATCTGCGCGTGATCGCGGAAGGCGTGGAGACGCTGGAGCAGCTCGCATTCCTGCGCAGGAATCAATGCGACGAAATCCAGGGCTATCTGTTCGGCAAGCCCATGCCGGCGGACGAATTCGGGAAACTGCTGGAGTCGGGCCGAACGCTCCCGCCTTAGAGCGCAACACATGGCACAGGGAAATCACGGCCGCTCCCATGGGCATCGCGGTCACGACCGGGCTTTCGCAGTCGGCATCGTGCTCAACCTCGCGTTCGTGGCGATCGAGTCCGCGTACGGGGTGCTTTCGCATTCCATGGCGCTGTTGGCCGACGCTGGCCATAACCTGAGCGATGTCCTGGCGCTGGCGCTCGCCTGGGGAGCCAGTATGCTCGGCCGGCGCGTGCCCTCCCGGCGCTTTACCTATGGCCTGGGCAGCTCGTCCATCCTGGCAGCCCTGGTCAATGGCATGCTGCTGATGCTGGTGGTCGGCGGCATCGCCCTGGAGGCGGTTCAGCGCCTGATGAACCCGGTTCCGGTCGCCACCATGACGGTCATCTGGGTGGCGCTCGCCGGGGTCGTGGTCAACACGGTCACGGCGTTGCTTTTCCTGCGCGGCCGCGAGCATGACTTGAATGTGAAAGGCGCGTTCCTGCACATGGCGGCGGATGCGGCCGTCTCCCTGGGGGTGGTGCTCGCCGGCGTGGGGATGCTCTACACCGGATGGACCTGGCTCGACCCAGCCATGAGCCTCGCCATCGCGGCCGTCATTGTCGGCAGTACCTGGGGCCTGCTGCGCGATTCGTTGAATCTCTCGTTGCACGCCGTTCCGTCACGCATCGACACCGGGCTGATCCGGGGATATTTTTCCGCATTGGCCGGTGTCGCCGAATTCCACGACTTGCACATCTGGGGCATGAGCACGACCGAAACCGCGCTGACGGTGCATCTGGTGATGCCTGAAGGACACCCGGGCGATCGCTTCATCGCGCAGGTCGGCAACGAATTGCGCGAGCGCTTCGGCGTCGGGCACGCGACGATTCAAGTCGAGACGGGCGACGAACGCCATCCCTGCGCACTCGCGCCGGACCATGTGGTGTAAGCCGGGATCTGGGCCCGCCTAGGCGAGTTCGCGCTCGACGCTGAAACCCGCGGCGGCATCCTGCGCCAGAACCTTTGCCAGATACGGCAGGGCGAGGTCCATGGCTTTGGGCAGCAGCCAGGGCGGGTTCAGAATGAACATGCCGCTGCCATGCAGGCCGAGGCCTCCAGCCGCCGGCTTCTTTACGCTCAAAGTGAGATGCAGCCAATCCTTTTCCTGCAGCTGTTTGAGCTGCTCCGGAAACTGGCGCGATTCGCGGCGCTGCACCTGTGGATACCAGACCGCATAGACCCCGGCGCGGAAGCGCTTGAGCGCGTCGCGCAAGGCCGCCAGCACACGCCGGTAATCGCCTTTGTCTTCGTAAGACGGATCGATCAGCACCAGAGCGCGGCGCGATGGCGGCGGCAACACGGCCTGCAGGCCGCCGAAGCCGTCGCCCGCCTGGGCTATCGCACGCGGGCCGGCGTCGCGAAAATATTGCAGCAGCAACTGACTCTCAGTGCTGTGCAACTCGTACATTCGCAGCCGGTCTTGTTTGCGCAGCAGCTGCAGCGCGAGTTGCGGCGAACCCGGATAGCGCCGCAACACACCGGCTGGATTGAGCGCGCGCACCTGTCCGACATAATCGGCCACCGGCTGGGGCAAATCCTCGCGCGCCCACAGGCGCCCGATGCCGCTCTCAAATTCCGCATTCTTCGTCGCATAGCCCTCATCCAGCGCATAGATCGCCGCGCCGGCGTGGGTGTCGATAAACCAGAGCGGCTTATCCTTCTGCGTGAGGTAACCGAGCAAATGCACGAGCACGGCGTGCTTGAGCACATCGGCGTGATTACCCGCGTGAAATGCGTGGCGGTAGCTGAGCATCTATACGTGGCGATTTGACTCGCGCTTGTCTCCGTCGTTGCAAAGCTGTGATATTGCGCGGACGAGAACCCGTCCGCGCGGATCGCCGATTGTGCACGGATGAAAAAGCCATCCGTGCACAATCGGCGATCTTGTATGAAAACAACCCCAAGCCGTAGTTGCGTTTAACCATAACCGTGTTTTTGGTGCGGATGGTTTTTTGTCCGCACCAAAAACACGGTTGGCGCGCGCAGCGCGCAAGTCCGCTCATCGCATACGACAGTATCTTGAGTCGCCGTATCTAGTGTCCTGAGTCATCAATTCGCTGCACAAAATGCGCCAGTTTGCCGCCATGCTTTGTCGCGCTCCTCGCCGGGTGTCCAACCCTGTCTCGTCGCGCTTCGCGCCTGGCGACAAACGCGGCGCATTTTGGCTGTCGCTTGAAGCTGCGGCGAATCCAGTTCAACGAATTAACGACTCAGGACACTAGCTTTCCCAGCCATTACCCACGGCTCGAACCATCAATACTTGTCGTACTTGGTCGCCTTGCCGCGCACCGTGTCGGCGGGATATTTCCGGGCGTTGAGCGCAATTTTTTCCGCGGCAGCGGCAACGAGATCGACGCCGAGCTTGTCCGCCAGCAGCACCAGGTAGACCAATACGTCGGCCATCTCATGGCGCACCGCCTCCAGCGTTTGCGGCGGGATCCGGTCCGACTGCTCGGGCGTGAGCCAATGAAACTCTTCCATCAGCTCGGCCGCCTCGATCGCGACGCCCATGGCGAGGTTCTTCGGGGTGTGGAATTGATCCCAGTCGCGCTCCTTCGCAAAAGCGCGGATCAGGGCGGCCAGTTCGCCCAGGCTGCCTGGCGCAGGATTATCCATCAGCGCTCCATCACGCCGGCCTCGCGCGAGCGCGCAACACCGGCGCCAGAGCGGCCGCGGATTCGCGTATCAGCTTTGCCGTGGTGTCCCAGCCGATGCAGGGGTCGGTCACCGAGCAGCCGTAAGTCAGCCGCGATTTGTCCTCCGGGATCGGCTGGTTGCCTGCCACGAGATTGCTCTCCAGCATCATGCCGACAATCGAGTTGTTGCCCTCGATGATCTGGTGCACGCAATCCCTGAAGACCAGGGGCTGCAACTCCGGTTTCTTCAGGGAATTCGCGTGCGCGCAGTCGATGACCAGGTTGGGCTTGAGTCCCGCACGCGCCAGTTCCTGCTCCGTCAGCGCCACCTGCGCAGTGTCGTAGTTCGGGCTCTGCCCGCCGCGCAGCACGATATGCCCGTAGCCGTTGCCGCGGGTGCGCACGATGGCCTGGGTTCCGTCCGCGGTAATGCCGAGAAAAGTGTGGGGGCCGCGCGCCGAGCGTATCGCGTTGATCGCGACGCCGATGTTGCCGTCGGTGGCGTTCTTGAACCCCACCGGTGCCGAAAGCCCGCTCGCCATTTCACGATGCGTCTGGGATTCGCTGGTGCGCGCGCCGATCGCATACCAGGCGATGAGGTCCCCGAGGTACTGCGGCGCCGCCGGGTCGAGTGCCTCGGTGGCTGCGGGCACGCCCAGCGCCGCCAGGTCGACCAGGAACCGGCGCGCGCGCTCCATGCCCTCTTCGATATGGAAGGAGTCGTCCATGTGCGGGTCGTTGATGAAGCCCTTCCAGCCGGTGACGGTCCTGGGCTTTTCGAAATACACGCGCATCACCAGATAGAGGCTGTCCTGCACCTCGGCGGCGAGCGCGCGCAGCCGCTTCGCGTAGTCCAGGCCCGCTGCCGGATCGTGAATGGAGCAGGGACCGACGATCACCAGCAGACGCGGATCGGCCCGGTCGAGCACGCGGCACAGGGTCGCGCGCGCTGCGGCGACGAATTGCGCGCCTTCGTCGGCAAGCGGAATGCGTTCGTGCAGTTCCCGCGGGGAAGGCATCGCCTCGAACGCGGTGACGTTGAGGTTTTCGGTCGACGGAAAAGTCATCGCTGTGGAACCTGCATGAGGGCTGTGGCTGCTGCCTGATCGCAGCCGGATGAGGGCGCGACGGGCAAGCCGGCGGCGCCCGAGTTCACTTGACGCCCAGGCTCGCGAGGGCCGCCGCGCGCCGCCCCGCCGCCGCCTTTTTCAGCTCGGTGTAGAGGCTGGCACCATGGCTGTCCATGGCGACCAGCAGCGGCCCGAAGCCCTTGACGCGGAAGCGCCACAGGCTCTCCGGGTTGAGATCAATCAGATCCACGTCCTCGATTTGCTCGATCCAGGTGGTCTCCAGGGCCGCCGCGCCGCCGACGATGGCGAGATAGACGCCGCCGAACTCGGCGAAGGCCGCCAGCGAATCGGCGAGCAGGCCGCCCTTGCCGATGATCATGCCCACGCCGTACTGGCTCATCAGCGGCCGGGTGAAGCGCTCCATGCGCGCGCTGGTGGTCGTGCCCACGCATACCGGCGCATAGCCGGCCGGATGCGCCGCCGACGGTTCCACTTTCTTCACATTCGGCGCAGTGTGGATCACCGCATGGCCCGCCAGGTCGAAACGCGTCTTTCGCCCGCGGTCGAACATGTGGATCTGGGTCGCATCGCGGATGCCGTACAGCGTGCCATTGAGCGTCACCGTGTCGTTGACGCGCAGGGCGCGGACCGCGGCCTCGCCGACCGGGGTGCTGAAATCGTAATGTGCCATGTGTATGCGCCTCGATCAGCCGCTAGAACCCGTACTCAACGCCGCCCGGCGTGAACGTGGCGCGCGCGCGCCGGGCCGAATGGCACTGCATGTTCACCGCCACCGGGTTCATGGTGATATGCGTGGCGGCGGTTTCGACGTGCACCGCGAATGCGGTCGCATCCCCGCCCAGTCCCTGCGGGCCGACACCGAGCTGGTTCACCGCCGCCGACAGCGCCTGCTCCAGTCGCGCGCCCTCGCGGTCGGTGCAGCGCGAGCCCAGCGGCCGCGTCGCCGCCTGCTTCGCCAGGTGCACGCACAGGTCGGCGGTGCCGCCCACGCCGACGCCGACGATGGTGGGCGGGCAGCTCTTGCCGCCGGACTCCAGCACGCAATCGACGACGAAGGTCTTGATCGCGTCCACGCCCTCGGCGGGGATGGCCATCTTCAGCCAGGAGCTGTTCTCCGAGCCCGAGCCCTTGGGGATCATTTCGATCGCGAGCGTCTGGTTCAAATTGGAAAAATCGATGTGGATCACCGGCACGCCGCGGCCGCAGGAGGTATGCTCGTTCGCGCGCGTCATCGGGTGCACCACGGAGGAGCGCAGCGGGTATTCGCGCGTGGCGCGCGCGCAGCCTGCGCGTATTGCCTGTTTCAGCCCATAGCCGTCCACATTCACGCCGCGGCCTATGGCCACGTTGTAGATCGGGATGCCGGTGTCCTGGCACAGCAGGTTGTCGGTATCCTCGGCCACTTTGATGTTCTTGATCATGGTGCCGAGTATGGCCTTGCCGGTGGCGTCAGTCTCGGTCTTGTCGAGCCGCGCGAAGCCCTGCTTGATGTCGGGCGGCAGCATTTTCAGCGCGCGGATGTAGAGTTCCTTGCACGCCTCTTCAACCTGCTTCAGGTCGACTTTCACTTTCTGATCCTCATACTGTTGATGCGCCGGCCGCCTCTTCCACCTCGCGGATGTCCACATTCACGGTTTGGCCCTCATCGTCAGCTCTGCATGCCCCATTTTCGAACCGTTTTTTCTTCTATGGTTCGAAACACCACGTTTTCGACCAGCAAACCGATGATGATGACGGTGCCGAGGCCGGCGAAGACATAGGCGATTTCCAGCTCATTTTTGTTTTCGTAGATAAACCAGCCGAGCCCGCCGGAGCCCGAACTGACGCCAAATACCAGTTCCGCGGCAATCAAAGTGCGCCAGGCGAACGCCCAGGCGATCTTTAACCCGGAGAGGATCGAGGGAAACGCGGCCGGCATCAGGATTTTGAACACGTAGCGCAACCCGCTCAGACCGTAGTTGCGCCCGGCCATCCGCAGCGTATCCGGCACGGCCATGAAACCCGAATGCGTGTTGAGCGACAGCGGCCATAATACCGCATGAATCAGCACAAATATCAGGCTGCCATTACCAAGACCAAACCAAAGCAAAGCCAAAGGCAACAGCGCGATCGCCGGCAACGGGTTGAACATGGCGGTCAGCGTCGCCAGGAGATCATTGCCAAAGCGGGTCGACACCGCGAGCGTTGTGAGCAGGGCAGCAATGGCAACGCCTGCCGCATAGCCCATCAATAGTACGCTGATGGACACCCACGCCTTGAGCAGCAGACTGCCGTTGATCAGGGCATCCCAGAACGCCACCGCTGAGGCGGTGAAAGTGGGAAACATCAAAGGATTATTGAGCGGGACCGAATAGGCTTGCCAGGCGACAACCAGCAGCACCAGGACAAAAATGCGCCGCACGGCAGTGACACTGGTAAGGCGTTCCCAAGCGGACAGCGGGCGTTCGATCGCACCCACGTGACTCGCATCCTGGGTAAGTCTCTCGAACTCCGGTCGTATGGGTGGATGATCTGTCATGGATGTATTACTCATGTTTCATCACCTGCTCCTCTTCGACACGTTCGGCGAACAACATGTTGTGAATCCGTTGCTGCAGTCGCACGAAGTTTTCGCCGCCGAGATTCGTATGTCCGTACTCATGTGCGTTCAGCTCCGCGCGCACCTGCCCGGGATGGGGTGACAACACCAGAATGCGGTTTCCGACGATGATCGCCTCTTCAATGGAATGAGTGACGAACAATACCGTGAAGCGGATGTCATCCCACAGCTGGAGCAGTTCTTCCTGCATTTTTTGCCGCGTCAGCGCATCGAGCGAGGCAAAGGGTTCATCCATGAGCAGGATGTCCGGCTCCATGGCCATGGCCCGCGCAATCGCGACGCGCTGCTTCATGCCGCCCGAGAGCATGTGCGGATAGATGTCGGCGAATTGGGTCAGATTCACCTTATCGATATACAGCCGGGCCTTTTCCTCGGCTTCCGCGCCCTGGAACCGGCCGCTGGTCAGCATCGGAAACAGCACGTTTTGGCGGACCGTCTTCCACGGCAGCAGTTGGTCAAATTCCTGGAACACCATCATCCGGTCCGGCCCCGGCCGGGTCACGGGTTTGCCATTCAACTGGATCTTTCCCTCGGTGGGGGGCATAAATCCGGCGACACCCTTGAGCAGGGTTGATTTGCCGCATCCGGACGGACCGAGCAACACAAACCGATCAGAGGAGTACACCTGGAAATCAACGCGATAGGTCGCCGTCACCAGGTGTTCCTTGGTCTTATATTGCAGCGTGAGGCCCTCGACCTCCAGCAAGGGGCGCGCCGTGTGGCCTTGTGTCCCCGCCACTTCCGGCGATGCCGCTATCACGACTCAGCTCCCGGGCAGATTATGAATTTCCGGGAAGAAGTAATCCTTCCAGCTTTTCGGTTTATTCTTCAGGGCTTCGACACTGAACATGAAATTTGCGTATTTCATGGTATTGCGCGGTGTCATGGTGAACTCGTTTTCCGGATCGACGATGATCTTGCGGACAAATTCACGGTCCAACTTGGATTTGGTCTCATCGATGTAAACACCCGTGGCGGCATTCTTGTCGGCGTTGATCAAATCCATCGCTTCCTTGAGCGCACTAACAAACGCCTTGTACGTTTTCGGATTTTTCTTGCGGAATTCCGTTGTCGCCCAGATGGTGTTGAAAGTCGAAGGGCCGCCCAGAACATCGTAGGAACTGATAACCTTGCGCACCTTCGGGTTCGCCAATTCCTGTTGCTGAAACGGCGGGGCGGTGAGGTGCGCGGTAATCTCGGATTTTTCCGCAAGCAGGGCCGCGACTCCGTCCGGATGCTTCATCGACACGGTCCATTTATCCAGCACATCGTGCTTGCCTTTGCCGAAAGCTTTTTCCGCCGCCATTTGCAATGTGCGCGCCTGGATCGAGACCTTGGCCGCCGGCAAGGCAATGCGGTCCTTGTCGGTAAAATCCTTGAGGGTTTTTACGTCGGGATTGTTGGTGTTCAGGTACAGCGGCATTGCGTTGATGGCGGCTACACCCTTGACGTTCAAGTTTCCCTTGGTCTTGTCCCAGATGGTCAGCAACGGCCCGACACCGCCTGAGGCAAAGTCAAGATTGCCCGACAACAGTGCGTCGTTCATTGCACTGCCGCCGCCGAATTGCGACCACTCTACTTTGACATCCCCCAGGCCGAGTTTCCTGGCATGCTTCTCGATCAGGCCCTTATTGCGAATCATCTGCAATGGCAGATAACCAATCCCGAATTGCCCGGCGACACGAACCACTTTGACCTCCGCCAGTGCCGAACCCGCTGTGGTACCGAATATGATCAAGCTGGCGAACAAAACCTGATATCGCTTTAAAATGCTCATGGCGTTTCCTCCTTGCTTAATTTGAAGATTTTACAAACCCTGTTTCATCCGGCGCAGTGCGTTCTTTCCTGCTGCCGGCATAAAACAAGGGGGCTAACCTCCTCATCGAAAAAACAATGTAACACCTGATAACAAAGAATTCACCATATCACGCGCCCAATCATGGCGCAAAGGTGAACCGTGCACCCGCGGAAATTTATCTAAGCTGCGTCGCTCTCCTCCCGTCCAGCCGCATGCAATACCGGAACTACCCTAAAACTGCAGAGACACGCCGGAGGCAAGAATAAGCCACGACAACAGCCGGCGAAACCGCTCCTCGCTCACCCAGTCAAAAACCCTGAAGCCGAGCCACAACCCGGCCGCCAGCGCCGGCAAGCTCACCAGCAGATAAAGCCCGACGCGCGACAATTCCGTGTTGACATTGATTCCGGCAAGCAGCATGACCTGGATGCCGGTGAATAAAATGTAAGGCTGGTAGACATAGCGCGCGCGCCGCTTGTCCCAGCCGCGTAATGTGCACCAGATCGTCGGCACGACGCCGTTCAGCATGGCGAGCCCGCCGAGCACACCGCCCATCCATCCTATCGTCGCATCGAGCGCGCGCGCTGCAGCCGGTGCAAAGCGCAGTGTCGGCAGACGCGGCCGCAGCAGCGTATAGGAACTGTACGTGATCATCAGGGCACCAATCAAATGACGGAACATCGACAGATTGATGTTATGCAGCGCCAGCACGCCGATAGGAACGCCCAGCACCCCGCCCGCCACAAACGGCCACAGCAGCCGGTATTCGATCTCGCGCCGGTAACGCCAGACGCTGATGCCGTGCAACAGCGTGCCGCAGGTCGCGGCCATCAACACGATGGTTGCCGGCGGCAGAACGTAGATCCAGATACCGGTGGCGACCATGGCGAACGCGAAGCCCGCGCTGCCGATCGCCAGCGCCGCCAGAAAAGCGCCCGTGGCGATCACCGCAAGTTCGGCCGTAACAGGCATGTCCGCTCAGACCAGATTGAGCAGGAACGCGAGCCCGGCGGCCAGCGCCGCGCCGGCCGCCCAGCCGAGCAGGCTCTTCTGCCAGCCGCGCCAGGGCAGGAACTCCAGCGCGAGCAGGCGCAATCCTCCGGTAAGATGCGCCGCCAGCAGCAGCACCAGCATGGTTTCGGCAAATTTCACCAGCGGCTGCTCGGTCCAGCGCAACAGCGTGTTCAGCCTCGCCTCCCCTTGCAGCGCCTGCCCCAATGCCCAAAAATGGAACGGCAGAAAAATCGACAGCGCCAGACCCGACAGCCGGTGCACGAGGAAGGCCCACCAGGCCGGATGGTTTCTAGCCCGGTAATCGTTCTTCATGCTGGCCCTGCGAACACCGCCCAGCCCGCGCGCAGGCCGAAAACAAACAGCGCGAGCGCAAGCACGGTGATGCACCAGTTGAGCGACGCGGTGCGCCAGCCCAGCCACTCCTGGCACAGGGTGCGCAAGCCTATGGGCGCATGCACGGCGATGGCGAGTACAAACAGCGAGTAGAACGCCAGACCGGCGGCGTTGCCCTGGGTGCGCTCGAGAATGGCCGCGCCGGACAGACCGTGGCGCACCGCGTATATGATGGTGACGAGGTGCACCAGCACGCACAGCGCGAGCAGCGCGGCGCTCGCGCGCTGCGCGATCCAAAGCCAGGTCTCGGTTTTGGCGCTGGTACCTGACACCGCCACAGGCCTGGCCGCGTAGCCTTGCCCGGCGCCGCTCACAACTCCCCCTTCCATGCTGCCAAAGCCACCGCGCGCTTGAGTCCGGCGATGGAAGCGGTGGGCGTGATGTTCTTCGGACAACGCTCGCTGCAACTCAGATGCGTGTGGCAGGCATGGCAGCCCGCGTCGCCCGCGACCGCGGCCAGGCGCTCGCCCCTGGCGCCGTCACGCACATCGTTGACCAGGGTCCAGGCACGGTTCAAAGCCGCAGGGCCCAGATAGTCCGGGTTCCAGGAGACGACATCGCAGGAGGCATAGCACACAGCGCAACCTATGCATTCGATTCCGGCGTTCGCCGCCACACGCTCGGGCGAGCCGGAAGCGACCCGCGCGAAATCGTCCTTGCGCGTGCTGCGGGGCGCGAACTGGCCGCGCGCACGCGCCCACTTGTCGAAAAACTCGCGCATGTCGGTCACCAGGTCCTTCACCACCGGCAGATTGGCAAGCGGCGCGATCTGAATCGCGTTTCCCTTCGCCACCTTTGCCACATGGGTGCGGCAGGTCCAGCGCGCGACGCCGTTGACCGTCATGGCGCAGGCGCCGCACATGCCGACGCGGCAGGCGAAACGGTAGGCGAGGGTGGGATCGATGCTGCGCTGGATGTAAGTCACCACATCGAGCACGCTCTGGCTTTCCTCGCGCGGCACGTCGTAGGCGCGATAGCCGCCGGAGGCGGCGCCGCGCCAAACTGAAACCTGCAGCATGTTCATCGGGCCATCTTACCCATGTTGGTGACGCCCTGCCTTCGAAGTCATCTGTCATTGCCCTGTGCGGGGTGCGGACGCTTCAAGCCGCACGGACCAAACGCGCCACGGCGGCGTTCCAGGCGGCCGGGTTGACCAGGTGCCGCGGCCGCTCCCCGGCCAGCGCCTGCAGCACCTGGGTCACGGCCGAATGCGCGAGCTCGCGCAGCGCATCGCCCGACAGCCCGGCCACATGCGGCGTGAGGATCAGGTTGTCCAAGTCCCACAACGGACTCGGCTCTGCCAGCGGTTCTTCCTCGAACACGTCCAGGGCCGCGCCGGCGATCCGACCTTCGGCGAGCGCGCGCTCCAGCGCCTTTTGCTGCACGATCTTGCCTCGCGCCGTATTGATCAGAAACGCATGGCGCTGCATGCGCTGCAGCTCGGCCTCGCCGATCATGCCGCGCGTCTCGTGATTGAGTTCGGCATGGATCGAGACCACGTCCGAGCGCTGCAGAAGCTCGCCCAGGTCGCTGAGCATGGTCGCTCCCAGCGCTTCGGCTTTCGCTGCCGGCACGTGCGGATCGTAGCTGAGGACTTGCATGCCGAACGCGGCGATGCATTTGCGCGTCATTTCGCTGCCGATCAGGCCGAGGCCGATAATGCCCAGGGTCCTGCCGTTGACATCGCGCAGGTCGAGTTCAGTGCGCCGATTCCAGGCGCCGCCGGCGCGGATCACGCGTCCGCTCGAGGCCAGGCGGCGCGACAGCGCGAGCATCATCGCCACGGCGTGCTCCGACACCGGAATCGTGCCCAGGCCCGGATTGTTCACCACCGCGACGCCACGCGCGCTGCACGCCGCGACGTCGATGGAATCGGTGCCGCGCCCGGAAGAGGCGACGATGGCGAGCTTCGCCGCAGCGGCGAGCGCGGCTTCGTCAATGCGATGCGGATAGCGCACGATGGCGCCGTGCGCCGCGGCGAGCGCCGCAGCAATCTCGGCCGGCCCCGGCCGATCGAGCGCAAGCACGTCGGCCTCGGCGCGCAGCAGCTTTTCCGCGTCGGCGTGATAGATTCCGCCGACCAGTACCACCAGCGGCCGCATCGGCTGCTATGCGCTTTCGTATAAGCGCGTCAACACGAACTCGCGATGACCCAGCGCCTCGGCGGCGGTCAGGCGGCCGTTGGCGGTGCGGAACATGCAATCGAGCAGCGCGTCGCCCGCCTCGTCCGGCGTCATTTCGCGGCGCAGGAGCCCGGACACGTCGA
>Ga0156177_1010_pt1 | contig 20982 bp, 10 predicted proteins | sample RifCSPlowO2_12_FD_107830 | JGI IMG/M metagenome (GOLD analysis project Ga0156177, IMG submission 107830) | Betaproteobacteria bacterium RIFCSPLOWO2_12_FULL_64_23
GGCGATGTGATAGCCCGAGATCGACACCGAGTAGAAGTTCTTCACCTTGTGGTGGACGAAGTATTCCTGGATGTCGCCCATCACCTTCAATGAAAACTCGGTCGAGAAAATGCAGGTGTTCTGCCCCTGGTCTTCCTTGAGGATGTCGGCCTGCACCGTGCCGCGTACGGTCGATTGCGTCCAGGCCTTGATCTTGTCGTATTCGTCCTCGGTCGGCTCGCGGCCGTTGTCGGCGCGGAACTTCTCCACCTGCTGGTCGATCGCGGTGTTGAGGAACATCGCCAGCATGGTCGGCGCCGGACCGTTGATGGTCATCGACACCGAAGTGTTGGGGCTGCACAGGTCGAAACCGTCGTAGAGCACCTTCATGTCGTCCAGCGTCGCGATCGACACGCCCGAGTTGCCGACCTTGCCGTAGATGTCCGGGCGCTCGTCCGGCTCGAAGCCGTACAGCGTGACCGAGTCGAAGGCGGTGGAGAGGCGCTTCGCTAGCATGTCTTTCGACACGTGCTTGAAGCGGCGGTTGGTGCGGAACGGGTCGCCTTCGCCGGCGAACATGCGCGTCGGGTCCTCGTTCTCGCGCTTGAACGCGAACACGCCGGCGGTGTAGGGAAACGAGCCGGGCACGTTCTCCAGCAGCAGCCACTTCAACAGCTCGCCGTGGTCCTCGTAGCGCGGCAGCGCGACCTTGCGAACGGCGCTGCCCGAAAGCGTCTTGGAGGTGAGCTTGGTGCGGACTTCGCGGCCACGGATTTTGACCACGTATTCGTCGCCGGCGTAGGCCGCCTGCATCTGCGGCCACATTTCGAGCAGCTTTTTCGCTCGCGGGTCGAGCTTGGCCTCGCGCGCATGGATCAGGTGATCCAGGATTTCGGACGAAGGCTCGGCGCACTTGTCGGCGAGCAGCATGAGCTTGGTGCCAGTGAGCTGCTGGCGCTCGCGCGCGAGGCGCGACTGTTGGCGTGCGAACGCGTGGTAGGCGCGCACGCTGTCGGCGATCTCGGCCAGGTAGCGCGTGCGCTGCGGCGGCACGATCACTGCCTTGCTGGTGGAGGCGCGCACCTCGACCTTGGGCAGCTTGCCCGGCTTGATTTTCAGGCCGTGCTCGGCGAGGCGCGGCAGCAGGTGCTGGTAGAGCGCGGTAACGCCGTCGTCGTTGAAGCGCGAGGCGATGGTGCCATACACCGGCATGGTTTCGGGCGGAAACTTGAATGCGTCGCTGTTGCGCTGGTATTGCTTGCGCACGTCGCGCAGCGCGTCGGCTGCGCCCTTGCGGTCGTACTTGTTGATGGCGACGAAGTCGGCGAAATCGAGCATGTCGATTTTCTCGAGCTGGCTCGCGGCGCCGAACTCGGGCGTCATCACGTACAGCGACACGTCCACCAGCGGCACGATTGCCGCGTCGCCCTGGCCGATGCCGGAGGTCTCGACCACGATCAGGTCGAACCCGGCCAGCTTGCACGCGGCCAGGGCCTCGGGCAGGGCCGCGGAAATCTCGGAGCCGGCGGCGCGCGTGGCGAGGGAGCGCATGAAAATGTGGCTGCCGTTGATCGCGTTCATGCGGATGCGATCGCCCAGGAGCGCGCCACCCGACTTGCGCCGCGAGGGATCGACTGCGATCACCGCGATGTTGAGCTTGTCGTCCTGATCCAGACGGAAGCGGCGGATCAGCTCGTCGGTGAGCGAGGACTTGCCCGAGCCGCCGGTGCCGGTGATGCCCAGGGTCGGGATGTCCAGCGCTTCAGCTTCCTTCAGCACGGTGGCGCGCAGCTTGGCCATCCCTTCCTCGCCGGCGCCGGGCGCCGCCGTCTGGTTCTCGAGCGCGGTGATGAGTTGCGCCAGCCTGCGCCGGTCGCCGCCTTTGACCGCCTTGAGATCGCGCGGCGCGAACTGCGCGAGATCGACGTCGCAGCGCATGACCATGTCGTTGATCATGCCCTGCAGGCCCATTTTCTGACCGTCCTCGGGCGAATAGATGCGCGCCACGCCGTAGGCGTGCAGCTCGGCGACTTCCTCGGGCACGATCACGCCGCCGCCGCCGCCGAACACCTTGATTCGCTCGCCGCCGCGCTCGCGCAGGAGATCGAGCATGTACTTGAAGTATTCGACGTGCCCGCCCTGGTAGGAGCTGATGGCGACGCCCTGCACATCTTCCTGCAGCGCCGCGGTCACTACCTCTTCCACCGAGCGGTTGTGGCCGAGGTGGATCACCTCGCAGCCGGTGCCCTGCAGGATGCGGCGCATGATGTTGATCGAGGCGTCGTGGCCGTCGAACAGCGACGCGGCGGTGACAAAGCGCACCTTGTACTTCGGTTTGTAGACAGTAAGATCGGCGCTGATGGATAGGTCGGTCATGGCAACCCCGCTGCCGGATTCCCGGGAACACCCAGTGTAGTTGACGTTGACGTTAACGTCAACTTGGCGCAGGCTGACGCGCTACCCGGCGCGCTGCCTGTGAACCGGCAGTCTAGCAGGGTGTCGAAAAAGGGGCGCGCCGGATCCCGCGGTTCAGGATGCTTGCAGCAGCTTGCGCAGCTCGGTTTTCAGCACTTTGCCGGTGCTGTTCTTCGGCAGCGCCTCGACGTAACGGTAAGCCTTGGGCCGCTTGAAGCGGGCGATGTGGTCCAGGCACAGTGCGTCGAGCTCCGCGCCGTCCGGCCCCGCGCCATGCGGGCCGCGGGCGACGATGAAGGCGACTACGACTTCGCCCCATTCCGGGTCGCTTTTGCCGACTACCGAGACCTCGCTCACGCGCGGATGCCGCAGCAGCACTTCCTCCACCTCGCGCGGGTAGATGTTGGAGCCGCCGGAGATGATCACGTCCTTGCTGCGGTCCCTGAGGGTGAGAAAACCCTCCTCATCCAAGCTGCCCACGTCGCCGGTGTGCAGCCAGCCGTTCTTGAGGGTTTCCGCGCTCGCCTCGGGGTTTGCCCAGTAGCCCGCCATAACGGGGTCGCCACGCACCAGGATTTCGCCGATTTCGCCCGCGGGCAGCGGCCGGTCTTCGTCGTCAGCGACTATGACCTCGACCCCGGTGAAAGCCTGGCCGACCGAAGCCAGACGCTGCTCGTAGCGCGGATGCCCGGCGGCGGCGTGGATGGCCTTGTTCATGGCGGTGATGGTCATGGGCGCTTCGCCCTGGCCGTAGATTTGCGCCAGCTTGCAGCCGAAGCGCGCCATCGCCGCCTTGCAATCGGCCACGTACATCGGACCGCCGCCGTAGACGATGGTCTTGAGGTTGCGCGTGTCGGCATCGCCGGGAAAATCGACCAGGCGCTTGACCATGGTGGGCGCGGCAAACAGGGTGACGCCGCGGTGCGCCAGCAGCAGCGCATGGATCTCGGGCGCGTCGAACCCGCCCGACTCGGGCGCCACATTCAGGCCTGCATGCGCGACATGGGGCAGGATATAGAAGCCGGAACCATGCGACATCGGCGCGGCGTGGATGACGGCCTCGCCCGGCGCGATCGCATCGACGTCGGAGAAATAGTTGAGGACGGACGCCATCACGTTCTTCTGCGTCAGCGTCACGCCCTTGGGCCGGCCGGTGGTGCCGCTGGTGTAGAACAGCCAGGCTGGATCCTGCGCCTCGCGTGCGACCATGGGCAAGGGCGCGCCGGCGCAGAGCGCGGCGTAGCGCGGGCCGTCCACGTCTATCGCTTCTTCGAGGCAGGCCACGCTCGCTGCGAGCGGCGCCACCGCATCGATGAGTTCGGCGCTGGCGAAGCACAGGCGCGCGCCGCTGTTCTGCAGGATGAATTCGAGCTCCAGCGGGTGCAGCTTGGCGTTGACCGGCACCGCGCACAAGCCCGCATGCCAGCAAGCGAACAGCAACTCCACGTACTGCGGGCAGTTCTTCATCACCAGCGCGACGCGGTCGTTCGGGAAAAGGCGCAGCGCCAGCCCCGCCCCAAGGCACGCTACGCGCGCGGCCAGCTCGGCATAGCTGCAGGTCACGCGAGCGCCGTGCGCGAGCGCGGGCAGCGCCGGGTAGGCGTGCGCGCTGCGCACGAGGAGCTGGGCCAGGTTCACGCTCATAGTGCCCGACTCTAACAAATTTCTTGCGGCCGCGGGCGGGGCGCCGCGATCGCGCAATAAAAAAAGGCAGGGATAACCCTGCCCTTCAATTGCGAAGAAGAAAAACTTACTTCTTCACTTCTTCCTTCTTCATTTCTTTCTTCACTTCTTTCTTCTCTTCTTTCTTCACTTCTTTCTTGGCTTTCTTTTCCTTCTTCTCGGCCTTCATTACTTTCTTTACTTCTTTCTTTACTTCTTTCTTTACTTCTTTGGCCATTTCTTTCGTCTCGCCGGCGGCTTTGACGTGCGATGCGGCAAACACGGAACCGGTGGAAACGGCGAATACAGCTGCGACCAGGATAGACAGAAGCTTGCTCATTTCGACTCCTCGTTGATAAATTAAAATAACCGGTTCGCCCTATACCGCCTCTGCCCTTCGTTCCATCTTGAGGAGCCGATGTCCATAATGCGGTGCAAGCATAGCGGTGATAGCCGCAATACCGGAAATGACAATAACGACCATGCCGCCAAAGCGTTGACAGGCCTTGGCGAGCCCGGTCCGCGCCGGATTGTATAGAAAAAACCACAAACAATCAATGCTATACTTCGAACACCGCGCCACAGGGCTGGTCCAGGCCGGCAACATTCACCTGCTTCCGACCCGAAATGCGCCGCCTGCTCCCCCTGTTTTTCTTTCTGATCTTCGACCTGGGTGGCGGCGCGGCGCAGGCGGCGCCCTATACCCCCCAGTCGGACGACGAAGTCCTGGAGCGGCTGCCGTTCAAAGCCTCGGCCGCCGAGGGTAGGCAATTGCGCCAGTTGCGCCGCGCGCTCGCTGAACAGCCGCAGAACCTAGAGCGCGCACTGGCCCTGGCGCGCCGCTATTTCGACCTCGCCGGCACGGAGGGCGACCCGCGCTACGTCGGTTACGCCGAGGCCGCGATCCGGCCCTGGAGCAAGTCCGCCGGGCCGCCGGCGAAAATCCTGATCATGCGCGCGCTGTTGCGCCAGTACCGGCACGAATTCGATGCCGCGCTCGCCGACCTCGCGCAAGCAGCGGAGCGCGATCCCGCCAGCGCGGAAATTTGGTCCTGGCGCTCGGCCATCCTGCTGGTGCAGGCCGATTACACGGGCGCGCGCGCCGCCTGCGTTAAGCTCGCCCCCCTGGCAAGCGCGCTGCTTGCCACTTCCTGCAACGCGATCATCGACGGACGCACGGGAAAATCGGCCCAGGCCTACGCCGAATTGTCCAGGGCCCTGGCGCGGCGCCCCGACGCCGACGCCGACCTGAAGCTCTGGATCGAAACGCGGTTGGCGGAAACAGCCTTGCAGCTGGGCCGCGACGAACTGGCCGAGCGCCATTTCAAGGCCGGGCTGGCGCTGGGCGTCACCGACGGCTTCATTCTCGCCGCGTACGCCGACTTTCTGCTCGACCATAACCGGCCGGCCGAAGTGGTCACCTTGCTCAAGGGCTGGGAGCGCTCCGATATCCTGCTACTGCGCCTGGCGCTGGCGGAACAGGCGGCCGGACTCCCGTCCGCACCGGCGCACATCGCGATGCTGAAAGAGCGCTTCGATGCCTTCGCCCTGCGCGGCGACAAGCTGCACCAGCAGGAAGAAGCGCGTTTTCACCTTTACCTGCAGGGCGATGCGCCGGGTGCGTTGCGTCTGGCCGCGGAAAATTACCGCCTGCAGCGCGAGCCGCGCGACGCGCGCATTCTGCTGGAAGCGGCGCTCGCCGCGAAAGAGTACCTGCCGGCGCGACCGGCGCTGGACTGGCTGCGGACCAGCGGCTACGAAGATCCCCTGTACGCAAGACTGGCGCAACAACTGACCACGGGCGCGAAATGAGCCGCGCTCTGGCGCTGCTGTTGCTGCTCGCCAGCTTCGCGGCCGAGGCGCACAAGCCCAGCGACAGCTACCTGCATCTCAACATCGACGGCGCGCGGGTCAGCGGGCAATGGGACATCGCACTGCGCGACCTGGAGCAGGCGATCGGCCTGGACGCCAATGCCGACGGCGAAATCACCTGGGGCGAGCTGCGCGCCCGCCAGGCCGACATCGCCGCTTACGCACTTGCGCGCCTGAGCGTTTCAGGCGACGAAAAAAACTGCCCTCTAAGCGTCACCGGTCACGCGGTCGATCAGCACAGCGACGGCGCCTACGAGGTGCTGCGCTTCGCCGCCGACTGCGAAGCCGCGCCGGCCGCGATCGAGATCGGTTACAGCCTGTTTTTCGATTTCGACGCCCAGCACAAGGGGCTGCTCAACCTCGCGTATCAGGGCAGAGCCCAGAGCCTGGTGTTCACGCCGGAGCAGTCAAAGCAGCGCTTCGTGCTCGGCGAGATGTCCGCTTTCAGACAATTCCTGAGCTACGGGCGCGAAGGCGTATGGCACATCTGGATCGGCTACGACCACATACTGTTCCTCATCTCGCTGCTGCTGCCGGCGGTGCTGCTGCGGCAGCAGCGGCACTGGCTGCCGGTGACGTGCTTCGGCGATGCGTTCTGGGACGTGTTCAAAATCGTGACCTCGTTCACCGTGGCGCATTCGATCACGCTGTCGCTGGCCGCGCTGGGCGTGATTTCGCTGCCCTCGCGGCTGGTGGAGTCCGCCATTGCCGCCTCGGTGGTGCTGGCCGCGCTGAACAACCTCCTGCCGGTGGTCAGCGGCAGGCGCTGGGTGGTGGCGTTCGCCTTCGGCCTGATCCACGGCTTCGGCTTTGCCAGCGTGCTCACCGAGCTGGGCTTGCCGCGCGACGCGCTGGTGCTGGCCCTGGTCGGCTTCAACCTCGGCGTGGAAGGCGGGCAACTCACCATCGTCACCGCCTTCCTGCCGCTTGCCTATTATTTGCGCGCGAGCGCATTTTACCGGCGCGTGGTCCTGTTTGCGGGTTCGGTGGCGATCGTGGCCGTCGCCACGGTCTGGCTGCTCGAGCGCGCGCTGAACCTGAAACTGATCTCGGCCTGAAGGCTATCGCAAGAACCTTTCCAGTGTTACAACCAGGCATGCTCGAATCCGCTTCTTGGGCGCTCGCCGCCGCCGCCGGCCTGGGCGCAGCCATGGTGACCACGCGGCGGGGCCTGCGCTATGCCACGCCCCTCGCCGGGGCCGCGATCGGCGTCCCGTCCACCGCGCTGGTGTTCTGGTGCCTGGCGCCGTTCCTGCTCGACACGGACGGATTCACGCTCGCTGCCGCCGGCATCTACGCCCTGGTCGGCTTGTTCTTTCCGGCGGCGGTAACGCTGCTCACCTTCAGCGGCAACCAGCGCATGGGACCGACCATCACCAGCTCGGCTTCCTGCACCACGCCGATGTTCGCCTTGTCAGGCGCCATCCTGTTCCTGGGCGAGACGCTCACCGCTGGAAATATGCTCGGAACAGCCGCCATCGTGCTCGGTATGCTGGTGCTGACCTGGAGCGGCGACGCGCGTCCGCGCAGCTGGCCGCTGTGGGCGATGGTGCTGCCGTTCGCGGCGGCAGCCATGCGCGCGCTGGCGCAAGTCCTGACCAAGGCCGGGCTTGCACTCTCGGGGAGCCCTTACGCCGCCGGGCTTATCGGCTACACCGTTTCGGCTGTGGTGATCCTCACGGCGGCGCGCATGAGCGGGCCGCGCCAACTGACTGACCGCCGCGCCACCCCCTGGTTCGTCGCCACGGGACTGCTCAATGGCGGCAGCGTGTTCCTGATGTATACCGCGTTGGCCAAGGGGCAAGTGGCGCTGGTTTCACCCATCGTCGCGACCTATCCGCTGTTTACCCTCGCCCTGAGCATGCTCCTGCTGCGGCAGGAGCGCGTCCCGCCGCGCGTGGCGCTGGGGGCGCTGGTGACGGTGGCCGGAGTGGCGGTGCTCCTCGCCGCCTAGATCTCCCTTCCCTGCATCAATTTCTGAGCAGTTCGAGCAGCGCGGCGCCATAGCGCTCGAGCTTGCGCGTGCCCACGCCCGAGATCTGGCCGAGCGCGGCCGCGGTGAGCGGACGCGCGCGCGCCAGTTCGGCCAGGGTGGCGTCGTGGAATACCACGTAGGCAGGAACGCCGTGTTCCCTGGCGATCGCGGCGCGCCACTCGCGCAGGCGCTCCCACAGCCGCGCAGTCGCGGGGTCGAGTCCGGCCCTGGGTCCTGCCCCTTGTGCGGCAGAGCGCTTTGCAGCCGCCTTGGGTTTGCCCGCCTGCACCTGGCGCAGATGCACCGCCTGCGCACCCGCGAGCACCGCGCGGCTCGCCTCGGCCAGCTTGAGCGAGCCGTAGCTCGCGTGATCCACGGCCAGCAGGCCCTGCGCAATCAACTGGCGGAACACGGTGCGCCAGACCTTATCGTCGAGTTCCTTGCCGATGCCGAAGGTGGAGAGCCCGCCGTGCCCCCACTGCAGCACGCGCTCCGTTTCCTTGCCCAAGAGCACGTCGATCAGATGCGCGGCGCCGAAGCGCTGCCCGGTGCGATAAACGCAGGACAGCGCTTTCTGCGCCGCCACCGTGCCATCCCAGACCTGCGGCGGCTCGAGGCAGACATCGCAGTTGCCACAAGGCGCCGCGGCCTCATCGAAATAGGCCAGCAAGCGCACGCGGCGGCAGCTGCCCGCTTCGCACAGCCCGAGCAGTGCATCGAGCTTGGCCGCGGCGATGCGCTTGAATTGCACCTCGGCGGTCGAAGCATCGATCATGCGCCGCTGATTGACCACGTCGCCCAGGCCGTAGGCCATCCACGCGTCGGCCGGCAGTCCGTCGCGGCCGGCGCGGCCGGTTTCCTGGTAGTAGCCCTCGATGCTCTTCGGCAGATCGAGGTGCGCGACGAAACGCACGTCCGGCTTGTCTATGCCCATGCCGAAGGCGATGGTCGCCACCATGACGATGCCCTCTTCGCGCTGAAACCGTGCCTGGTGCAGACTGCGCGTGCCGGCGTCCATGCCGGCGTGATAGGGCAGCGCGGGCACACCCTGCCCGACCAACCAGGCCGCGGTCTCCTCGGCCTTGCGCCGCGACAGGCAATAGACGATACCGGCCTCCCCCGTATGCTCGGCGCGGAGGAACGCAAGCAGCTGCGCCCGGGCGTTGGCTTTTTCGACGATGCGATAGCGGATATTCGGCCGGTCGAAGCTGGAAACGAACAGACGCGCGCGCGCTAGCCCCAGGCGCTGCACAATTTCCTCGCGCGTGACGCGATCGGCCGTGGCCGTAAGCGCGATGCGCGGCACGCCGGGAAAGCGCTCATGCAGCAGCCCGAGCTGCATGTATTCCGGACGGAAGTCGTGGCCCCACTGCGACACGCAGTGCGCCTCGTCGATGGCGAACAACGCGAGCCGCGCCGAAGCTTGCAGGCGCTCGAGCTGCTGCAGGAAGCGCGGCATCAGCAGCCGCTCCGGCGCAACGTACAGAAGATCGTACTCGCCGGCGGCGAGGCCGCGCTCGACCGCCGCGGCATCCGCGGCCGACAGCGATGAATTCAGAAACGCTGCCCTGACGCCGGCCTCGCGCAGCGCCGACACCTGATCCTGCATCAGCGCGATCAGCGGCGAGACGACGATGCCCGTTCCAGGGCGCAGCAGCGCCGGAATCTGGTAGCACAGGGACTTGCCGCCGCCGGTCGGCATCAGCACCAGGCAGTCACCGCCCGCGGCCACATGCTCGACAATTTCGGCCTGCGGCCCGCGGAACGCGGCGTAGCCAAAGACTTCCTTGAGAACCGAGCGCGCGCTCGGCACCGCAGCCTGTTTATTCAACCGTGACGGACTTGGCGAGATTTCTGGGTTTATCCACATCGGTGCCACGCGCCAGCGCCGTATGGTAGGCGAGCAGCTGCAGCGGCACGACGTGCAATATCGGCGACAGCGCGCCGTAGTTCTCCGGCAGGCGGATCACGTGCACGCCTTCCGAGGGTGCGATATGGCTGTCGGCGTCGGCAAAAACGTAAAGCTCGCCGCCGCGCGCGCGCACTTCCTGCATATTGGATTTGAGTTTTTCCAGCAGCGCGTCATTGGGCGCGACGGTGACCACCGGCATCTCCTTGGTCACCAGCGCGAGCGGGCCGTGCTTGAGTTCGCCCGCCGGATAGGCTTCGGCGTGGATGTAGGAAATTTCCTTCAGCTTGAGCGCGCCTTCGAGCGCAATCGGGTAGTGCAGGCCGCGCCCGAGAAACAGGGCGTGCTCGCGCCGCGCGAATTGCTCCGACCAGGCGATAATCTGCGGCTCGAGCGCGAGCACGCTCGCGAGCGCGGCCGGCAGGTGGCGCAGGTTTTTCATGTGGCGCGCTTCGTCCTCGGGCGTAAGTCGCCCGCGCGATTTGGCCAGCGCGAGCGCGAGCAGGAACAGCGCGGCGAGCTGGGTGGTGAAAGCCTTGGTCGAAGCAACGCCGATTTCGACTCCGGCCCGGGTCAGGTACAAGAGCCGCGTCTGGCGCACCATGGCGCTCGAGGCGACGTTGCAGATCGCGAGGGTATGCGCATGGCCCAGCGACTGCGCGTGCCTCAACGCGGCCAGGGTATCGGCGGTCTCGCCCGACTGCGAAATCACCACCACCAACGCGCGCGGGTTGGGCACGCTGACGCGGTAGCGGTATTCGCTCGCAACCTCCACCTGGGTCGGCAGGCCGGCGATGGCCTCGAGCCAGAACTTGGCGGTGAGGCCGGAATAATAGCTGGTGCCGCAGGCATAGATGTGCACCGCATCGACCGCGGCGAAAACGTCTTTCGCGGCATCGCCGAAAATGCCCGGCGCTATGCCCGCCACGCCTTCGAGCGTGTCGGCGATGGCCTGCGGCTGCTCGAAAATCTCCTTCTGCATGAAATGCCGGTAGGGCCCGAGCTCGACCGCGCCGGCATAGGCGCTGACGGTGCGCAGCTCGCGCTTGACCGGCCGGCCAGCCCGGTCGACGATGGCGTGGCGCCCCAGCCCGATGTCGGCGACGTCGCCGTCTTCGAGGTAAATGATCTGGTCGGTCGTCCCGGCCAGGGCCATGGCATCCGACGCAAGGAATGTTTCGCCCGCGGCCTGGTTCACCCCGACACCCAGCACCAGAGGGTTTCCCTGGCGCGCGCCGACCACGCGCTGCGGCTCGGCTTTGCATAACACGGCGATGGCGTAGGCGCCCTGCAGTTCCGCCGCCGCGCGCTGCACGGCGACGAACAGGTCGCCCGCATAATGGCTGTGTACCAGGTGCGCGATGACCTCGGTGTCGGTCTGCGACTCGAACACGTAACCCCGGGCTTTCAGCCGCGTGCGCAGCTCTTCGTAGTTCTCGATGATGCCGTTGTGCACCAGCGCGATCTCGTCGCGGCTGAATATCGGGTGTGCGTTGGCCGTGACCGGCGCGCCATGGGTGGCCCAGCGCGTGTGGCAGATGCCGGTCGAACCGGTCAGGCCGGATTCGCGCACCTGCGCATCCAGGTCGGCGACGCGCGACACGGTGCGCGCGCGCCGCAACTGTCCCCCGCCGCCGGCGTCATGGACCGCCACGCCGCAGGAATCGTAGCCGCGATATTCCAGCCGCCGCAGCCCTTCGATCAATACCGGAACGATGTTGCGTTTGGCAACCGCGCCGACTATGCCGCACATCCGCCATTCCTCATTTCTTCTTCACCGGCCGCCTCCAGCCCGGGACCGTGACCTGCTTGGCGCGCGAAATGGTGAGCGCGCCCCCGGGTGCATCCTTGGTGAGCGTGGTCCCGGCACCCAGCGTGGCGCCCTTGCCCACCCGCACCGGCGCCACCAGCTGGGTGTCGGAGCCGATGTGCACGTCGTCTTCGATGATGGTGCGGTGCTTATTGGCGCCGTCGTAATTGCAGGTGATGGTGCCGGCACCGATGTTGACGTCTCGCCCCACGGTGGTGTCGCCGACATAGGCGAGGTGGTTGGCCTTGGAGCGGGCTGCGATCTGGCTCGCTTTGACTTCGACGAAATTGCCGATGTGCACTTCCTCGGCGAGCGTCGTACCGGGGCGCAGCCGCGCATACGGCCCAATGCGGCAGCGCGCGCCGATGTCGGCTTGGTCCAGGTGGCAGAAGGGCTCAATCCGGGTACCCGCGGCAACCTTCACGTTCTTCAGCACGCAGTGCGCGCCGACGCTGACGCCTTCGCCGAGCACGACCTCGCCCTCGAACACGCAATTGACGTCGATGGACACGTCGCGCCCGCAGGCCAGACTGCCGCGCACGTCAATGCGCGCCGGGTCGGCCAGCGTGACGCCGTGCTGCATCAGGGCTGCGGCCGTCTGCCGCTGAAAAATGCGTTCGAGCTCCGCCAGCTGCGCTTTGCTGTTCACGCCCAGGGTTTCCCAGGCCGCGGCGGGTTGCGCCGAGCTGACGGGCACCATGTCCGCCACCGCGGCCGCGACCACGTCGGTGAGGTAATACTCCTGCTGCGCATTCTTGTTGCGCAAGCCCGCGAGCCAGCCCTTCAGCCGCGCGGTCGGCAACACCATGATGCCGGTGTTGATTTCGCGCAGAGCGCGCTCGGCCCGGGTCGCATCTTTTTCCTCGACGATGCGTTTGATCTTGCCGCGGCTGCGGATGATGCGGCCATAGCCATGCGCATCGTCCAGTTCGACCGTGAGCAGAGCCACGCCCTTGCCCGCCTTCTGGCACAGCGAACTCAGCGTCGCGGCGCGTATCAACGGAACATCGCCGTAGAGCACCAGCGTCGGGGTTCTCGGATTCAGGTACGGCAGCGCCTGCGCCAGCGCATGGCCGGTGCCGAGTTGCGGTTCCTGCCTGGCCCAGACCAGGCCGGGCCGGGCGATCACTTCGCGCACGCGCTCGCCGCCGTATCCGTAGACGATGCAGATCACCCCGGGCTTGAGACTGCTCGCGGTGTCGATGACATGCGCGAGCAGCGGTCTGCCCGCCAGCGGCTGCAGCACCTTGGGCAAATCCGAGTGCATGCGCTTGCCCTGGCCGGCGGCGAGAATGACGACGTTCATGGTTTTCGTTCTCTGGCGGAGGCCGAAATGATACCATGCAGCCTCGCGCGCTCGCCTTGCCGGACCGGGCTCTGCGCCATATGTCACGACTCGTTTTCCGCTCGCTTGGCACCATCCCGGCAGGCCCAGCCGCCATCCCCAAGGCCATTGCCGCCGGCGCGGCCTGGCTGAGCCGGCCTCCAGTCCGGAACGGGCGGGCACCGGGGGCGTGAATTGGTATCTATTCAACATTAAATATCTGGTTTAACTTATTGTGTTTGTATTAAAAATATTGTACCGTTGCGCCAGCGGCGTAATATGTACCTTGGCCGGATCGCGTGAACGGGAGGCTTGCGTGCAAAACTATTTCACTCAGAATTCTTTCAGCCGGAACATTTCGACATTCTCGGCATCTCTTTTCCTGGCTGCGATGGTGGGCATTCTCGCTGGCTGCGGTGGCGGCGCAGATCTCCCTACCGCGCCGGCAACACCACCAGCGACACCCGTTCCCACCGCAGCGTCGATTCAGCTGCTGGTGAGCAGCCCGCAGATGGCTTCCTCCGGGGGAAACACCGTTGACCTGACCGCCATCGTGCTCAGCGCCACGCGGCAGACAGTCAGCGGCAGAACCGTGACCTTTTCAGCTGGCACCGATGCCACGGCGTACGTCGACAACATCAGCGAAGGCGGAGTTTCCGACACGAATGGGATCGTCACCGCCAGGCTCAATCTAGGCGGCGACAAGGTGAACCGCACGATTACGCTTACCGCCACTGCGGACTCCGTCACCGCGACCAACAGCGTCGATGTCACCGGCACGACAGTCACCATCAGCGGCAACAGTTCCCTCGCGTTTGGCGCCGCCACGACGCTTACTTTAGCCGTCAGGGATTCGATCGGGAACGCGCTGAAGAACACGACGGTGAGCGTGAGCTCGAAGACCGGGAACACGATCGACCTGACGCCTGCCACCGGCATCACCAACAGCTCGGGGCAAATCAGCGCGACGGTCACGGCCACCGCAGCAGGCGACGACGTAATTTCCGCCAGCGCGGCCGGGGCGAGCGCCGCCCAGACGCTGACCATTAGCGCCGATAGTTTCGCCTTCACGACGCCGGCAAAGAATCCGGACGGCTCCGCCCCGCAAATAGATCTGGGCGCGGCGGGCGCGGTCTCAATCAACTGGACCAACGCCGGCGTGGCACAGGTCGGCCAGCAGGTGACGTTTTCCGCCAGCCGCGGCACGGTTGCCGGCGGCAATCCGGCGACTACGGACGCCGCAGGCGATACGTCCGGGGTGACGGTTTCATCCACGACCGCGGGACCGGCCATCATCACCGCCTACGGTCCGGGCGGCACGCCTGCCGCCACCCTCGACGTGATATTCGTCGCCACCAGCGCCGCCAGCGCGACGGTGCAGGCCATTCCCGGCACGGTCCAGGTGACCACCGGATCGCCATCCCAATCCAACAACAGTTCGACAATTACGGTGCAGGTACGCGATGCGGCCAACAATCTGGTCAAGGATGCCGGCGTGAGCTTCACCATTACCTCCGACAACACCGGGGGCGGCCTTACTTCGTCGACCGGGCTCACCGACATTTCCGGCAGCGCCTCGGTGACCTACATTGCAGGCGGCACGAGCAGCGCGCAAAACGGGGTGATCATCAGCGCCACCGTGACCGCCATTCGCGGCGTCCCCTTGCCCCCCCCGGTGGTAACCGGCACAACGACGCTGACCGTGAGCGGACAGTCGCTGCAGGTGCGGCTGGGCACCGATAACACGGTCGGAACAACCCCGCTCCCGCAGAACGCGAACGTGAAGACCTATGTCGCCATCGTTACCGATGCCGCGGGCAATCCGGTGGTCAATACCACGGTGCAATTCGCTTTGCGCCCCAGCCGCTATCGCAAGGGCTTTTTTGTGCCGGATCCGACGGGTATTTTCTGGGTGCAAAACATCACCGCCACCTGTCCCAACGAGGATTTGAATTTCAACGGCATTCTCGATCCGGGCGAAGGCCTGGTCGCGTGGCCTGCCGGCGTAACTCCCGCGCTTCTCCCCGGGGCCGTTGCCAGCGTGAATGCGACCGCCGTAACCGACACGGGCGGCGCGGCCACTGCGACCCTCACCTACGCGAAGAGCTACTCGCTCTGGACCGAGGTAACGCTCGAGGCCCGCACCTCCGTCACCACCAATGACCCGCCTACCCAGCAGACGTTTTTCCTGCCGGGCGTGGCAACTGACTACGACAACGTCCTAGAAAACCCGCCGGGACAGCCCAGCCCGTTCGGCATCAACACCAGCTGCGCCGATACGCTGTAGGCAGGCCCGTCTGGGTGCCGCGAAAAAATGCCCCGGGGCCTGGAACCCCGGGGCATTTCCTTGGAGGCCGTTGCAGAATTTCCGAAACCACGCCTGACTTAGAGCCCCTAACAGAATGAAACACGTGATGCGTTGCGGCCAGGACGGGATGGATGCAACCCCCCGCAGCTTGCGGTGGACGATTGGGCACGCGCCGGTATCGGCCGCGAGCGCTGCAGATAGCGCCTGCTGCCGCGGCTAGCGCGGCAGGTCGGAAGTCCCCCTCAGGAACTCGTCCACCGCGCGCGCGCATTGCCGCCCTTCGCGTATCGCCCACACCACCAGCGATTGGCCGCGGCGCATGTCGCCGGCGGCGAACACCTTGGGGTTGGAACTCTGGTAGCAGCCGGCGCCGTCGGTCGCGGCCTTGACGTTGCCGCGCGCATCCTGTTCCAGCCCGAGCTCCTCGATCAATCCTTTTTGCACCGGACCGAGGAAACCCATGGCGAGCAGCACCAGATCCGCTTTCAATTCGAATTCGGAGCCCGGAACCTCGGCCATCTTGCCCTCCTTCCACTCGATGCGCACCGCGATCAGCTTGTTCACCTTGCCGCCCGCACCCTCGAAGCGCTTGGTCGCCACCGACCAATCGCGCGCGCAACCTTCCTCGTGCGAGCTGGAAGTGCGCAGCTTGATCGGCCAGTCCGGCCATACCAGGGCTTTGTTCTCCTGTGCCGGCGGCTGCGGCAGCAGCTCGAACTGGGTCACCGAGGCCGCGCCCTGGCGATTGGAGGTGCCGACGCAATCGGAGCCGGTGTCGCCGCCGCCGATGACCACCACATGCTTGCCGGTCGCGGTGATCTGCCCTGCGACCCTGTCGCCGGCCACCACCTTGTTCTGCTGCGGCAGGAATTCCATGGCGAAATGGATGCCGTCGAGCTCGCGCCCGGGAACCGCCAGGTCGCGCGCTCGCTCCGCGCCGCCCGCCACGACCACGGCGTCGAATTCACGCAGGAGCGTTTTTGCCGGCAGCGCGTTGCTGCCGCTGCCGCCGACCGCCTGGTTGACCCTGAACTCGACGCCCTCGGCGCGCATCTGCTCCACGCGCCGGTCGATCAGGTGCTTTTCCAGCTTGAAGTCGGGGATGCCGTAGCGCAGCAAGCCGCCGATGCGGTCGTTCTTCTCGTACAACACCACGTCGTGCCCGGCGCGCGCCAGTTGCTGCGCGCAAGCCATGCCGGCCGGACCCGAACCGACTACCGCCACTTTCCTGCCGCTCTTGTGCGCGGGCGGCAGCGGCAGCACCCAGCCCATCTCCCAGCCCTTGTCGACAATGGCGTGTTCGATCGATTTGATGCCCACTGCGTCGCTGTTGATGTTGAGCGTGCATGCCGCTTCGCACGGCGCCGGACAGACGCGGCCGGTGAATTCGGGAAAATTGTTGGTCGAATGCAGCGTCGCCAGCGCTGCGCGCCAGTTCTGCTTGTAGACCAGGTCGTTCCAGTCGGGAATGATGTTGTTGACCGGGCAACCGCTCATGCAGAAAGGCGTGCCGCAGTCCATGCAGCGCGCCCCCTGTACCGTCGCCTCCTGATCGGACAGGTGCCCCACGAACTCGCGGTAATGCTTCTTGCGCGCCTCAGGGGCTTCGCTCGCCTCCTGCAGCCGCTGGAACTCCATGAACCCGGTGATCTTGCCCATTCAATTCAACCCTTAATCCAAAATCGTTCGCCGCAAACGAAGCGCGCGAAGGAATGCAATGCGGTCTTCCTTTGCGTCCCTTGTGCTCAGCGCGTTACGCCGCGAGCTTGCCGCCCTTGGCGGCGAGATCGCCGAGCGCGCGCCGGTACTCGTGCGGGAATATCTTGACGAACTTGCTGCGGTACCGGGCCCAGCCGTCGAGCACCCTTTTCGCCTGCGCGCTGCCGGCGTATCTGGCGTGGTTTCCCACCAGGCGTTTGAGCACGGCTTCGTCAGCCTGCCCCAGATGCCACAGGCCGCGCGCGAGCTTGCCCTCCTGCTCCGCTTCCGCGAGCAGCGGCTCGAGCTGCACCATGGTCGCGTTGCAGCGCTGCGCGAAGCTCCCGTCCTCGTCGAGGACGTAGGCAATGCCGCCCGACATGCCGGCGGCGAAATTGCGCCCGGTCATCCCCAGCACCACCACCGTGCCGCCGGTCATGTACTCGCAGCCGTGGTCGCCCGTGCCCTCGACCACCGCGCTTGCGCCGGAGTTGCGCACCGCAAAGCGTTCGCCGGCGACGCCGCGGAAATAGGCCTCGCCCGCAATCGCGCCGTACAACACCGTGTTGCCGACGATGATGTTCTGCGACGGCCTGCCGCGAAACTTGGGCGAGGGCTGCACCACGATGCGCCCGCCGGAGAGCCCTTTGCCGCAGTAGTCGTTGGTGTCGCCGATCAGGTCGAGCGTGATGCCCTTCGCCAGAAACGCGCCAAAGCTCTGTCCGGCGCTGCCGGCAAACGTGACGTGTATGGCGTCATCGGCGAGGCCTGCATGGCCATGGCGCCGCGCGACTTCCCACGACAACATGGTGCCGACCGTGCGGTTGATGTTGCGGATTGGCATGTCTATCGCGACCTTCTGTCCGCGTTCCAGTGCTGGCTGGGCAAGCTCGATCAAGCGGTGATCGAGCGCGCCCGCGAGATTATGGTCCTGTTCCTCGCACTGGTAGCGCGCCACCTCGGCGCCAGCCCGCGGTTGCGCGAAAATGCGCGAGAAATCCAGCCCCTTTGCCTTCCAGTGCTCGATGCCTTTTCTCATTTCGAGCAGATCGGAGCGGCCGATCAGCTCGCGCATGCTGCGCACGCCGAGCGCGGCCATGATTTCGCGCGCCTCTTCGGCGACGAAGAAGAAGTAGTCGACCACGTGCTCGGGCTTGCCCTGGAATTTCCTGCGCAAGGCCGGATCCTGCGTCGCCACGCCCACCGGACAGGTGTTGAGGTGGCATTTGCGCATCATGATGCAGCCCTGAACCACCAGCGGCGCGGTGGCGAAACCAAATTCATCGGCGCCGAGCATGGCGCCGATGATCACGTCGCGCCCGGTCTTGATCTGGCCGTCGACCTGCACCGCGATGCGGCCGCGCAGCCGGTTCAACACCAGCGTCTGCTGCGTTTCAGCCAGGCCCAGCTCCCACGGCGTGCCGGCGTGCTTGATCGAAGACCAGGGCGAAGCGCCGGTGCCGCCGTCGTGACCGGAAATGGTGACATGGTCGGACTTGGCCTTCGCCACACCCGCGGCCACCGTGCCCACACCGACCTCGGACACGAGCTTGACGCTGATCGAGGCCTTGGGATTGGCGTTCTTCAGGTCGTGAATCAGCTGCGCCAGATCTTCGATCGAGTAGATGTCGTGATGCGGCGGCGGCGAAATCAGACCCACGCCAGGCACGGAGTAACGGATTTGCGCGATGTACTCGGACACTTTGTGGCCGGGCAGCTGACCCCCTTCGCCCGGTTTGGCGCCCTGGGCCATTTTGATCTGGATCTGGTCGGCGTGCGCCAGGTACTCGGCGGTGACGCCGAAGCGGCCCGAGGCGACCTGCTTGATTTTGGAGCGCAGCGAATCGCCTTCATTGAGCGCGAGGTCGCGCTCGACGTTGTGCCGGCCCAGGCGCAAGGCGAGCGTTTCGCCCGACTTCGCCAGCGCGTAGCGCTTGGGATCTTCGCCGCCCTCGCCGGTGTTGGATTTTCCGCCGATGCGGTTCATGGCCAGGGCCAGCGTGGTATGCGCCTCGATCGAGATCGAACCGTGAGACATGGCGCCGGTGGCAAAGCGCTTGACGATTTCTTGCGCCGGCTCGACTTGTTCGAGCGGGACCGGCTGCATCTGCCCGAACTTGAACTCGAACAGGCCGCGGAAAGTCATATGCCGCTTGGACTGGTCGTTGATGATTTGCGCGTATTCCTTGTAGGTTCCGAAACTCGACTGCCTGGTCGCGTGCTGCAGCTTGGCGATCGCCTCCGGCGTCCACATGTGCTCTTCGCCGCGGATACGGAACGCGTATTCGCCGCCTGCGTCGAGCGCCTCGGCCAGGACCGGATCGGCGCCGAACGCCTGCCGGTGCACGCGTATCGCCTCCTCCGCCACCTGGAACAAGCCGATGCCTTCGATGTTGGACGCGGTGCCGGTGAAATACTTGTCGACCAGTTCGCGCGACAGGCCGACCGCCTCGAAGATCTGCGCGCCGGTGTAAGACATGTAGGTGGAAATGCCCATCTTCGACATCACCTTCAGCAGACCCTTGCCGATGGCCTTGACGAAATTCCTGATCGCCTTGCCGCTATCGATACCGGCGGGCAGGAGGTCCTGCATGTTGAGCAGGGACTCGAGCGCGAGGTAGGGGTGGATCGCTTCGGCGCCGTAGCCTGCCAGCAGCGCGAAATGATGCACTTCGCGCGCCGAGCCGGTTTCCACCACCAACCCCGCGCTGGTACGAAGGCCTTTGGCCACCAGGTGCTGGTGCACGGCCGAGAGCGCCAGCAGCGCCGGAATAGCGACATTGTCGCGATCCAGCCGCCGGTCGGAAATGATGATCATGCTGTAGCCGGCGCGAACCGCGTCTTCGGCCTGGGCGCACAGGCTCGCCAGGCGCGCCTCGATCGCCTCGTTGCCCCAGGCTATAGGGTAGGTGATGTCGAGTTCGAACGACTTGAACTTGCCTTCGGTGTTGCGGTCGATGTGCCGGATCTTGTCCATCTCGTAGAAATCGAGCACCGGCTGGCTGACCTCGAGCCGGATCGGCGGATTGATCTCGTCGATGCCCAGAAGATTTGGTTTCGGGCCGATGAAACTTACCAGGCTCATCACCAGATCCTCGCGGATCGGGTCGATCGGCGGGTTGGTCACCTGGGCGAACAGCTGCTTGAAGTAGTGGTACAGGGTCTTGTTCCGGTCCGACAGCACCGCCAGCGGCGAGTCGTTGCCCATGGAGCCGATGGCTTCTTCCGCCGCCGCGGCCATCGGCAGCATCAGGAACTTGAGCTCCTCCTGCGTATATCCGAAGGCCTGTTGGCGATCGAGCAGCGACACCTCCGAGCGTTCGGGCTGCTGTTTGTCGCTTTCCACTTCGTCGAGCCTGATGCGAATGCGCTCTATCCACTCGCGGTAAGGCTTCGCCGCGGCCAGGGTCTCCTTCAATTCCTGGTCGTCGATGATGTGCCCGCGCTCGACGTCGATCAGGAACATCTTGCCCGGCTGCAGGCGCCATTTCTTGACGATCTTTTCCTCGGGTATCGGCAGCACGCCGGCTTCGGAGGCCATGATCACCAGATCGTCGTCGGTGACGATGTAGCGCGCCGGCCGCAGGCCGTTGCGGTCCAGCGTGGCGCCGATCTGGCGGCCATCGCTGAAGGCGACGGCCGCAGGGCCGTCCCAGGGCTCCATCATCGCCGCATGGTATTCGTAGAAGGCGCGCCGGTTGGCGTCCATGGCAGTGTGTTTTTCCCAGGCCTCGGGGATCAGCAGCATCATCGCGTGCGCGAGCGAGTAGCCTGCCATCACCAGGAGTTCGAGCGCGTTGTCGAACGAGGCCGAGTCCGACTGACCGTCGTAGATCAGCGGCCAGACCTTGTTCAGGTCCGCGCCGAGGATCGGACTGGAGATCGCCTGCTGCCGCGCGCGTATCCAGTTGACGTTGCCGCGCAGCGTGTTGATCTCGCCGTTGTGGGCGATCAGGCGGAACGGATGCGCCAGGTCCCAGGTGGGAAAGGTGTTGGTGGAGTAACGCTGGTGCACCAGCGCCAGTGCCGA
>Ga0156177_1169_pt1 | contig 20746 bp, 18 predicted proteins | sample RifCSPlowO2_12_FD_107830 | JGI IMG/M metagenome (GOLD analysis project Ga0156177, IMG submission 107830) | Betaproteobacteria bacterium RIFCSPLOWO2_12_FULL_64_23
GCATCCTCCTGCGGGAGTAGCTCAGTTGGTAGAGCGCAACCTTGCCAAGGTTGAGGTCGAGAGTTCGAGACTCTTCTCCCGCTCCAAGATTCGAAGGAAAGGCGCGCAAGCGCTTGCGGCGCAGGCCGCAGACATGGCGCGTTGTCTTTTTTCAATTGCAGATTGCCGTTGCGCCTGGCCGGCGCGCGCTCTAGACGGCGGGGTGGCAGAGTGGTTATGCAGCGGCCTGCAAAGCCGTGTACGCCGGTTCGATTCCGACCCCCGCCTCCAACATCTTGTCCGATAAAATCCGCCAACGTCCGGAAGTTACTGTAAATAAGCTGTTTTTTCTATAAACAGTGTCCGGTACCGTCCTTGCGTGTTCGTTAGAATCCAGGTATTCTAAGGGTAAGGGCAGGGGAAACCCGCCGTTACCCTCACTTTTGCGGGACCAGCGCCCGGAATCCGTTACCCTGGGGCGCGAACATGGCAAAGCATTTGCTCACCGATCGGGACATCCGTAACGCGAAGAAAAGGGCGAAGCCGTATCGACTGTTCGATGGCGACGGACTCGCGCTTTGGGTCTCTCCGACCGGCATGCGATCGTGGCAACTGCGCTACCGGCTGAATGGCACGGAACAAACTGCGACGCTCGGCAAGCTCGAACGGCTGACGCTCGGGCAAGCACGCGTCGCGGCCGATACCGCTCGCAAGCTGGCAGTAGATGGTGAACACCTGACGACGGTAAAACGCGCCGCCAAATTGAAGCGGCGGACCGACGCGGCAAATACGTTCGGGACGTTTGCAGCCGCCTGGATGGCGAGAGAGTCCCGGCGGATGAAGTGGACCCCTGACTATAGGACCGAAGTCGAAGCCAGCCTTAAGAACCATCTGTCGGACTTAACCCACCTGCCGATAACCAAGATAACTGCCGCGGTCGCGGCTCCGGCGCTCCTCGCAATGGAACTCACCGCGCCGCACATGGTGGAGAAGGTGCGCCGCCGTCTGCGCGCCATCCTGGATGAGGCGGTCGAACACGGCCTCATTACGGGCAACCCGTTGCCAGCCATGCGGCGGCGAAACAAACTTGAGCGGAAGCATTACCCTGCGGTAACCGACCTGGTGGAACTGGGCGCAATTCTGCGCGCGGCCCGTGCCGCAGATCCATGCAAGGGCATCCAACGCGCCCATCTGCTGCTCGTGTTCGCGGCGCTGCGTGTCTCCGAAGTCGTCGGCGCGAAGTGGGCGGAATTTGAACTTGACGGCGTGGACGTGGCGATCGGTGATAGCCAACGCACCAAGCGCGACCCCACCGCCGGCAATTGGTCCGTTCCGCGCGAGCGCATGAAGCGGAAAGACGAGGCCCGCGGCCCACACGTCGTGCCGCTGCCGTCCGCACTTCTCGCTGACCTACGTGAATGGCACGAGGCGGACGGCGCCTCTGCCATCTATGTCTGCCCCGCGCCACGCGATGCGTCGAAACCGATCACGCCGGAAGGGGTCGAGAAATTCTACCGTAGTGCGCTCGAACTCGGCGGCAAGCATTCGCCGCACTCCTGGCGCTCGGCATTCTCGACCGTTGCACGCGAGGCGGGCAAGGTTAGCGATGCGGTCGAGTCGCAGTTGGATCACGTCGTCGGCACTGCCGTTGCGTCGGCCTACGACCGCGCGAAGCGCCTAGAGCTACGCCGTGGGCTAATGCAATGGTATGAGCAGCAACTAATCGCGGCGCGCGACGGTGCCACAGTCATCAATATTGGAAAGCGCCAGAGCAAGACCTGAAGTGCCACGGGTCCGGATGCAACCCTGATCGCGGCGCGCAACGGTGCCGAGGTGGTCAGTATTTCGGATCGAAAGGGCAGGACTTGACTATGTTCAATCAGTGTGTATCATACACACCATGAACAGCGCGGAGCTTATTAAACGGCTAGAGCGGGCGGGTTGGGTTCTTCGCGGCGCAAAGGGTTCACACCATATTTACACGCATCCAGACCGCGGCGGGCACATCAGTATTCCGCATCCCAAAAAGGACTTGGGTACCGGCCTGCTACGCAAATTGATGAAGCAAGCCGGGCTGAAATGAGGGGACGCCATGAAATATCCGATTGCGATTGAGCCAGGAGATAAGCGCCATGCGTTTGGCGTGGTTGTGCCTGACTTGCCAGGATGCTTTTCTGCAGGGGATACGCTTGATGAAGCCATCGACAACGCGAAGGAAGCTATTTCGCTTTGGCTTGAGACAGTCATCGATGATAGCGGTAAGGTGCCAGAGCCCAAGAGCATTACCGGGCATCAAGCCAATCCGGATTATGCCGGCTGGGTTTGGGCTGTAGTGTCTGTGGATCTGGCTGAACTAGTGGATAAATCCGAGCGAATCAACATCACATTGCCCGCCCGCGTGTTGAGGCGCATCGATGCGGCTGCGAAAGCTGCCGGCGAGTCTAGATCAGGATTCATTGCGCACCTGGCACTGAAAGCGGAGACTGAGGCCGCATAGTTACGTACTATGGCTATTTCCCGCGAAGAATTGAAAGGAATGAACTTTCGTGACGTATCCACCGGCAAGCGCCTGGCGCCGGTGCATCCTGGCGAAGTGCTGATGCGCGATTTCATCGACCCGATGGGAATCACCCGCTACAAGGTGGCAAAGCTGACGAAGGTACAGCAGCGCCGTATAGACGAAATTTGCAGCGGCAACCGCGCGATCACCGGGGATACCGCTCTGCGCCTTGCGCGCCTATTCGGGATGGATGCTGCGTTTTGGATCAATCTTCAAGCGCAGTACGATCTTGAGATTGCATACCGAAAGATGCAGAAGATAGTTGAGAATGAGGTTACGCCGCTGGACAAGCTGGCAGCATAGATTTTTGCTCTAGCAAGGGTAACGGCAAGGGTAAGGGAGTTTACGCACTAGAAATAGGAGTATTTTCCCCTATGAAAACGGAGTCGGTTCGATTCCGCCCCCCCCTCCAACAGACCCTGGTACAGACGCGGGCATCTCTGCAGGGCGCGCCGCCTCACCTTGGCGGCAGAAGCGCTGCCACGCACCATTGGGGCGTGGGCAGCGCCCCAAACACTATTGCTTGAACGCGGCCACGCCGGTAACGGTGGTTCCGGCTACGCCCCCCTGATTGAGTGAATAGGCCATGCCCAGGCCCTGGCCGCTGGTGCCGTTGAAAGCGCCCACGATCTTGCCCGAAGTGTTGAGACTGCTGGCCGTCGGCAGCGTGGTGGTGCCGCAGGTCGAGCCGACACAAATGTTGAGATTGCCGGTTCCAGACGGGCTGCGGTTCGCTTTAAAGTATGTCCGTTCCTGGATCGGGATCGCGGTGCCACCGGCGGCCCAGGTCTGATTGTTCACCGTCAGGTTCACGCCGGCATTCACGGTCTGGGCGGCGAAATCCGCAACAAGCGTCGCCGCATTCAGGGTTCCGGCCGCGCTGCCCAGATTGTCCGTCGGCTTGGTGCCGCCGACGTTGGTGTAAGTATAGGTGCCGGTTACCGGTAGCATGGTGGCGCCGACCTGCACCGGCCCCAGGATGATATGCCAGTTCGCGGTCGTTAGGTCGGGCGTTGAGATCAAACTGCCATTGATGCGGTCGAATACGGCGACAACGCCGCCGCCGTAACGTCCCCACCTCATGCCCGTGGCGGCATCAAACCCGGATTCCAGCACCCTCGCCGCACTCATGCCGGCCGGCAGCGCCGCCTGCTGCCCAACCGGCGTTCCACCGGTCGGAACAAAGCTCGACGGGTCGATCGAGGCCCGCGCCGGCAACCGCACTACATATGCGGGACAGGTGACGGGCGGGGTGCATGTTGGGGTAACCAATGTCGCCCTCGACCGGTCCCACATCAGCGGTAAGCCCTCGGTACCCAGAGGCAATCTGCTAATAGTGTTCGCTCCGCCCTCGATACGCGTCAGGAACTCGGGATCGACCTCGGCCAGGTCGCCGCCGGGCCTGAGTCCCGAGGCGTCGAATCGTATCGCGTAAGGCACGATGCTCAGATCGATTGCCGAGGTACCCGTGGTCGTAATCGTACCGCCGGAATAAGTAAACGAATCCAGCGCAAACGCCACCGCTCCGTTGACGCCTGTGCCCGGCGCCGAGCTCATATCCTCGAATGCATAGGTCAACCCTGCGCCATTCAGGCCAGCCCCCATCAGTTGGCCCGAAATTCTGCCGCCGATAGATGGGTCGTTGGTGGGGCCGTTATTGAGTTTCACAAACAAACTTTCGTGCAAGCTTGGGTTACTCGCTTGCCAGCTGGAGCCCCAAAAGTTGCCCCCGTTGAGTTTCATCGACGTTGCTGGACTTCCGGTCAGCACGCCGGAAGCTGTCGTTGTCGCCGTCCAGTTCTGCGAAGGCGCCGACACCGACAAATCGACACCTACAGACGATGCGCTGAAATTCACCGCCAGAACCGCGCTGTTGACGCTCCCCGTGCTGCCAGTGATGGTGCTGGGAAGCGTGCCTCCGTCGTACACGTATTTCGCCGTCCCAAACATCGCGTCGATCAGCAGGGGCGCGGGCGCGGGCCCCTTGATCCAGGCGTAGTTGCCCAAATTGGCGTAAGAGAACGCGTTACCCCGCCAGTCGATGCCCGTCAAAGTTCCTCCGTTGTAACGCCCGAAGGAAATACCGGTAGCCGCGAAGCTGCTGGCATTGGCCGGCGCTTGCGTCACCGTACCGCCAGTGAGGGTTTCCGAATGCGGCGTCGAATTGCCCGGATCATAATCCGTTACTGAATTGGGGCTGCCTGTGCCAAAGGCGCTGGTGTAGCCGGTGGCCGAAGGATAGTAATCTATGGTCCACGGCTGATTGAAAAAGCCCCCTGGCGTAGCAGCAGCCGGCTGGAAATAAGTCGTATTGATCAACTGACTCCCGGTCGTGGCGGTCGCGGGCGCCAAGGCGGCGACGCTCGTCCCCTTGGTGAATGCAACCAAGCCCTGAATATAGTCGTTGACCGGGCGCGTTTGACCCGTCGGGATGCCGCCAGTGACTCCGGCCGCGACCGCAGGATCGTAGTAGGTATTGAAGTCGTAACGGAAAAACGCGCCGCCTGCTGTGCCGCTACCCGCCAGCGCGCCGGTGAACCGCCCGCCGTAACCGCCGGAACTGCCCACAGGAGCCGGCGCGCAGTTGGAGCCATAGCAACTGATTCTCACCGGGCCGCCGCCTGCCGTGTTCTGCGCCGCACTGCTCGATGCGTCAAAGCTGAAAATGCTGGTGATCGGCACGTTCGTCGCAGCGGCAGCCAGATTCTGATTGTTGATCGTAATGCCTACTGCCGGATTGACGGTCTGCCTGGTGAAGTTGACCGCCAACGACGCGTAGTCGAGCGTGCCCACGTTGCCCAGGCTGTCGGTGGGTTTGGTCGCGTAGGCAGGCGTGTACTCGAAACTGCCGCTGATCGGGATGCTGGCCGGCACCTCGCGCAAGGACCAGAGGAAGCTGTTGCCGCCTAGCTCGGTGTAATAGGTCAGCGGGTTATCCGGGGCCGAGAAATCCGTGGTAGTGATCGTTCCGCCCGCGTAGCGCCCCAAGCGGAGGCCGTTGACGGTGTCGTTGTAATTGCCTTCGGGCGTGGTGCCGCCGGCGAACGAGACCGTCGTCCCGCTCAATGGCGAGGAGGGCAGCCCGCCCGGCGTTCCTGTGTACGGTACCGCCCCGCCGATGGTGTTCAACGGCGCTCCCGAAGTGCCGCGGTCGCTCAGCCTGTAGTCGGCGCCACGCTGAATACGCACGAGGTTGCCCGAGGCGTCGAACAGATAGTTTTGTGCGGGCAGCGTCACTCCGGACGCGGTGGTGTAGGACGAGTTATAAGTCGTTGTCCCCGCCGCCTGTGCGCCAATCAGATAATGCCGATAGTTGCGCGTTCCGCCAGTGACCGGAACGGCTGTCGTGCCAACGGTCGGCGCAGCGCCAGTGCTCAGCACTGCAGCCCCGGTGATATAGTCCGCAAACGGCGGATTCGTTGTGGACGCAGCAGTCGGAATCGCTATCAAACCGTAATGCAGACCGATACCCGTGCCAACCGCGCCGTTGCTGCTGCCACCGGAAGCCGAAGCCAAGAATCCGCCGCCGATTGTGCCAATATAGCCGTCAGCCGCACAATCGGCACCACTGCAAGTCACTGCATTGCCGGTACCGGCGAGCGGCGGGATTCCAGCCACCAGCGGCGCGATCACCGCAGCGCCGAAGCTGCTTGCTTGAATTGGCATCTTGGTCGCGGCCGCAGTCAAACTCAGATTGCGTGTGCTCGGGTTCACCGGATCGGCGGAACTGAACGACAGGTTCAAATTCGCGTCCACCGTCTGCGTAGAAAAGTCGGCGCTTAGCGTTGCGCTGTTGAGCGTGCCCACATTGCCGAACCCGTCGGTCGGATGCGTCGCCGCAGCAAGCGAGTAACTGGCGGTGCCGACGAGCTGCTGCACGTTGTTGATCGACGTTCCGGCGACGTTGCCGGGAGCAAGCCCAACCAACCAGTGTGCGCTGGCGGCGCCAAGCGAATCGGCAAACGGCGCCACCGGGCTCGCCGCCGCCAGATCCCTGACGGCGATCTGGCCACCCGACCAGCGGCCCATGTAATAGCTGCCGTTCGGATCGCTGAACGCATCGGCCGCGGTGCCATCTGTGAATCTGATATCCGCGTTCGCAATGAGCGCCTGCGTCTGGGAGGCGAGGCTGAAGCGCAGATAGGGCGATTGCAGGATTTCCACCAGATTCTTGTCCTTCAGCACGAAATTCGTATTGGCCATGGTGGACGAAAACGCAGGCGGACCGAGCGAGACAAGGTCCACACCGTCAGTGACCGGCATGGCAGCAATGACGCCAAAGCCGTAATTGCTCGTGGCAACGACCGGACTGCTGATCCTGTCCGATATCGACGTTGAGGTTCCGCTCGAAGTCGTCAGCTTTTGGGTCGTCGTATTCAAGGTTGCGCCGCTCGCGTCCCTTGCCGTCAGCGCGACTACCGGTTTGGTCGCCACAGGATCGGCTGCCGCAGCCGCGGTGACCCTGCTCTTCGGATCGACCGCCGCCTTATCGCGAATCTCCGCGGGCGCCTCCTCCTTCTTGCCTTCGTCCTTGGCCTCTTCCTTGGCTTTCTGCGGTCCCGGCGCGGGAGTGGGTTTGTAAAACGGCGGTATCCTCGGCAGGATCACGGGCGCCGCCTTGGATACGGGCGCAAATCCCACCTGGTTGCGGTGGATGTCGATGCTGCCCGCATCGGTGCGGATAAAGGCGATCCCGTCGTTGACCTTGTCGTAGGTGCCGGCCGGGGCGATCGCGGCCTGTCCCGCTGCCGGCGGCAGGATCACCATGGGTTCGTGATCCGTGCCGCGGATGCCGATGGTGGCGGTTTCGGTTCTTATCAGATAATTCTGCTTGTTCTTGCGCCCGATGATGCCCGTGATGGTGCGGAAACCGCCGCGCAACAGCGAAACGATGGCGTTTTCCGTTCCATCTTCCTTGCCGCTGTAGCGGTAGGTGTCGAAACCCATGTTGGTGTCGGGGCGGATTGCGATGAATCCGCCATCCACCATTTTGATTTGCGCCGAGGCGCCGGCCGCCGTGATTACCCTGTCGCCTTCATTGATCTCCGCGCCTTTTTGCAGTGCTCGTGTCACACCGGCCGCGGTAATCAGCTTTACATCGCCGACCACGAACTGCACATTGCCGGCCACGCCGAACGCGGCGCCGGCATAGGCGGCGAACAGCAGCAGAACGGGAAGGGCCCTTAGCGGATTTTTCCAGGAAAACTGCATGGCGTTCACCCTGTGCAAGAATTATTTGAAGTCGCGGCGGATCGTGATCGAAACGTCGATCCGGTCGTGCTGATAAATCACGATGTTTGAGTTATTGCGCAAATAGCTAACTTGGGGCCGCAGGGTCCACGCCTTGTCGAAACGCCAATTCAGACCGAGGTTGGCGTCGTACTGCTTGTCGTCCCGGGTCAGCGCTTCCGTGGGCGAACTGAACGCGGCATTGGCCAAATCGAATTTGCTGAACTGGGCCCCGAGTCCGGCGAACAATTCCGTTTTATCGTTGAGCTGCATCTGCCCGCCAACCCGCAGGCCGTTGAAGCGCTTGCCCCCGTCGGCACGCAGCGGGGCGCGCTCATCGCCGGTAAACAGCGTGGCGGAGACGAGGCCTTTGCCTTCGTTGACGACATGCAGCCAGTTGACACCCAGGGTCGATTGGTCGAAGTCATTGACGCTGATCGTGGGCTCGAAGCGGAAGCGGTTGTGCTGCCCAAACGCGCTCAGCTGGTTGGCGGGGTTGATCAAATGACGCCACTCGGCGCTCAAGCCGTTGGTGTCGCGGTTGGTCTTGCCGTCCAGTTCGTATCTGCCGCCCAGGACGCCGAGGCGAACCACGTTTTTGCCTTCGCCCAGGGCAAGGCCGGCCCGCGCATCGAAACTGGTGGTGTCAAAGCGGTCCTGAGTGTTGTTGCTGCGCGTGCGTACATCCGCTCCGGCGTACACGCCAAGCCCGGGATTGATCTGGTGATTGACTTCGCCGCCGAAGGCGAATCCCAGATAATCATCCGCGGCCTTGACGCTGGCCGGGTTCAGGGTAAAGATCAGATTTCCGAGAGCGGGCACCGCTATCTGATTCTCACTGGTGGCGAAATTGACATTGCTATCGTGGCCCGCGGTGGCTTCGAAATAGCCGGTCGCCTTGGTCTTCTTGGCGCTTTCCTGTTTCTCGATCGCCGCCAGGTAGTCGTCGATGGTCGCCTTGGCGGCCGGCGGAGGATGCTGCGTCAGCACGGTTTCGAACTCAAGCCTGGCGCGGGTAAAGTCGCCCAGCTGAAAATAGGCGCGCCCCATGTCCACGCGCGCGCCGGCGAAATTGGGATCCATTGCCAGCACACGCTCGAACGCGAGCGTGGCCTTGTCCGGTTTGCCGCTGTCGAGTGCGGCTATGCCCAAGAGGTAGTCAAACTTGACGTTGCCGGATTGCTCGAACTCAAACGGCTCGAGCAGGGAGTAGGCTTCGGCGGCTTTGCCCTGTTTCATCAGCGCGTCCGCTTTTTCCAGATCGGGGCCCGCCGCAAGCGCGAAATTCCCCGCCACCCACAAACAGAAGCCCAGAGCAAGCAGCGTCCGCTTGACCGAAAATAAATTCTTCATGAATCGCTTACTCCCAAAGCTCAGTCCTGGACGGATTGAGAACATTCGTTTCGCCAGTATGAGGCAACACTTATTCCTCCTGCACAGTACCATGGCTGATGATGCGGGTAAATCATCCAGACGAATGATCGCGCCGCCGAGGCGCGGCATCGGCACCCGCTTACGGCAGTGACGGATCCATTCCGAGCTTCCAACATGACGCAGTCCTCCAGTATCATTCGCCTGTTCGCCAGGGTGGTGAAATTGGTATACACAGCGGGCTTAAAACCCGCCGCCGCTAATCCCGGCATGCCGGTTCGATTCCGGTCCCTGGCACCACAAGCTGCCGGCTTTGCGAAGGGTAAATGGAGATATTGCCGCGGTCGGACCGGGCCCGGCTTGAGTTTCCGCTTTTTGTCACGATATGGACTAGAATGAGTGTGGAAACGCAAGCATGATCGTATTCGACCTTATCTGCAGGGATGAGCACCGCTTCGAAGGCTGGTTCGCTTCAAGCGAGGATTTCGCGTCGCAAAAAGGCCGCGGTCTGCTTGAGTGTCCGGTCTGCGGCGGCGCGCATGTGGAAAAACTGCCAACGGCCAAGATCAGGAAGCAGTCTGAGCCCGCAGCGCCCGCGCAGCCAAGCCCGACTCAGCCCGGCGTAGCGGTGCAGGCCGACGTTTCCCGCATCATCGATTACATCCTCATGCACAGCGAGGACGTGGGCAAGCGTTTCGCCGAGGAAGCGCGCAAGATCTATTACCAGGAAACGCCCCAGCGCAGCATACGCGGCGTCGCCACCCGTGCGGAGGCCGAAGATCTGCACGCGGAAGGGGTCCCGGTGTTCTCGCTGCCGATTCCGCCACAGGATCGCTGGAACTAAGAAAGCGCCGGGGTTTGGGCCTTGGGCATAATGCGCATATGTGTATTATGTCAAATGCTGGCTGCTGACGAATCAGTCGCTTAGCCTAATCCCTCGCCCCCGCATGTTTCAGCAGATCCGCGATCTCGGAGTTTCCCGCTTTCCGCGCCCACCCCAGCGCGCTCGCCCCGGATTCGCTTTTGATGTTCGGGTCCGCTACCTCCCACAGCAACAGCCTGACCGTATCGAAATGGCCGTCGCGCGCCGCCATCATCAGCGCAGATACGCCGTTCGGTGACACGGCATCGATATCCGCTCCTTTTTCCAGGAGATACTTGACTACCTCGGTTCGGCCGCGCCAGGCCGCGTAAATCAACGGGTTCCAGCCGGCCATGTTGACCTCGGCGCCATGGGCGACGAATAGCTTGACCAATTCCAGCTCGCCATTGGCTGCGGCCAGCATCAGCGCCGATTCCCCATATTGGTTCCTCGCGCCGACCTTGGCCTGCAGCTGCAGAAGGCGCCTGGCCATGTGTGCATGATTCTCCCGTACCGCGATCATGAGCAAGGTATTGCCGCTCGAATCGCTGGTGTTCGCGTCCATGCCTCTCGCGAATAAGGCGTCGGCGGCCGGAAGGTCGTTCGATTTTATCGCTGTGAGCAGCTCGTCATAGGACCCCGCGACGGCGCTGGACAGCGGCATGAACAGCGTTATTATTAATAGTATTCTCAATATCATACACGTGATAATTAAAGTGATATCTAATATGAGATTGGCTTGAAAAGCCGGAAGAAATTGCCGCTGGTGGCTGCGGCTACCGCTTCCAGGGAGGTCCCGCGCAGACGGGCGATCTCCTCTGCCACATGCCTGACCCAACCCGGTTCGTTGGTTTTCCCGCGTTGCGGTACGGGCGCCAGATAGGGGGAATCCGTCTCGACCAGCATGCGCTCCAGAGGCACGGCTTTTGCAATTGCTTTGATCGCGTGGGCATTCTTGAAGGTGACGATGCCGGAAAAAGAGATATGAAAATTCAACTCCATTGCGGCTAGCGCGATTTCCAGGGTTTCGGTGAAACAGTGCATTACCCCGCCCGCTTCGTTCGCGCGTTCTTCGCGCATGATGCGCAAGGTGTCCTCGCCGGCGTCGCGGGTATGAATGATCAGCGGTTTTCCGCACTCGCGCGCGGCGCGGATATGCGTGCGGAAGCGCGTTCTTTGCCACTCCAGGTCGCCGTTCTGGCGATAATAATCCAGGCCGGTTTCGCCGATGGCGACGATTTTCGGGTTCTGCGCACGCTCGATCAGATCGCCCACGCTTGGGCTGGCATCCTCGGCTTGGTCCGGATGCACGCCGACCGACGCGAAAAACTGCGCATGGCCCTCGGCCAGGGCCAAGACGCCCGGAAAGTCGGTGAGATTGACGCATACGCACAAGGCATGCGTTACCTGATTGCGCGCCATGCCATCGAGGATGCGCGGGATCTGGTCGGCATATTCCTCGAAGTCGATATGGCAATGCGAGTCGACCAGCATGCCTGATCTAGCCTATTTCTTTGTAGGCGATGAACAAATCATCGAAAAACAACCTGGCATTCAAGGGGTGCTCTGCAATGGCATGCAGCGACAGCAACGCGCTGTAAAAGCGCAGCAGTTTCAGTAGGGGCATGCTCCGCACGAGAGGGTGCAGTTTTTTTTCCAGATCGATGTTATAGCGCGCGTTGCCCTTGCTCGCCAGCGCGATGAGATCGTAGGTCCACTTGAGCATCCAGTTCACCACCGGGTCCGGCTGCAGGCGCTGACAGAAATCAGCCAGGCTGAGCGCGCTGCTCGTTGGCTGACTCAGCAGGTCGAACAGTCTGCGCCGCGTCTCGGCCTCGTCATCGGGCAGCGCAGCGGCTTCCAGAGGGGCATCGCCGGCGAACGCGAGCGTGGCGGGCGTGGCTTTGCTGCCCTGCTCCTGCAGCCAGCGCAAGGACAATTGTCGCGGCGGCAAAGTCAGCGCCAGCGCGTGACAACGGCTGCGCACGGTTGCCGCTAGCCTGCTTGGCTGATGCGAAACCAGCAGAAAAATGACCCCTGCCGACGGTTCCTCCAGACTTTTCAGCAGGGCGTTGGCCGCGCCGGGATTCATGCTTTCGGCCGGCTGGATCAACACCACGCGATAGCCGTTCCTATGTGAACCCACATTCAGAAAATCGCTCAGCCCGCGAATTTGCTCGATTTTTATTTGCTTGCTCGGTTTCTTCTTGCTTTCTTCGACGCCCTCCCCCGCTTCGACCTCTTCTTGCGCGGGCGCCAGCGCTTCAGGCTGAACCAGGCGAAAATCGGGGTGATTGCCGGAGGCGAACCAGGCGCATGCGACACAGGCGCCGCAGGCCAAGCCCGCTTGCGAGCGCTGCTCGCATAGCAGGGACTGCGCCAGGACTTGCGCCAGATGCAGTTTGCCTATCCCCGGGCGGCCATGAAAAAGCAGCGCGTGAGGCCAGCGCCCGTGCAGGCCGGCGAGCCGTTTCCAGAGCTCATCCTGCCAAGGAAAATACATTATAGACATAATATTGCAAGTATTTCTTCAAGTGATTTACGAATATCGATTACGCTCCGGCCGGCGTCGATAAGCCTGATTCGCTGCGGGTAGCGGGCAGCGCGCGCCAGATACACCGAGCGCACCCGGGCGAAGAATTCCAGGTTTTCCTGTTCGAAACGGTCGGGCGCCGTAGCGGCCACCGTGCGCCTGCGCTCGGCCTCCTCGACCGAAAGGTCGAAAACCAGCGTCAGGTCGGGCTGCAGACCCTGATGAACCCAGTTCTCCAGGCTTTCGATTCTGCCCAGATCCAAGCCGCGGCCGCCACCCTGATAGGCGAAGGTGGCGTCGGTAAAACGGTCGGACAGCACCCAGCTACCCGCGGCCAGCGCCGGCAGGATCACCCGCTCCAGGTGTTCGCGCCGGGCTGCAAACATGAGCAGGGTCTCGGTTTCGAGGTGCATGGGCTGCGCCAGCAGCAACTTGCGCAATTCTTCCCCCAGGGGCGTGCCGCCCGGCTCCCGCGTCACCACCGTTTTCTTTCCCGCGGCTTGCAGGCGCCCGGCGATCCAGTCGAGGTGGGTGCTCTTGCCCGCGCCATCGACGCCTTCCAGGGTAATGAATTTGCCGCGCACCTTAGCGCCTCCCCTGCCGCTGGTACTTGGTCACGGCACGCTCATGCTCGGCCAGAGTGCGCGAGAACTCACTCGATCCATCGCCGCGGGCGACGAAATACAAGGCCGTGGTCTGCGCCGGATTCAACGCCGCCTGCAACGCAGCCTGGCCAGGCATGGCGATCGGCGTCGGCGGCAGCCCGGTCCGGGTGTAGGTATTGTGCGGTGTATCGGCGACCAGGTCTTTCTTGCGCAGCTTGCCATCGAATTTTTCGCCCAGGCCGTAGATGACGGAGGGATCGGTCTGCAGCATCATGCCCATGCGCAGGCGGTTGACGAACACGCCGCCGACCAGGGCGCGTTCAGTCGCCTGCCCGGTCTCCTTTTCGATCACCGACGCCATGATCAAGGCCTCATAGGGGCTGCGATAAGGCAGGTCGGGGGCGCGCAACTGCCATGCCGCCTGTAGCTGTTTGTCCATCGCCGTGTAAGCCCGCCTGAGTATGTCCAGATCGCTGGTGCCCTTGCCGAACCGATAAGTGTCGGGAAAGAACAGGCCTTCCGGGCTGCGCCCGGCCACGCCCAGCTGGGCCATGACCTGGGCATCGCTGAGTGCGGCGCTGTCATGCCTTACGTCAGGATCCTCGTCGAGCGCCGCGCGCACCTGCCTGAAAGTCCAGCCCTCGATGAATACGAGCTCGGTCTGGGTGACTTCTCCCGCCGTCAACTTGTCCAGCAAAGCCAGTGGCGTAATGCCGCTGCCAACCTCGTAGCTGCCGGCCTTGATCGTGCCGGCCTTGCCCAGCAGCCGGCCGAGCAAACTGAACTGCCAGGCGTTCAGTCCGATGCCGGCTTCGATCATCTGTCGCGTCGCGCTGGTCAAGCTGCTGCCCGGTTTGATGGAGAAATCCGCGGGATCAGATCCCAGCTTCAGCGGGCTGAAGGCATACCAGACCACGCCTGCGACCGCCAGCAAGGCTAAGCACAGTGCGAGCAGAAAAACGCGCTTGATCCATGACCACATTCGTTTGCGAGCTTGTCCGTGACGGATAGACAGGATTTCCTGGACGCTATAATACCTGCTTGAATTTCATATTATCACGCATACTTAAGGCTTAATCTACGTCTGTAGGACAGCGATGACTTCTGCCTGGCAGGACTTTTTGTGCGCACGCGGAGCCCGCATCGAAGCGGGCGCGGTGAACCATTTCGGCGACGCCGCGGCCGAGTTGCGCGCGGCCCGCGATGGCGGCATTGTTGCCCCGCTCGCTCACTTGGGGCTGATCGGGTGCAGCGGCGACGACGCGCAGAGCTTCCTCCACGGCCAACTCAGCAACGACGTCAAACAAGTCACGCCGGTGCACAGCGAGTACGCAGCCTACTGCTCTGCCAAAGGACGCATGCTGGCCAATTTCCTGCTGTGGCAGGAAGACCGGGCGTATTGCCTGCAACTCGCGCGCGACCTGCTGCCGGCAGTGCAAAAGCGGCTCGCCATGTTCGTGCTGCGCGCCAAGGTGAGGCTGGTCGACGCGAGCGCGTCGCGTCCCGTCCTGGGCCTCGCAGGCAAGGCCGCCGCGGGCGCGTTGCGGGAATTATTTCCGGCGCTGCCGGCGCAAGCGCACCAGGTCGTGCGCGATGCGGCCAAGGGCACGCTGATCGCCCTGCCCGGGGAAAGGTTTCAGCTGATTGCCGAAGCCGAAGCGGCAGAAGGGCTGTGGGACCGGCTGGCAGCGGCGCTCACCCCGGTCGGGACGCCCTGCTGGGAATGGCTGGAGATCAGGAACGGCATCCCCTTGATCACGCCCGCCACGCAGGAGCAATTCGTGCCGCAGATGGCCAACATGGAACTGATCGGCGCGGTGAATTTCCAGAAGGGCTGCTACCCGGGGCAGGAAATCGTCGCCCGCACCCAGTATCTGGGGCAGCTCAAGCGCCGCATGGTGCTCGCCCATGTGGCGGCAGAAGCGCCGCCGCAAGCCGGCGACGGCTTGTTCAGCAGCGACCTCGACGGACAGGCAAGCGGCATGGTGGTCAATGCGCAGGCCGCGCCCGATGGCGGCTTCGATCTGCTGGCGGTGGTGCAAACGGCCGGCAGCGCCCAGGCCGCGCTGCATTTCAGATCCGCCGACGGGCCGATACTGAGCATCCAGCCCCTGCCCTACCCGCTACCCTGACGCCGCGCCGATGTGCCTGATCCTGTTTGCGCATGGCGCGCACGCCGACTATCCGCTGGTGATCGCGGCCAACCGCGACGAATATTACCAGCGGCCGACGGCAAAAGCGGCGTTCTGGCAAGACCATCCGCACATCCTCGCCGGACGCGACCTGGAGTGCATGGGCACCTGGCTGGGCGTGACGCGTCGCGGCCGTTTTGCCGCGCTCACCAATTTTCGCGATCCGGGCGAGCGCAAAACCGACGCACCTTCGCGCGGCCAACTGGTGAGCGGTTTTCTCGTGGCGGAGCGGGAGCCGCGCGAATATCTCGAGGAAGTCGCGACGCTCGCGCCGCGATACAACGGATTCAGTCTGCTGGCCGGTGACATCGACGGCGTCTTCTATTTCTCCAGCCGCACGGGCTCGGTGCAACCGGTGCCGCCGGGCATCCATGGACTGTCGAACCATCTGCTCGATACGCCCTGGCCGAAAGTGGCGCAGGGCAAGCAGCGCCTGCAGGCGGCGCTGACGCTCGAGCCGAGCGCCGAAGCGCTGCTGCAACTGCTGCATGATCGCGAACCGGCAGCGCAGAGCGAGTTGCCCGATACCGGAATCGGCGTGGAAATGGAGCGCGTGCTTTCATCGGCGCTGATCGTGTCGCCGCAATACGGAACGCGCGCTTCCACGGCCGTGCTGTTCGGACGGGACGGCGACGTCGATTTCAGCGAACGCACCATCCTGCGCGGCGGCGGCATCGGGGCCACGGTCAGCCTGCGCTTCAGCGTCAATCGCGCTTGAGATCGCGCTGCATGGCGACGTGGGGAATGCCGGCGTCCATGAACTCCGGCCCCGAGGCCTCGAAGCCGTAACGCCGGTAAAATCCGGCGGCATGAGCCTGTGCATTCAAGCGCACGCGCGCATGACCGCGTAGGCGCGCCTGCTCCATCAAGGCTTGCAGCAGTAGGGCGCCCACGCCCTTGCCACGCCACTCCTGCAACACCGCCATGCGCCCGATGTGGCCATCGGGCAGCAGGCGCCCGGTTCCCACCGCCGCGCCGTCAGCGGCATGGGCGAGCGCATGGTCGCAATGCGGGTCTTGTTCGTCCCATTCCAGTTCCAGCGGCACGCGCTGCTCGCGCACGAACACCAGCTCGCGGATGCGGCGTGCCTCGAGGCGGGCCTCGTCCCAATTGCACAGACGGATGGAAAGTGGTTGAGCTGGCATGGCAGGTATAATACGCGCCTTCCTTGCGAGTGAAATATGCAGAGCCTGTGGGACGACGATGAAGCGGCGCAATGCCGCGGCGACCTCGAGTTGCGCGTCTACACTTCGCGCCTGCTCGGGCGCGACAAGACGCTGGTGCTGCACGGCGGCGGCAACACCTCGGTCAAGGTGGTGCAACAGAACCTGTTCGGCGAGGACGAAAGCGTCCTGTACATAAAGGGCAGCGGCTGGGACCTGGAGACCATGGAGGCGGCCGGGTTCGCCCCGGTGCAACTGGACTATCTGCTGCGGCTGACGCAGCTCGATGCGCTGTCGGACACACAGATGGTGAACCAGCTGGCGACGCATATGCTCACGTCTTCGGCGCCCGCGCCGTCGGTCGAGACCATTCTGCATGCCTGCCTGCCGCATAAGTTCGTCGACCATACCCATGCCGACGCGGTGCTGGCGATCAGCAATACCCCGGACGGGGAGCGCCGCATGCGCGAGCTCTATGGCGATGCCGTGGTGATCATTCCCTACGTCATGCCGGGTTTCGACCTGGCCCGGCTGTGCGCCAGGGAATACCCGCGCCAGGCCGGCGCCAACACCATAGGCATGGTGCTGCTGCGCCATGGACTGTTTTCCTTCGGCGACAGCGCCAGGCAATCCTACGAACGCATGATCGACCTCGTGGCCCGCGCCGAGGATTACCTCAAACGGGAGCGGGCCTGGGACGTCCCGGCGCGCGCTGTCAGTCCGGCCCGGATCGACATGCTGCAACAGGCGCAACTGCGGCGCACGCTGTCGGTCGCGGCGGGCGCGCCGATGATCATGGCGACGCATGCAGACGCAGAGGCCCTGGCCTTCGCGCAGCGTGCGGACCTCGGCACGCTGTCGCAGCAAGGACCGGTCACACCCGACCATATCATCCGCACCAAACGCGTGCCCATGCTCGGCACGGATGCGCACGCCTATGCGCGCGGCTACCAGGCCTATTTCGACGAGCACGCGCCGCGCGCCAAGGAACCCAAGACCATGCTCGATCCGGCGCCGCGCGTGGTGCTCGATCCGGGTTTCGGCCTGGCTGCGGCGGGCAGGAGCGCGAAAGACGCGGCGATCGTCGCCGAGCTGTATCGGCACAGCATGCAGGTGATGCAGCGCGCGCAAGCCCTGGGCGGTTATTGCGCCCTGCCCGCGCGCGATCTGTTCGAAGTCGAATACTGGGATCTGGAGCAAGCCAAGCTGAGGAAAACCGGCACACCTGCGCCTTTCCTCGGCGAAATCGCCCTGGTCACCGGCGCGGCTTCGGGCATCGGCAGGGCCTGTGTCGATGCACTGCTTGCGCGCGGCGCGGCGGTGGTCGGACTGGATATCAATCCCGCGGTCGAGACGATTTACCGGCGCAGGGATTTTCTCGGGCTGCGCTGTGATCTCACTGGCGAACATGCGATCGGCCTCGCGCTCGAGCGCGCGGTTCTGGCCTACGGCGGTCTGGACATGCTGGTGCTGAACGCGGGCATTTTCGCCGCCAGCCGCAAGATCAGCGAACTCGCCACCGAGGAATGGCGCAAGGTGATGGCGATCAACCTCGACGCGAACCTGTTCCTGTTGCGCGCCTGCCATCCCTTGCTCAAGCTCGCCCCCGGCGGCGGGCGCGTGGTGGTCATCGGCTCCAAGAACGTGCCCGCACCCGGGCCGGGCGCGGCGGCGTATTCCGCCTCCAAGGCCGCGTTGAACCAGCTCGCCCGGGTCGCCGCGCTGGAATGGGGAGCAGACGGGATACGCATCAACTCCATACACCCGAACGCCGTATTCGACACCGGCATCTGGACCGACGAAGTGCTGGCGCAGCGGGCCAAGCATTACGGCCTTACGGTGGATGAGTACAAGACCAACAACGTGCTCAAGACCGAGGTCAGGAGCCGCGACGTCGCCGAACTCGCCGCCGAGATGTGCGGGCCGCTGTTCGCCAAGACCACGGCGGCGCAGGTGCCGGTGGATGGCGGCAACGAACGCGTGATTTAAGCCGATGCAAGTCGAAACGCTGCGCTGGCGCGAAGGCCGCCTGGAACTGATAGACCAGCGGCGGCTGCCGCTCGAATTCGAGTACGTCGCCTGCACGGATGCGGCACAGGTCGCGCGCGCCATTCGCGACATGGTGGTGCGCGGCGCGCCCGCGATCGGCTGCAGCGCCGCCTACGGCGTCGCGCTGGAAGCGCGCCGTCATGCCGGCGCTGCGCGCGCGCAATTCGACGTCGCGCTCGATCAGGCTTTCCGAGTGCTTGCACAGAGCCGCCCTACCGCGGTCAATCTGTTCTGGGCGCTCGAGCGCATGCGCCAATGCCACGCGCGAACCCGCGGCGGCCCTGTTCAAGCGGCGGCAGAGGCGCTGCTTCAACTGGCGCAACAGATACACAGCGACGACATCGAAATCAACCGCGCCATCGGACGCCACGGCGCGCCGCTGATCGCCGAGGGCGCACGCGTCATGACCCATTGCAACGCCGGCGCGCTCGCCACCGCTGGACATGGCACGGCCCTCGGTGTGATTCGCTCGGCGCGCGATGCAGGCAAGCATATCAGTGTGATCGCCAACGAAACCCGCCCGTATCTGCAGGGCGCGCGGCTCACCGCCTGGGAAATGGTGCAGGAGAGCATTCCGGTGACTTTGGTGACCGACAACATGGCGGGCCACTTGATGCAGCAGGGCCGCGTCGACGTCATTGTCGTCGGCGCCGACCGCGTCGCCGCCAACGGCGATACGGCGAATAAAATCGGCACCTATACGCTGGCGGTGCTGGCCGAGCGCCACCGCATCCCGTTCTACGTGGCGGCGCCTCTGTCGACCATCGATATGGCCATCGCGGACGGCAGCGCCATTCCGATCGAGGAGCGCGACCCCGCGGAAGTCACTGGTTTTCGTGGCGTGCGCTGGGCCGCCGAAGGCGTCAACGTCGCCAACCCCGCCTTCGATGTCACGCCGGCCGCGCTGATCACCGGCCTGATCACCGAGTCAGGCGTCGTCGGCCAACCTGATGCAGGCAAGATCCGCGCGCTGTTTGAACGCTGAATTGGAAAAAACGGGAAAAAACGGGGTCAGGTCTTGCATTAGCGCAAATGCGTCAATGCAAGACCTGACCCCATTGCCCGCTCAGGTATCGGCAATATCGACCGGAGTGCCGGGACTGACGGCATCGAACAGTTCGACCAGGTCACGGTTGCGCATGCGAATGCAGCCGTGGGACACCGCCTGGCCGATGCGCTGCTCGTCGCCGGTGCCGTGGATGTAGATGAACCTGCGCATGGTATCGACCTGGCGCATGCGGTTGAAACCCGGCTCGCACCCGGATAGCCACAGGATGCGCGTCAGGATCCAGTCGCGCCCGGGATAGCGTTCGCCGAGTTCGCTGGTGTAAACCTCGCCCGTAGGCCGGCGCCCCACAAACACGGCATTGAGCGGCAGCCCTGCGCCGATCTTGGCGCGAATGATGTGCTTGCCGCGCGGCGTGCAGTCGCTGTCGCACTGTTCCCCGGCGCCGTTCTTCGAGGTTGAGACGGCATACTCCCTGATCAGGCCGCCTGCGTCGTCGAACAATTCCAGGGATTGCCTGCGCAGATTGACTCGGACCTGCGGCATCTCAGACCTGCGCCCGTTTTGCGGCAAAAAACTCGCGCAGCAGCGCGGCGCATTCCTCATCCATGACACCTGTGGTGACGCTGGCATGGTGATTGAGCCGTGGTTCGGCGAACAGGTTGATCACGCTGCCGCAGGCGCCGGTCTTGGGGTCGGCGGCGCCATAGACCAGGCGCGCGATGCGCGCATGCAGCATCGCGCCGACGCACATGGCACAGGGCTCGAGGGTGACGTACAGTTTGCAGCCGGGCAGGCGATAATTGCCGAGTCGTTTCGCCGCGTCGCGCAGCGCCAGGATTTCCGCATGCGCCGCGGGGTCCTGGCGGCTGATGGGTGCGTTGAAGCCGGTGCCGATGATCTCTCCGTCCCTGACCACCACGGCGCCGACCGGAACCTCGCCTGCGGCCCGCGCCTCGCGCGCCTGCTCCAGTGCCGCCAGCATGAATGTTTCGTCTTCAGCCACGGATTTCTTCGCTATGCCTGTTTTTCCTTGAACGCGCCCTGCGCGCGACCATTATCACACGCTGCGCATTGTCCAGGCGTGCAAGACCGCCGTTCATCGCTCGCACTGACCAGCTAGGGCCTGTTGACATTCATCGCATGAGACGCGTTGCCTCCAAATGCGGATGACTGCAAGGCGCGCGACGCCCCGAA
>Ga0156177_1210_pt1 | contig 20429 bp, 18 predicted proteins | sample RifCSPlowO2_12_FD_107830 | JGI IMG/M metagenome (GOLD analysis project Ga0156177, IMG submission 107830) | Betaproteobacteria bacterium RIFCSPLOWO2_12_FULL_64_23
ATTCAGCACATGAGCGCGACGGGGGTAATTTGGGATGCAGCGCAAGGCGCGAGGAGTGCCGTTTGGTCATTCCAAACAAGCGACGAGCAACGCCGCGATGCGCTCAAATTATCCCCCGTCCCTTCGGGTTGCCTTCAAATGCGGCGCCTGCGTCGTTGCGCTCCTCGCCAAGGGAACCACCCTTGGCATCGTCCCCCAAGGGGACTTCCTTCGGGGCGTCGCGCGCCTTGCAGTCATCCGCATTTGGAGGCAACGCGTCTCACGCGATGAATGTCAACAGACCCTGGGCGTGGAAACATCAGGCCGGATCGGCCTGCAGCAACTCGGATACAGCGTAGAGTTCGGCGAGGTGTTGCATCGCCTCGGGCAGGTTGGCGAGGGACAGCGCGAGCTTGCGCCGGCGCGCCTCGCGCAGGCACTCCAGGGCCAGCGCCACTGCCGCCGAATCCACCTCGGTAACGCCTTCGAAATCGAGCACCGCCACGCCCGGCGCGAGCAGCGTGCGCACTTGCGCCAAAAGCGCGGAGACGGTGCCGATCGTGACCGGCCCTTGCAACAGCAACCGGTCGCCTTCTTGGGTGATCACTTGGGCTTGGCGCCTGACTGGGTCGCCAGGGAGCGGTTCTTGCTGGCGAGCGACTTGATCAGACCATCCACGCCGTTTTCGCGAATCTCGGCGTTGAAACTGTCGCGGTAGTTGGTCACCAGGCTTACACCGCCGACGACGACATCGTAGACCTTCCACCCGCCCGGCGTTTTTTCCATGCTGTAATCGATGCCGATCGGCTCGGTGCCCGGCCGCTTCACCTGGGTCCTGACCGTGACATCGGGGTCTCCCGCGGCGGCGCGCAGCGGCCGGAACTCGATCACCTCGTTCTTGTAGGTGGACAAGGCGCCCGAGTAGGTGTGCACCAGCAGGGCGCGAAATTCGGCGACCAGCGCCTTTTGCTGCTCCGCGTTCGCCTTGGGCCAGTTGCGCCCCATGGCGAGCGCAGTCATGTGGTTGAAGCTGAAATGCGGCAGCACCTTGGCCTCGACCAGATCATTGATCTTTGAGCGGTTGCCTGCCTTGATATCCTTGTCCTGTTTGACGATGCCGATCACGTCGTCGCTAATGCTCCTGATCAGAGCGTCGGGCGCAACGTCCTGTGCGCCAATCGCAGTCGCAAACAGCGAAAAACAAAACGCGACAAAAAGCTTGATCATGGCCGCAGGCCGGTGCGCACGAACCCGGTGCGCGTCTCGCCGGAAACGGCGAGCACCGCAGCGTAATTGCGCGGAACCATGGGTTGATAACTGCGCGGGCCCACGCTCGCTGCCGCCTGCCCGGCCGCGGCCGGCTGCGGCCGGACGCCGGAAAATTCCTGCGCCGGCGCGAGTTCCTGGTCCGCAGCGGCGATAACCGGCTGGACCGACGCGCCGGTGAGCCGCGCCGGCGCCGGTTCGCCCTCAGCCTGTGCTGCCGACTTTCTGCCTGGGCCCGATTCCGAACTCCGGTCGGGATCGGACTCGCGCGGCGGATCGCCGTCGTAAATCAGGCTGCGGCGGCGCTGCAGATACGCGCCGCGCACGTAGGAATAGTAGTCCAGCGCCGCGTCTTCGGCCAGCTGGCCGAGGTCGAGCAGGTTGGCGCGGTTGTCGACGAGACGCACGCCGTACAGCTCGTTGCGCGCCGGAATGTTGCCCACGTACCAGAGCGGGTCACCGTGCCAATCTGCGGCGAACAGGCTGATGGCGTCGCGCACACTGCTTGGCCCGAGAACGGGCAGCACCACGAAAGCTCCGCTGCCCACGCCCCAGCGGCCCAGGGTCTGGCCGAAATCCTCGTTGTGTTTCTCCAGCCCGGCGTTGCTGGCGACGTCGAACAAACCCAGTATGCCCACCGTCGTGTTTATGGCGAAGCGGCCGAAATCGCTCACGCCGGCGCCGACCTTGCCTTGCAGGACGTTGTTGACTCCGATCCAGATATCGCCCAGGTTGGCGAAGAAATTGGTCACGCCGGTACGGGCGAACTCCGGCAATACCGCTTTGTAGCCGCTGGCAATCGGCTTGATGATGGCCTTGTCCACGCCGTCGTTGAAGGTAAACATGGCGCGGTTGTAGCTCTCCAGCGGGTCGTCGGGATTGCCGCCGGTCGTAGCGCATCCGCCCAGGCCGCCGAGCGCGCCGAGCAACAGCAATCCGGAAAAACACCGCAGCATGATCATCGTCCTCTTCTATTTGCCGTCTTTGCCGCCGTCCGCCGCCTTGTCGAACAGAAACTGGCTGATCAGGTTCTCCAGCACCACCGCGGACTGTGTGATCTTGAGCTTTTCGCCGTCCTTCAACTTCACCGTGTCGCCGCCAGCTGCCAGGCCGACGTATTGCTCGCCGAGCAGGCCCGCGGTCAGTATTTTTGCCGACGTGTCCTTCGGAAACCCGTAGCGCCTGTCGATCGACATGGCGACCGTCGCTTCGTACGTTTCCGTATCGAAAACGATGTCCTCGACCCGCCCGACCACCACCCCCGCGCTTTTCACCGGTGCCCGCTTCTTCAGGCCGCCAATGTTATCAAAATTCGCCTTGATCAGGTATGCTTCGGCGGCGGAGAAGGACGCAAGATTTCCCACTTTCAGCGCCAGGAACAAGAGCGCGCCCAACCCCATGGCGACAAACACGCCCACCCACAGGTCCAGTGCCTTACGCTTCATCATCTTTAAGCCCCTCGAAACATGAATGCAGTCAGCATGAAATCCAGCGCGAGTATCGACAGCGACGAGTTCACCACCGTGCGCGTGGTCGCACCGGATACGCCCTCGGCGGTAGGCGGAGCGTCATAGCCCTCGAACACCGCGATCCAGGAAACCGCGATGCCGAACACCACGCTCTTGATCACGCCGTTGAGTATGTCCTCCTGGAAGTCGACCGCGTCCTGCATCTGCGACCAGAACGAGCCTTCATCGACGCCGATCAGCCGCACGCCGACCAGATAGCCGCCGAATACGCCCATGCCGGAGAACATGGCCGCCAGCAGCGGCATCGAGATCACGCCGGCCCAGAAGCGCGGCGCAATCACCCGCGCAATCGGATCCACCGCCATCATCTCCATTGCCGCCAGCTGCTCGGTGGCCTTCATCAGGCCGATTTCCGCGGTGATGGCCGAGCCGGCGCGGCTGGCGAACAACAGGCCTGCCACCACCGGCCCGAGCTCGCGCACCAGCGACAGCGCCACCAGCACGCCCAGCGCCGAGGAAGAGCCGTAGCGCACCAGGGTGTCGTAGCCCTGCAGGCCCAGCACCATGCCGACGAACAGGCCCGACACGAGAATGATGATCAGCGACAGCACTCCGGCGAAATAGATCTCGCGCGCGACCAGCGAGAAGCGGCGCAAGCATAAGCCCGAGTTGCGCAGCGTCAATAGCAAGAAGCGGCTGGCGAACCCGAGTCGGTGGACCGAGCCGGTCGCACGTCCGCCCAGGTTTTCAAGAAAATTGATCAGCGCGGTCATCGCCCTTCCGTGGCGTGCAGGTCGCGCGCGTAGTCGTCGGCCGGATAGTGAAACGGCATCGGTCCGTCCGTTTCTCCGTAGACGAACTGATGCGCGGGCGGCTTGTCGGAGGCACGCAATTCGTCGGGAGTCCCCTCGGTGACGATCGCGCCCTCGGACATGAAAAAGACATGGTCCACGAGCCCCAGCGCCTCGGCCACATCGTGCGTGACGATGATGGAAGTGGCGCCGAGCGAGTCGTTCAAACGCCGGATCAGGTGCCCGATAACCCCCATGGAAACGGGGTCCAGGCCGGCGAAAGGCTCGTCGTACATGATCAGCATCGGATCGAGCGCCGTGGTGCGCGCCAGCGCCACGCGTCTGGCCATTCCGCCCGAGAGCTCGGAGGGCATGAGCCGGTGCGCGCCGCGCAGGCCTACTGCCTGCAGCTTCATCAGCACCAGATCGTCAATCAACTCCTCCGGCATATCGGTGTGCTCGCGCATCTGGAAAGCGACGTTGTCGTAGCACGACAGGTCCGTGAACAGGGCTCCGAACTGAAACAGCATCCCCATCTTGCGGCGCAGCGCGAACAGTTCGTCGTGACCCAGTTTGGCCACCGCCTCGCCGTTGACGCGCACCTCGCCCTGGGTGGGACGCAGCGCGCCGCCGATCAGGCGCAGCAGCGTGGTCTTGCCGCAGCCGGACGGCCCCATGATCGCCACCACCTGGCCGCGGCGGATGCCGAGGTTCACGCCCTTGAGGATGTGACGGCTGTCGTAGGCGAAGTTTACGTTCTCGACCTCGACCAGGTTGTCTGTTGCAGGCATCGTCGGCACGCAATGGCGTCAGCAATATGCACGGAGTGCGCATTCTACCAGACGGCCGCGGCGGCGCATTGGGGTGAACCACGCCGGGCCATCACAGCGCAGCCCTGGCCTGTTATAGTAATTACTTTGCATAGCTCGCTGGATCCAATGGCGCAGTCGGCTGTCCGTTTCGACCAGGTCAGGAAAAGCTATGGCCACCAGGCGGTGCTGCGGGGGATCGACCTCGACATCGCCGCCGGAATGACTTTCGGCCTGGTCGGCATCAATGGCGCCGGCAAGACCACGCTGATCAAATGCCTGCTCGACTTCTGCCACGTCGACGGCGGCCGCATCGAGATCTTCGGCACCCGGCATACCGATAGCCATGCCCGTGCGCGGCTGGCGTTTCTGCCTGAGCGGTTCATGCCGCCCTATTTCCTCACCGGACGCGACTTCCTCGGCTATATGCTCACGCTCGATGAGCGCACCGCCGGCGAGGACAGCGTGCGCGCCATGTTTGCCGCGCTCGATCTGGACGCGGCGGCGCTGGACCAGCCGGTGCGCTCGTATTCGAAGGGGATGACGCAAAAGCTGGGGCTGGCGGCCTGCCTGCTGGCCGAGCCTGACCTGCTGATTCTGGACGAACCGATGAGCGGGCTGGATCCCCTGGCGCGCGCGCGCGTCAAGCAGTTGCTGCGGCAATTGCGCGAGCAGGGCCGCACCTTGTTCTTCACTTCCCACGCCCTGTCCGACGTCGAGGAAATTTGCGAACACATGGTGGTGCTGCACCAGGGCCGGTTGTGTTTTTCCGGCAGCCCGCGCGCGCTGATGCAGGGTTACGCGAAGGACTCGATCGAACAAGCCTTCCTCAAATGCATCGAAAGCGGTGCCCATGACTAAGAGGCCATTTCAGAATTACCGAAATGGCCCCCAATATAGGGGAGTATGAGGGGATGTATCCCCTCATGTTGAAATGAGCGATAACAAGCCCAGCCTGCTGATCGTCGACGACGATCCGCTGATCACCGACACCCTTGCCTACGCCCTGGGCAAGGATTTCGATGTGATGGTAAGCGACTCGCGCAAGAACGCGGTGAGCCTGGTGCGCCGGCAGCCGAGCCCGCCGCAGCTGGCGCTGGTGGACCTGGGACTGCCGCCGCTGCCGCACCGGCCGGACGAAGGTTTTCAGCTCATCGCCGAACTGCTCGCGCACTCCCCGACGATGAAAATCCTGGTGCTCTCGGGCCAGAACGATGCCGCCAACGCGCGCCATGCCCGCACCTTGGGCGCAACCGATTTCGTGGCCAAACCGTGCGAAGCCGAAGGCCTGAAAAAGCTGCTGCTGCACGCGCTGCAGTTCCGCGCCGCGGAAATCCCCGGCGACGCCGAGACGAAGGGCGAGCAGCTGATCGGCGCGAGCCCGGTGCTGGAAACGCTGAAAAGCCAGATCGGCCAGTACGCGGACTCACCCTTCCCGGCGCTGATCGAGGGCGAATCGGGCAGCGGCAAGGAGGTGGTCGCCCACTGTTTGCATCGCCTTTCCTTGCGCAAGGACAAACCCTGGTTCGCGCTCAACTGCGCCGCCATCGCCCCCACCCTGGTCGAGCCTACCTTGTTCGGTTACGCCAAGGGCGCGTTCACCGGCGCCAGCGCCAACAAGTCGGGCTATTTCGAGGACGCCCAGGAGGGCACGTTGTTCCTGGACGAGATTGGCGAACTGCCGCTGGAACTGCAGGCCAAGCTGCTGCGCGTGCTCGAGAATGGCGAGTTTCAGCGCGTGGGCGAAACCCAGCAGCGCATTTCCCACGCGCGCGTGATCGCCGCCACCAACCGTGACCTGCGCCAGGAAATAAAGAGCGGCCGTTTCCGTGCCGACCTGTATCACCGTCTGTCGGTGTTTTCGATCGACGTCCCGCCGCTGCGCGAAATGGGCGAGGACAAGATGCTGCTGCTGGCGCACTTCAGCCGCATCTACGCCGAACAGGCCGAGCTCGCGCCGTTCACGCTCGATCCGGGCGCAACCGAGCTATGGCGCGGCTACCGCTTTCCCGGCAATGTGCGCGAGCTGAAAAACATTGTCATCCGCCTTACCGCCAAGTACCCCGGGCAGAGGCTGTCAGCGCTCGAACTCGAGCCCGAACTCGAGCCGGCGGCGCCCGCCGAAGTGCCGCCCGCGGCTGCGGCGGAACTCGGACCGCCCGGCGATGCGCAGGCGCTGATCGAACAGGCGCAGCGCCATTTGCAGCGCGAGCGCCAGTTCAATCTCGACGACATGCTCCGCGCCTGGGAGCAGGGCTATATCCAGGCGGCCATGCGCCTTACCCACGGCAACGTCAGCCAGGCGGCGAAAATGCTGGGCATCAACCGCACTACGCTGTACTCGCGCATGGAACAGCAGGACAGGAAATAGGCGGCGCCATGTACCTCAACCATTTCGGTTTGAACGAGCCGCCGTTTCGCATCACCCCGCACACCGATTTTTTCTTCGGCGGCGCGAACCGCGGCGCGACGCTGGAGGCGCTGCTCTACGCCATCACTCACGACGAAGGCATCGTCAAAGTGTCCGGCGAGGTGGGCAGCGGCAAGACCATGTTGTGCCGGGTGCTGATGGAGCGCCTGCCCCAACAAGTGCAAACCATCCTGCTTTCAAATCCATCGCTTTCGCGCGACGAGATCATCTACGCCATCGCCGAAGAGCTCGACATCAGGCCGAAGAGCGAGCGCCTGTCCATTCTGCTGCTCGGGCTGCAGCAGCACCTGATCACCCTGCATGGCGAGAACCAGCGCGTGGTGTTATTGATTGACGAAGCTCACGCCATGCCGCAGGAAACACTCGAACAAGTCCGCCTGCTGTCAAACCTCGAGTCCAGCCACTCGAAACTGTTGCAGATCGTGCTGTTCGGCCAGCCGGAGCTGGACGCGCATCTGTCCATGCCGCAAATGCGCCCGCTGAAGGAGCGCATCACCCACAGCTTCATCCTGGCGCCGCTGGTGCGCTCCGATGTCGAAGCTTATCTGGACTTCCGCATGCGCGCGGCCGGCTACCGCGGGCCAAACGTGTTCGCCCCGGAGGCGGTGCGCCGCATGGTCAAGGCCTCGGAAGGCCTGACGAGGCGCGTCAATATTCTCGCCGACAAGTCCCTGCTCGCCGCCTTCGCCGACAATCAACACGGCATCACCGCCCGGCACGTCGAGCGCGCCATCCGCGACTCCGAGTTCTATCACCCCGGCATGAGCAAAGCCAGGATCGGTTTGGCAGCGGGCGGCGTGGCGGCCGGTCTCGCGCTGGGGCTGGGGCTGCATTACCTGCTATCGCAGCCGGCACCGCCGCCGGCTGCGCAACCGGCGTCGATCATCCTGCCCCCGGCACAGCCGCCGGCCGCGCAACCGACAGCGATTGACCCGCCTCCGGCGGCGCCCGCGGCAGCGCCGCAACCGGCCGCAATTGACGCGCCCCCGGCACAGCCGGCGGCGGTCAGGCCGGCAGTTTCCGTGGCCGCGCCACCGAGCGCTGCAGCTGCGCCAGTTGATGCCGTGGCCACGCCTGCGACCGCGGCGCCCCCGGCGACGTCCCCGGAACAGCCCGCAATGCCGGCCGCAATCGGCACCGAGCCAGGCTCGCTGAATCACGTGCCGCCGCCGCCGCCCGCGGGAAAACGCACGCGAGCGCGCTTTGCCGCCACCCAGGAATGGCTGAAAAGCGCGCCCGGCGATCACTATTCGATTCAGCTGTTCACCTCCGGCGCACGCGACCTGCACGCACTGGAGGAACTGCTCGCGCTCGCCGCGCGAAAAAGACTCAAGCTGTCGGATTTCTACGTCTACGGCGTCAAGTTCGACAATCAGCAGCACTATCGCCTCGCCTACGGGCTCTACGCCACCCACGCGGAGGCCAAGCAGAGCATCGGGACTCTGCCCCCCGCCTACAGGCAATTCGCTCCGTTTCCGCGCAGCGTGGAGCGCATGCGCAGCCAGAACCGCCAATAGGTCTTCCGCCGTTGCAAACGCACGCGGCGCGCCGCCCGGACACGGCACAACGAACGCTTCAGGGAACGTATTGCGCTAATGCGGTTGTGCTATATAATCCAAGATGGAAACCATATATATATCAATGGTGAGACACATGAAACTTAAAGTTGGGCTGATGTTTGGGACCTGTCTGCTCATCGCCGGTTGCGGCATGCAGCCGATGAAACCCTCGCCTGGGCATGTACAGGCCGCGGCGCCGGCGCCTGCAGGCGAAATCCCCGAGCCGGTGCGGATCACGCCCATATTGCCCAAACCCAAGCCCGCTGCGCAGCCGGAAACCTATAGCGTAGTGGTCAACAACGTCAAGGTGCAGGAGCTGCTGTTCGCGCTCGCACGCGACGCCAAGCTCAACGTCGACATTCATTCCGGCATCGCCGGCAGCGTCACGCTCAACGCCATCGACCAGACCCTGCAGCAGCTCCTCGCGCGCATCGCCAAGCAGGTGGACATGCGCTACGAACTCGACGGCCCGAACCTCGCGGTGATGCCCGATACGCCCTATCTGCGCATCTACAAGGTCGATTACGTCAACATGCAGCGCGACACCGACAGCAAAGTCGGTACCTCGACCCAGGTGGCGACGCCGGGCGCGGGCGGGGCGGGGGGCGGGGGCGGCGGCGCCGGAGGCAATCAGTCGACCACTTCGATAACCAGCAAGGCAACCAACCATTTCTGGGATACGCTGGTGAAGAACGTGCAGGACATACTGCACGAGACCGACAAGATTCTCCCCGCGCCGGGGCAGGCGGGCGTTGCAGTTCCGGCGGCAGTTCCGGTTGCAACCCCGGCGGCGCCGCGGGGCGCAGCGGCGGGCGCCGCGCCTGCCGCAGCCGCAACGCCGGCGCAACAAGCAGCAAGTTTCCGCGAGGCGGCTTCGGTCATCGCCAACCCCGAGTCGGGCGTGCTCAGCATCCGCGCCACTTCGCGCCAGCATGAGAAGATCCAGGAATTCCTCGACCAGGTGCTATCCAACGCCAAACGCCAGGTGTTGATAGAAGCCACCATCGCCGAAGTGCAGTTAAACAACCAGTATCAGCAGGGCATAGACTGGTCGGCAGCGCGGCAGGGCTCGACCGGGTTCACTTTCAGTCAATCGGCCAGCGGCAGCACCACGGCGTCGCCGACCGGCAGCCTTTTCGTGCTCGGCGCCGCGGCGCCCAATTACAGCAATCTGCTCGCCTCGGTGCGGCTGCTCGAATCGTTCGGCAATGTGCGCGTGCTCTCCAGCCCGCGGCTGACGGTGCTCAACAACCAGACCGCGATCCTGAAGGTGGTGGACAACCGAGTCTACTTCACCATCCAAGGCACGACAGTACCTGGCACGATAAACAGCGCTACGGTCACCACGTTCACCACCACACCCAACATCGTGGCCGTCGGTTTAATCATGAACGTGACGCCGCAGATCAGCGAAGCCGACAGCGTGCTGCTCAACGTGCGCCCCAGCGTCTCGCGCATCGTCGACTATGTTAACGATCCCAATCCGAGCTTGGGCGCGATCGTCAGCAGGATTCCCGTCATACGGACACGCGAAATGGAGTCGATGATCAAAGTGAACAGCGGCCAGATCGCGGTGATGGGCGGCTTGATTCAGGACGAAGTCAACGACCTCGAGGACAGCGTGCCCGGCGCGAGCCGCCTCGCCGGCTACGGCGGGTTTTTCGGAAACAAAAACCAGAGCAACACCAAGACCGAGCTTGTCGTGTTCATGCGCCCGATCATCATCCGCGATGCCAGCATTGACGGCGACTACCGCGGCTACCGCACCTTCTTGCCGGACGATAAATTCATGGCTGCGCCCAATCCGGGCAAACCGCCGCTCCTCGGTGATCCACAGGGTGCGCCGCGATGAGCCTGCTGCTCGAAGCGCTGAAAAAAGCCGAACTGGCGAAGCAGGCGGCGAAAGAGCAGCCGCCGGCTGCGGACACGCCGCCGCCGTTCACGCGCGACAAGCTGCCCGACATCTCTCAGCCGATGGAGATTCACAGCGAGGATCTGAGCGTGGCCGAGCCCGCGCCGGCGCCCAAGCGCGAGGATAGGCCGGTTCTCGAACTCGCGCTGGAGGACCGACCGCGGGCAGCGCCCGTCGCGCCGCCTGCGCCCCCGCCGCGCGCGGCGCCTTTTGAAACCGAATTCAGTCCGACGAGTGAAACCGTGGAGCGCAAACAGGCGCAGCAGATGTTCGAGGCCAAGGAACTGGACGTCAACCCACGCAAGCCGTTCTACATCACTATGGGCGCGCTGGGGCTGTTCGCGCTGGGCACGGTCGGCTACTTCTGGTACGAGATGCAGCCGAAAAACACGTACAAGCTGCCGCCACCCTCGGCACAACCCGCCCGCCTGCCGGTGGCTGCGGCACCGGCGGCTCCTGCAGCCGCATCGCAGGCGCCCGCCGCGGCCGCGGTGGCGCCCCCCGTGGGCACCCAGCCAGCGCCGCCTGCGCCCATCGCGTCCGCCCCGGGCGCAGCGCCGCCCGCTGCGGCGCCTGCTGCTGCGCCTGCGGCTGCGCCAGCCGCCCCTGCGCGGCGGACTGCAGCGGCGACTGCTGCGGCGACGCAGCCGCCTGCGGCGCGACGCGACGGCGACATCAAGATCACACCTGCCCGGGTCCAGGCCGACCCGGTGCTGGAGGGCGCTTACCAGGCGTTCAACGCCGGCGACCTGGCGCGCGCGCGCGACGGTTATCAGCAGGTGCTGCGCAATGGCCCCGACAACCGCGATGCGCTGCTGGGACTGGCGGCGGTGGAGATGCAGGCCAAGCGCTACGACGCCGCCGAGCGCTTTTACACGCGCCTGCTCGAGCTCGATCCGCGCGATCCGTACGCCCAGGCCGGGCTGATCGGCTTGAAAGGACAGATCGATCCGCTGGCCGCGGAATCGCGCCTGAAGAACATGATCGCGGCGCAGCCCGAAGCGAACTTCCTGTATTTCACGCTCGGCAATCAGTACGCGGCGCAGGGCCACTGGGCCGAAGCGCAGCAGGCCTATTTCCGCGCCTACACGGGCAACCCCGAACATCCCGATTTTGCCTATAATCTCGCCGTCAGTCTGGACAAGATGCACCAGACCACGCCGGCGCTGGAGTACTATCGGCGCGCGCTGACGCTGGCCGAAGGCCATCCGGTTTCCTTCGACCGGGCCCAGGTAAGCAAGAGGGTGTCACAGCTCGCGCGCTGACCATGAATTTCCCCGCCTCTCCGACCACTGCGGCCAAGCGCCATATCGGCCAGATCCTGATCTCGCAGGGCATCCTGACCGAGGACCAGTTGCGCATCGCGCTGCTGGAGCAGATGAAGTCCAAGCTTCCGGTGGGGAAGCTCCTGGTCAACCTGGGCTTCGTTTCCGAAGCCACGCTGCGCGACGCGCTGTCGGAGAAGCTCGGGCTGCAAAGCGTCGACCTGTCCCAGATCATCATCGACTCGCAGGCGATGAAGTTGGTGCCGCGCGATTTCGCGCTGCGCCATCACATATTCCCGATGGCGCTGGACCGCGACCGCGGCACGCTGATCGTGGCGCTGTCGGATATCAACAACATCGTCGCCATGGACCAGTTGCGCGCGCGCCTGCGCGGAGAGCTGGAGCTGGAGCCGCGCCTGGCCGGCGATACCGAGATCACGCGCGCGATCGAGCAGTACTACGGCCACGAGTTGTCCATCGATGGCATTCTGCACGAGATCGAGACCGGCGAGATCGACTACCAGAGCCTGGCCGGCGCGGGCGAGCAGTATAGCCAGCCGGTGGTGCGGCTGATCGCGGCCCTGCTCGCCGACGCGGTCGGAAAAAATGCGTCCGACATCCACTTCGAGCCGGAGCAGAATTTCCTGCGCATCCGCTACCGCATCGACGGCGTGCTGCGCCAGATCCGCTCGTTGCACAAGACCTACTGGCCGGCGATGGCGGTGCGCATCAAGGTGCTGGCGAAGATGAACATCGCGGAAACGCGCGCGCCCCAGGACGGACGCATTTCCCTCTCGCTCAGCGGCAGACAGGTGGATTTCCGCGTCGCTTCGCAGGCGACCAGCCATGGCGAGAACGTGGTGCTGCGGATTCTCGACCGGCAAAAGGGCATCGTGCCCCTGGACGGGCTGGGCCTCGAATCGAGCCAGCTCGACCTGCTGAAGCGCATGATCTCGCGCCCCGAAGGCATCATCCTGGTGACCGGCCCGACCGGCAGCGGCAAGACCACCACCTTGTACTCGATCCTCAATCACATCAATTCCGACGCCCTCAACATCATGACCATGGAGGACCCGGTCGAGTACCCGATGACGCTGATCCGCCAGACCTCGGTGAACGAGGCCGCGAAAATGGACTTCGCCAACGGCATCCGCTCGCTCATGCGCCAGGACCCGGACGTGATCCTGGTGGGCGAGATCCGCGACGAGGAAACCGCGGAAATGGCGTTTCGCGCCGCCATGACCGGCCACCAGGTCTATTCCACGCTGCACACCAATTCCGCGGTGGGCGCCTTTCCGCGCCTGCTCGATACCGGCATCACCCCCGAGGTCATGGCGGGCAATATGATCGGCATCATCGCCCAGCGGCTGATCCGGCGCCTGTGCAAGCACTGCCGCCAGCCCTACACGGCGACTTCGGCCGAATGCCGCCTGCTCGGGGTCAAGGTCGAGCGGCCGCCCACCGTTTATCGCGCGGTGGGCTGCGACCACTGCGAGTACCAGGGCTACCGCGGGCGGCTGGCAATCATGGAGATATTGAAGCTGGACGTGGACATGGACGAACTGATCGCGCGCCGCGCCACCGCGCGCGAACTGCAGCTCGCCGCCATAGCCAAGGGTTTCCGCACCCTCACGGACGACGGCGCGCGTCGCGTCCTCGAGGGAACGACCACACTGGACGAACTCATGCGGGTGGTGGATCTCACCGACCGCATGTAGCGCGCCCGCCGCCACTCCTCGACACACATGGCGCTGTACTCCTACAAGGCAATCGACGACCGCGGCAAGTCGCTCATGGGCCAGATCGAAGCCATCAACCTGATCGATCTGGAACTGCGGCTGCAGCGCATGGGGCTCGACCTCGTCGTCGGCGGGCCGGCGCGCAGGCGCGCGAGCATGTTCAAGGGCGCGATCGGGCGGCCCGAGCTGATCAACTTCTGCTTCCACCTGGAGCAACTCACGGCCGCCGGCGTGCCCATCCTCGAATCGCTGACCGACCTGCGCGACAGCGTCGAGAACCCGCGCTTCCGCGAAGTCATTTCCGGGCTGATCGAGAGCATCCAGGGCGGGCAGGGCCTGTCGGCCGCCATGGCCGACTATACGGACGTGTTCCCCGCGGTATTCGCCAGCCTGATCCGCGCGGGCGAGGAAACCGGGCGCATGTCCCAGGTGCTGAAGCACCTCGCGGAAAATCTGAAATGGGAGGACGAACTGATCGCGCAGACGAAGAAGCTGATGATATACCCGGCCTTCGTCGGCAGCATAGTGCTGATCGTCACCATGTTCCTGATGATCTACCTGGTGCCGCAGATGATCGGCTTCATCAAAGGCACCGGCCAGGCGATCCCGCTGCAGACGCGCATCCTGATCCACGTCTCCGGTTTTTTCATCGACTACTGGTGGGCGGTCCTCGCCGCACCGGTGATCGCCTTCGCCGGCATCAAGCTCGCCATCGCGCGCAGCCCCGGGTTCCGCTACCGCTTCGACGATTTCAAGCTGCACCTGCCGCTGCTCGGGCCGATCCAGCACAAAATCATTCTGTCGCGTTTCGCCAGCATCTTCGCCATGATGTATTCGGCCGGCATCACCATTCTCGACTGCATCAAGACCTCCGAGGAAGTCGCCGGCAATCTGGTGATCAAGGAAGCCCTGGAGCGCGCCGGGCAGCAGATCGCCGAAGGCAAGAACGTTTCCACCGCGTTCCAGGACGTGGGCTTGTTCCCGCCTCTGGTGATACGCATGCTGCGCGTGGGCGAGTCCTCCGGCAAGCTCGACAATGCGCTGCTCAACGTGTCCTACTTCTACAACCGCGACGTAAAGGATGCCATCGGCAAAGTGGAGGTGATGATCGAGCCCGCCATGACCGTCATCCTCGGCGCGCTCCTCGGCTGGGTGATGCTGTCGGTGCTGGGTCCGATCTACGACTCCATCAGCAAGATCAAGTTCTAATAGCGCCATGCCGACCAAGCGCCTGCTCTACCTCACCGCCAACCGGCTGACGGCCCATCGCCTGTCGCGCGGCGGCCTGGTCGTCGATGCAACGTTCGAGCGCAACGACCGGGGCATCGCCGCCTTCTCCGCTTATCTCGCCCGCTCGCGCAACCTCTATTACCTGGTGGTCGACGTGGTGGAGGAGGACTACCACCAGGACACCGTCCCCTACCTCGGCCGCGGTGACCGGCGACAGGTGCTCGCGCGCAAGCTCGCGCAACGCTACCGCGACACCAGCCTCACCCTCAGCATGTCGCTCGGATACGAGAAGAGCGAGCGGCGCAACGAGAAAGTGCTGTACGCCTCGTTCTCCAACACGCAGCAGTTCCAGCCCTGGCTCAGCGCGCTGGAGCAGAACGAATGCCGCCTGGTCGGGGTCTACTCCACCGCGCTGCTCGCGCCCGCCCTGATCAAAGGCGCAGGACTCAAATTGCCGCGCTGCCTGCTGGTGAGCGTGCAGCAGACGGGCATGCGGCAAAGCTACGTCGAGGACGGCAAGATCCGCTTTTCCCGCGTCGGCCGGCTGAACCTGGAGGACGCGGCGGGCGTGGCCGCAGCCTGCGCCAGCGAATCGGCACGCCTGCAGCAATACCTGGTGACCATGCGGGTGCTGCCGACGGCCGCCACGCCGATCGACGTGATGGTGCTCGCCGCGGGGCACTATCATGCCGCGCTCACCGAGGCTTGCCGCAGCACCGAGGTGCTGCACTTCCACCTGGTCAACGCGGACAGCCAGTGCCGCGCGGCCGGCCTGAAACGCTTTCCGCCGGACGCGCCCTGCGACGCCCTGTTCCTGCACGCGGTCGCCGCCGCCGCTCCCGCGGAACAGTTCGCGCAGGAGCAGCACCGCCATCATTATCGCCTGTGGCAGGTCAGTCGCGGCCTGTATGCGACCGGCATGGCGGTGTTGGCCACGGGGCTGCTGTTCGCGGGGGCGCAACTCTTCGACGTGTACAGCCTGCGCGGGCAGATCCAGTCCGACCAGAGCCGGTTCCGGGCGCTCAGCGCCAATTACGCGAGCGTCACCTCCACTTTTCCGCCGACGCCGACCTCCACCGCAAACCTCAAGACCACGATCAAGCAGTACCACGTGCTGCAGGTGCAGACGACGTCGCCGGCCTACCTGTTCGCTGACATCAGCAAGGCGCTGACCGGCTTTCCGCAGGTGGAGATCGAGCGCATCCAGTGGCGCGTCGGCAAGCCGCAGGCACCGACTAGCCCCAAGGGCGCGGCGCCCAAGGCGGCTCCCGCTGCGCCCGCCGCCGCGGCCGACCCGGGCTATGCGCTGGCGCTCGTCTCGGCGCGGGTGGTGGGCGCGCGCCGGGACGATCTGCGTGCGATCACCGACACGGCCGGCCAATTCATCGCTACCCTGAAGAACAACCCGCAGCTGGAGATCACGGACGTACACATGCCCTTCGCCATCACCTCGGAAGATACGCTCGCCGGCGACATCGGATCGGAGCGCGCGATCGCGGAAGACGCGGCCTTTAGCGTCACCGTCGGCAGGAAACTGGGCCGATGAAACTGGGCCGCAAGGACCTGAAGCGGCTGCGCCTGCCGAGCGCGGGCTGCCTCGCGCTGATCCTCGCCGGCGCGGCCTGCTATTTCGCCGCCGACGGCTATTTGCAGGAAACGAAAAAACTGGCAGCGGCCACCTCGGCGCAGCGCGCCGAGGTGCAAGCGAGGCTTGCCAGCGCCAACGAGGAAGAGCGCGAAATCAAGGCCAGTCTGCAGCAGTACCAGGCGCTGGCAGCGCGCGGCATCGTAGGAGAGGAAAAGCGCCTCGACTGGGTCGACACCGTCACGGCGATCAAGAACGAGCGGCGGCTGTTCAATGTCAACTACAGCATCGAGGCGCAGAAAGACCTCGACTATCCCGGCTTCAGCCCCGGCGGCGACGTCAAATTCATGGCCAGCCGCGTGAAAATGAAACTGCAGCTGCTGCACGAGGAGGACCTGCTCAACTTCATCGACGACCTCGCCAGACGCGGCAAATCCTACCTGTCGGTGAGAAGCTGCGACGTGCTGCGCGAGAGCCGCGTCGGCGGAACCACGCTCGCCCCGCGGCTGCAAGCGGATTGCGTGTTCGATCTGATCACCATACGCCACGGTAAGCCGGCTTAGACGCGTGGTGCCCGCCAATACCGCGTTTATAATGAATCATGGACATCTCCAAGAATCCCTACGCTAAGAATTGTCATTCCGAGGCCGTCCCCTCGGGGGACTTCCTTCGGGGCGCAGGCCGAGGAATCTGCTTCTTGTGTTCCCCGAAAAACAGATTCTTCGTTACGCTCGCGCTGCTGCTTGCCTGCCTCGCCGCGCCCGCCACTGCGGCAGCGGAAGAACTCGGCCGCCTGTTTTTCACGCCGGAGCAACGCCAGGACCTGGACCGCAGGCGCGCGACCGACCGCACCGAGGTAGAGGCGCCGCCGCAGATCAGGGAAGGCCCGCTCACGCTCGACGGCCACGTCCAGCGCTCCGGCGGCAAGACCGCCACCTGGATCAACGGCGTGCCCCAGTACGATAGCCACGGCGGCCGCGACCCGGCCCGGGTCACGGTGGTGCCGAACGCAGACGAGCCCGGCGTCAGCCTCAAGGTCGGCCAGATCTACGAACGCATGAGTGGCGAGGTGCGCGACGACTTGCACGGCGGCGAGATCACGGTCGGGAAACCCTCGGCCAAAGTCGAACCGGCGGCCAGGCGCGGCGCCGCGGCCAAATCGCCGGCGCCGGCACGCTGAAGCCATGCCCCGTACTCCCAGGATGCATCTGCCGGCACGGCAGCGCGGGCTGGCCCTGCTGGTGCTGCTGACGCTGTTTGCGACCACCGCAGCCTATATGCTGGTGAGTTCCTTGAACCAAGGCAGCGCCGCGCAGAGTCTGGCAAGGTCGGATAGAAACCGCGCGGTGATGCAGGAAGCCAAGGCCGCGCTGATCGCCTGGTCGGCATCGGAAACGCTGCAGGGCGCAAGTTTTCAGCCGGGCCGCCTGCCCTGTCCCGACCGCGATAACAATGGCAACGCCGACTCCAGCTGCACCACCGTCGCCAGCCGGCTCGGGCGCCTGCCGTACAGAACCCTGGGCATAGGCGAACTGCGTGACGCGAGCGGCGAATTGCTCTGGTACGCCGTGTCGAACAACTTCAGGACCGGCGCCGGCGTCATCAACAGCGACACTCAGGGCACGCTCACGATCTCCGGCCTTACGCCGGCAAACAATGCGGTAGCGGTGGTATTGGCGCCGGGGTCGATCCTCGGCACCCAGGACCGCAGTCCCGGCGGGACGCTGTGCAACAACAACAGCCAGCCTTGCAACACCGCGGCCAATTATCTCGACGGCATCAACAGTGACGGCAATTACGACGATTACGTCGCCGCCGCGAAAAACCTGACCGACCCGGTGGCCGCCAACCTGTTCAATGACCAGCTGCTCGTGATCACGCCGCAAGACCTGTTCGCGGTAGTCGAGCCAATGGTCGCAGGCTGGATCAGCAACGATATTGTCGGCCTGTACGTCTACAACAGCGACTTGAGCTTGACCGACAGCTCAAATCAATGGAGCGACAATTCCAGCAACCGGAACCGGAGCCGTTATTTCGATGCCTGGGGCGGATTTCCGTTTGCTGCGCCGTTTGCCAAACCCGACATCTCCACTTACACCGGCGTGGCGGGCACGCTCGAAGGCCTGCTGCCGGTGGTCGGGAGCCTCAGCTACAACTGGACCTCGCCCTCCGTAGTTCAGACGGGAGGCTCGGGCTCGATTTCCAGCAATTGCGCCGCCACTACGGCGATAGACCTGAAGTGCGACATCACCTCCTCGGGCTCTTCCAGCCAGCCGCAGTTCCGCATGTCCGGCACCGTGGCCGGCGTCAGCCTGAGTTTTGTGCAACTGACGCGGCTGTCGGACGTAAGCACCAGCGGCGGCGCGATCAGTTCGCGCAGCCTGAGCGGCAGCCTCGACAACGCCGGCGCCGGCATCGTCATGCTCGACGCGACCATGCCCTGGAGCGACTCCGGCACCACTGTCACCGTGACCATCAACAACGGCAATCTGATCACCAGCCCCTTGATCAGTTCGACCGATCCCTACGCCGGCTGGTACACCGCCAACCAATGGCACAGGCTCACCTACTACGCAGTCTCCCCCGGTTATGCGCCTGGAGGAGGCGGAAGCTGCAGCCCTACCGGCAGCCCCAGATGCCTTGCGGTCAACAATCTGGCGAATGCGCCCAACAACGACAAGCGGGCGATCCTCATCCTTGCGGGCTCGTCGCTCAACGGCAATCCGCGTCCCTCTGCGCCCGTCACCGACTACCTGGAGGGACAAAACGCGACGACTGCGCAAAACATCGTGACCGGGAACTATACGTTCCAGACCTTGTTGGGCACGGTTTCGAGCTTCAGCATGGCCCTCAACGATAGAGTGATTGTCGTTGCGCCCTGAGGACTTCGGCATGAAACCTCGCAGCGCCGGATTCACCTTGGCCGAAATGGCGATCGTACTGTTGGTCGTCGGCCTGCTGCTGACCAGCGTGCTGTCCACCGTGTCGACGCAGGTTGAGGCGCGCAACATCGCCGAGACGCAGAGCCGACTGAGTCTGATCAAGGACGCGCTCACCGGTTTCGCCCAGGCAAACGGGCGGCTGCCCTGCCCGGCGGACGGCACACTCGCCACCGGTGCGACCGGCGCCGGCCTGGAGGAAGTCACGGGCAACATCTGCAAAACGCCCGCCACCCGGTACGCCGTCCTGCCCTGGGCCACGCTGGGCGTGGCCGAAACCGACGTCTGGGGCCGGCGATTCAGCTACGTCGTGGACGTGAACTTCGCCGACGCATACGCGGCACTTTCCTGGGGAGCGGGATGCACCCCCAGTCCCGCCCCCGCCTCGCCCACCTCCTTCGCCTTGTGCTCGCCAGGAACGCTCGCGGTCAAGACCCGGACTGCCGCAAACAAGACAGGCACCAGTGTCTCGAACATCCCGTTGGTGATCATATCGCATGGCAGGAATGGCTACGGCGCCTATACACCCGACGGAACGCAATTCGCCGCCCCGCCCGCCGTCAATGCCGACGAGACCGCCAACACCCCTGCTGCTGCGTTGACGACTTTCTATTCGCGCGAGCAATCGCCGCAGGCAGATAGCTGCAGCGATACTGCGGCGGGCAGCAACTTCTGCGAATTCGACGACCTGGTTGCCTATATTCCGGTCAGCGTGCTGGTCACCCGAATGGTGAGCGCAGGCAGACTGCCTTGAAGCAAAGTGCGATGCGCACTGCGCTTTAGCCACGACAGCTCCAGACGCAACAAGACTGCCGGGCGCGGCTAGGCAGCCGGGGCCGAAGTCGGCGCCGCAACCGGTTTGACCGGCCCCGAGAGCACGAACGACACGTCGCCGTCGGCGTTGTGCGCCAGCGCGAGGGTGAATCCGCAGACCTCGGCATGACGCGCCACCTGGTACAAACCGATGCCAAGGCCGCTGTCAGAAGGGACCGGTCCGCGCAGCAATTCGCGCGCGGTTTCGGCCGCCACGGCGCGCCCGGCGTCGCATACTTCCAGCCGCGCCCCCTCAGCGCAGGCAAAGCTGACGCGAATTGCGATATCGCCCTGCAGCCTGCGCTTGGCGAGCGCGTTTTGCAGCAGATTGTCGGCGGCGCTATCGAACAGTTCCCGCGGCAGCGACGCTTGGTCCCCGATCTCGCCTTCGCGGAACTCGATCTTCTGGCCGGCATAGCTGCGCTGCAGGCCGTGCCACCAGCTTCGCGCCGGCACGGCGCTGCCGCTGTCGATTGCCGGCTGGCGCAGCTTGTCCATAGTCTGCTGCAGGCGCTGCGTGATCACCGGCAACTGGCGCCGCATCAACACCTGCAATTCGTCCGAGCCGCCCGCTTCCCGCTCGGCCGCCGCGCACAGCACATTGAGCGACTGCAGCAGGTTCTTGACGTCGTGGGTCATGCG
>Ga0156177_1113_pt1 | contig 20348 bp, 24 predicted proteins | sample RifCSPlowO2_12_FD_107830 | JGI IMG/M metagenome (GOLD analysis project Ga0156177, IMG submission 107830) | Betaproteobacteria bacterium RIFCSPLOWO2_12_FULL_64_23
CGCGAGCAAGCTCGCTCCCACATAGCGGCGCGCCGGAGGTGTCGGTTACTCGCCACATTGTTTCGCAACTAAGGTGTCATCGTACTAGTCATACATTTGCCAGATTGCCGGCCGGTGGGTCCGGATGCATCTGGCGCAAATGCAAAGGGCGGAGTCCTTGCAGACGCCGCCCTCTTAACCATCCTCGAGGCGTTTGGCGGCATTGCGCCGCCGCCGTGCGCCACTGCTTACGCCTTCAGCAATGCCCTGCCGCCGATCCAGGCGAGTGCGACCAGTCCTGCGATCGGGCCCACGGTCACGAACGCGAGTCCGATGAACGGGGCGGCGAGCGCGAGCGCGACCGGGCGCGCTTTCTCGTTGTTCATCACGGCCTTGCCGGCGACCCAGGCGAGCAGCGCGAAGCCGACGACCGGGAACGCGAGCAGGTAGGCCAGGCCGATGAAGGGTGCCGCGAAGAACAGCGCGATGTTCTTCGCGCGTTTGCCTATGCCCGCTTTGCCTTTGGCGGCGGTGACTGTGTAGCCCTTGCCGGTGAAAGCCGGGCCGAAGCCCATTCCAACCATCAAACCGTTTTCTGCCATCAGATTTTTGGTGTAGGTGCTCATGATCCTCTCCGTCTGTTGTTCATTTGTTTGACTGCTTGACGGTTCAGCAGCATCGATCGTGCCAGGTCGCGCGTTCCAGGCTACTTCACGCATACTTTCAAACACTTGGATCCGCGGTCCGCGCTGAAAGGAAGCGCCCGTGGCCGCATACGCGGCCGCCGAAGTACATGGATTTCATGCGGGCGCGCTGCCCAAACTCGGCCTTGTCATGTGTCTTCAGTCACTTACGACGAGGTGACGCTGCCTGTTTTTTGCATGCACGGCTCATTCGCAGGGAACAAGACTTTCGTCAAACAGGCGGCAAAGTTACAGCGCAAAATACTCGCTTATACACATCGCCCAATTTCCCGCCAACCGCTGAAGGAAGCAATCATGTCCGCGCAAACATTCGCTTTCGCCGCTTTGCTGTGCGTTTCCGCCGCCGCGTTCGGCCAGTCCGATCTATCGGTGGACTGGGAATGGAAAAGGGCTCACCAATGCAGCATCACTTCCCCCGCGCTCTCGGTGACCGGTGTGCCCGACGGCACGAAGACCCTGGCCGTAACGATGGTCGATCTGGACTTCACGAGCTATGACCACGGCGGAGGTTCCGTGCCCCATGCAGGCGGCGCCGCGGCAGCGATTGACGAAGGCGCGCTGAAAAATTATCGCGGCCCCTGCCCGCCCAACTTCTCCGGCTTTGGCCACGACTACGAGTTCAGCGTCCGCGCCATGGCTACGGACGGGAAAACCGTGCTGGCGAAAGGAAGCCGCAAGAAAACCTTTTCGGCCAGCACTGTCAAGTAACCGGCTTATTCAACTGTTGCTTCAATTGCCCCGGTCGGCCGGTGGCCGATCACAATATGATGTCGCATAGTCACTTGAAGGGGCGCGGCGCCGTTCCGGTGCGCGACACGGAATCATGACGGTTCTAATTCTTGGCCTAGTGGTGTTTCTGGGCGCGCACTCGATGCGCATCGTCGCCGACGACTGGCGCACGGCTCAGCGAAAGCGCCTCGGCGAGAATGCGTGGAAAGGCATTTACTCCGTCGTATCGCTGGCGGGTTTTGGCCTGATCGTCTGGGGTTTCGGCCTGGCACGGCAACAGCACGTCGTGCTCTGGGTCCCGCCCACTGCCATGCGCCATGTGGCGGCGCTGCTGACCCTGATCGCGTTCGTCCTGCTCGCGGCGGCCTATGTGCCGCGCAACGCGATCAAGTCGCGCCTGCACCACCCGATGGTTCTCAGCGTGAAGACTTGGGCCTTGGCGCACCTGCTGGCAAACGGCACGCTCGCCGACCTGCTGTTGTTTGGCGCCTTCCTCGCCTGGGCAGTGGCTTGTTTCATCGCGGCAAAAAAGCGCGACCGCGCCGCGGGGACGCAATATCCTGCCGGCACGGCCGGCGCCACTGCAGCCACCGTGGCCGTCGGCGCCGTGGTCTGGGCGCTGTTTGCCTTCTGGCTGCACGGCTTGCTGTTTGGCGTACGGCCATTCGCTTGATCCGACGCGCGCTCATGACGAGCCCGCGACTGATAACAGGACTGCTCGGTCGCTGAGCGCCGGCCGGCGCCGGCTTCATTCGCGCAGCCGGATCGCCAGGCTTTGCGTCGCTCGGCCGACCAGCCCCTCGGCATCGAAAATGCGCGACTCGGCCAGACCGCCGCCGTCCGGTCCGAGCAGCGTGCGCGCGTCGATGCAGATCCATTCGCCCTGCGCCTTGCGCAGCAGGTTGATGGTGAGGTCCGAGTTGACGAAAATGTAGCGGTGGAAGTCGAGAATGGCGCTGATGCCGTTGCCCGAGTCCGCGGCGACCGCGACGCGCTGCAACGCGCTTGGCGCCTCGCCCGCGATCAGCGGATAGCGCAGGCGGAACCAGACGGCGGACGGGCCGCGGAAAAAAACGCCTTGCGCGATCCGGCTGTCGATCAGGTCCTGATAGCCGGTCGTCTTTTTCGAAAACGGAAACCGCTCCGGCGGCGACTGCTCGACCGAACGCGGCGCCTGCGGCAGCGGATGTCCCGGAAGATCGGCGGGCATGTCCAATTTGGCTTCGCGCTGCGCCACCGCGGTGAAGCGCGCCACCTCCTTGCCGCCGGCATGCAGCCGCGCGGAAAAGTGCGCGACGTTGCGCCCGGCATAGTCGGTCTGGACCTCGACCGCGAGCTCGGCGATCGGGATCGGGCGCAACAGGTTGGCGGTCAGCCGCGCAACGTGGGTGAGCTCGAGTGCCGCCGCGGCGCGCTCGATACTTCGCGCGACCAGCGCGATCGGCGGGCCACCGTGCTGATGATCCGGATGCCAGGGGCCGCGGGTCAGATCGCTCGAAGCGTAGGCGCCGTTCGCCAGCGCGATATAGGCGCTGGCCGCAGGCGGTGGCGATTCCCGATCGTCGCTCAAGGAAGGTAGGACCATGGGTAGTGTTTCGTAATGCTGTATCGGCTCGGGGACGGAAAACGTGCGCGCGGCTGGAAGTATCCTCGACCGGCGCAGCCGGGTCAAACCACGCCGCTCGAGCGTCGGATGCGGCGTTCGCGACGGAAATGCGAGATCGCCAGCAGCAGCGCCGCCGCCTGCAGCAACGCACAGAAGTAGAGCGGCGCGCCGATGCGCCAGTCTCCCTGCGGCAGGTGCGACACCATCACCAGCAGCGGCGCGGCGAGCATGGGCGCTATCACCGACGTCAGGCTGTTCAGGCCGCTCACCGCGCCCAGCGTCCGGCCTTGGCTGCGCGCGTCCGCTGCGCCCGAAATAATGCTCTGGATCGACGCCGAGACCGTGGCGCCGAGAAAATTCAGAAAGATAATCGCAAACATCATCCAACCCTGGGTGGCGGCGCCCCACGCGGCGTAGGCGAGCGTGGATGACACCAGTCCGAGCACGGCCAGGCGCTGCGGACTGAAGCGCTTGAGCAGACGCCCAAGCAGCAGGCCCTGCGCGATTGCCGACACCAGCCCGACCGCCGCGAGCGACCAGCCGTTCTCCAGCGGCCCCCAGCCGAACTTGAACGTCGCGTACAGCACCCAGGAGGTATAGAGCATGAACTGCGCCAGCCCGCTGCAGGTAATCACGGCCACCAGCCGTCCCGCGGCTTTCAGTTGCGCCAGCCCGCGCAGCGCAGCGACCGGATTCACCGCCCTCCAGTCAAATGCGTGCCGGCGCTCCACCGGCAAGGACTCCGGCAACACGAAATAGCCGTACAGCAGATTGACGAGCGCCAGACTGCCGGCGACAAAAAACGGCAGGCGAAGATCGATCGCGCCTAACAGGCCTCCCATCACCGGCCCGAGGATGAAACCCACGCCGAACATCGCGCCGAGCAGGCCGAAGCGCTTGGCCCGCTGTTCGGGCGGGGTGAAATCGGCGACGTAGGCATTGGCGACGGAGAGGTTGGCCTGCATCGCGCCGCTCACCAGGCGCACCACGATCAGCATCCACACCGCAGTCGCCAACGCGGTGGCGAAAAAACTCAGCGCGAGGCCGCAAATCCCGAGCAGCAGCACCGGCCGGCGGCCATGCTTGTCCGAGAGCGCACCCAGAATAGGCGAAGCGAAAAAGTTCGCCAGACCGAAGGTAAACGTCACCACCCCGTACCAGAACGCCTGATCAGCCTGCGAGCCGGTGAAGCTGCCGACCAATGCCGGCAACACAGGGATCATCAGGCCGATCGCCACCATGTCGATCAGCGCAGTCAGCATGATGAAGGGCATCGCCGCCTTGCGCTCGCGGCGCGCGGAAAAGAGTTTGAAGGGAGGCTTGGATGGGTTCATGCGCGAAAGGTAGCAGAGTCGAATCGGCGCCGGCTGAATCCGGCGCGCTTCCCCGAAGACCGGTGGTATCCTGATTGCGAATGCCGAAGTTTATACGTTGTAGGCTTCGCCCAAGAAAGAAAATCAGCCGAGCATTGCCGCAGGTAGAGCGAACTACAGGATGAATCGGACGGACTGCATTTTCTGCAACCCGAAGCGTGAGATTCTGGCCGAGAACAGACACGGGCTTGCGTTTCTCGACTCCTACCCGGTCTCGCGCGGGCACGCGCTGATCGTGCCCAGGCGGCATGCGATCACCCTGTTCGAACTGTCCGACGAGGAATACGCCGATTGCTTCCAGCTCGTGCTCCCGCTCAAGGATCTGCTGCTCGCCCGCTACGCGCCGGATGGATTCAACGTCGGCGCAAACTGCGGCGAAGCGGCGGTGGCCTCAGGCCTGGTCCCCGGCGTGTTCTGATGACCCGGTTGAGCAATCAAGGGATTGACGGTACGCTGGGCCCGCCCGGACCCGTTCCCGGGGTATTGTCAATCCCCGCTTAGGGGATCCACTTCTTGTCAGGACTTTGGATGGACTACCGTTGCCCGGTCTGCCGGGAGAACATAGCGAAGCGAAGATTGAGTCAGACGGTCATGCTCGGACTGGAAATCGAGTGTCCCCGCTGCAACAGCGTGGTCCGTCATAATATTCACCGGGCCGAGACCATTATCGTTCTGCTCAATTTCGCGGTGATCCTGGTACTCGCCGTATTTGCCTATTGGTTCCAGAGTCGGGGCCTGGTGCTTGTTGCGGTTGGCGCTGCGCTGGTGGGCGCGGCGGCATCGCCTCTGCTCGAGCGAACCTACCTGCGAACCTGGCCGCGCTATGCATCGATTGTTCAGCGCCCCAAACCGTAGGCGTCAGGCCGGTCCAGCCCGGCGTTGACTTGAAGCCGCGGCAAAGCTCGCGCGCCTCGTCGGCGGCCTGAAGCATGTCCCGACGGTACGCCTGGTCGCGGCTCTCAGGCTGCATAGATCAACTTCAGGTCCGGGACCATGGAGTCCCGGCGGACCGGATCGCGCAGGATTTCCGGCGTGACGATGTCCACCTTGCGCCCGCCGAACGCCGCCGGAAATTCGTCTTGCATCGCCGTGATGTCGTATAGCGAGGCGCGGCTGTCGGGCAGGAATTCGACCATCAGGTTCACATCGCTCCCGGGGGTCAACGCGTTTCTGGACGCAGAGCCGAACAGGCTCAGCCTGGCGACGCCGTATTTGCGGCACAGCGCCGCAAGCTTGGTCTGGGAGACGCGCAGCTTTTCCGAAACCGGCTTTGACCCCTTTGACGTTGGCGCCATGGATGCGGACTTCGACCCATCGGCCGGCGCAGGCGAGTGCGTGGCCGGCGTCGCCCCGGTTGATTCCCACAATGCCGCGACCGGCAAGGCCCACAGCTTGTCGGCGAAAGCCAAGCACTGCTCGCCGAGATAGAGCACCACGCCGCGCGCGAATTTGTCGCCGGCCGCTTCGGCGAGCGCGCGCAAGCCGCCGAAGTCGTCTTGATTCACGTTCGAAGAGGCTTTCACCTCGATACCTGCGATGCGTCGGCCGGGCGCTTCGAGCACCAGGTCCACCTCCTGCCCGGCTGCGGTGCGAAAGTGACAGGGTGTGGCTGCATGGCGGCTCCAGTCCAGAAGTTTGCGAACTTCCTGCACCACGAAGGTTTCCAGCAACGGCCCCAGATTGGGCGACTGCGCCAGTGCGGCCGCGTCCACGTCGGCGCACAGCTGCGCGGCCAGGCCCGAATCCAGAAGATGGATCTTGGGCGATTTCACCAAGCGCCTGCCGCTGTCGCAGGACCACGCGGGCAGCGGCTGGAACATGAACGTGGCCTGCAGCAGCGCGAGATAGCGCCGCAGCGTGGAATGCGCGATGCCCGCTGCACGCGACACTTCCGACATGTTTATCAACGCGCCCGACCGGGCGGCCAGCAGCGCAAGCAGCCGCGGCATGTCGGTCAGCCCGTCGATGTTGGCCAGGTCGCGCACACCGCGCTGCAGCAGACTGGCGACATAGCTGCGAAACCAGGCATCGCGCTGCTCGCCCGGCGCACGCGCCACGGCCTCGGGAAAACCTCCTGCGATCACGCGCTCGCATACGCCCACGCGATCCAGCGCGAGCGCGCCGGCCTGCCACGGCGCAGCGTCGAACAGCGCGTCCACCAGGTTGGCCTCCTTAGCTCCCAGTTCGCCCTGCGACAAGGGATGCAGCGGCAGGATTTCCATGCGGCCCGCCAGCGACCCTGCCAAGCGTGGCAGCAAGAATACATTGGCCGAGCTGGTGAGCAGAAAACGTCCCGGGCGGCCATCCGCCTCCACCACCCGCGCGATCGCCGGGAATAGCTCGGGCGCATGCTGCACTTCGTCGATCACCATCAAAGCGCCCGCCCCCCGGATCAGCGCGGACGGGTCGAAACGAGCCAGCCCGGCGACGGCCGGGTCATCCAGGGTCAGGTACTGCCCGCCGCGCTGCGCCGCCAGCTGCCGCGCCAGTGTGCTCTTGCCGGTCTGGCGCGCGCCATGCAACAACACCACGCGGCTATCGGCGAGGGCAATTTGGAGCTTTTTGTCGACATATCGCCGGTGCATGGCCGTATATTAGCCATTATATGGCGAAATTACAAGACACCGCAGTTATCCCGCCGCCCTAAGGCGTTGATCCTTCAAAGAACCTTCAAGCGCTCGCCGCTGCGCGAGCAGCAACGCTTGCAACGCTGCCCCATTCCCGCTCACGGCCTTCCCGCCAACGGCCTCACTTTCGCCGCAATCGTCACCGCATACGAGTCCGTCATGCCGGAAACGAAGTCGGTGATTGCAAGCACGCGCGCGTAGAGATCGGTCGCCGGCCTGCCATCGGCGGAGAGGAACTGTCCCGGCAGAAAACCCAATATTTCGCGCGCGCCCGGCGGGGACGAGCCGTGCACGGCAGCCTCGACCGCGCCGACGAACGCATCCAGCAGCTCCCCCAGGATCGCCGCGCCCGGGCTCTGCAAATTCAACACCACCGCCGAGTGGTAGACCCGATCGCGGGCAAGCAGGCGAAACGCCTCGAGCGCCTGGGCATGCGGGATCAGGGCGATGAGCTCCTCGTCGAACGCGCCGGCGAGCATTGCCGCTTCGCGTGCGGCAAAGACCTCCGCTGCCTCCGTCACCAGTGCGTCTATGGTGCGTGCGCGCAGGTACTCTGCGCGCTTCTCGTCGGTGGAGATCGCGCCGGCCTTTTGCCACGCAGCCGGGTCGGTCACAATGCCGCGATACAGCGGTTCGATTTCGGCGTAGCTCACCTCGCCCGCGCGGAAGGCGTCCTCGACGTCGATCACGCAGTAGCTGATGTCGTCCGCCGCTTCCACCAGGAACGCGAGCGGATGGCGGCACCAGCAGTAGGTGCGCGCGCGGCGCCCGAGGAGTCCGGTCGCCTGCGCCACCGCATCGAAGCGCTCGCGGTCGGCGTGAAAGAAGTTGTGTTTTCTGGTGGAGATGCCGGCCGGCGCAGCAAACGGCAGGTGCGCCGCACGCGGGTACTTCGCCACCGCGCCGAGCGTGGCGCAGGTGAGTTGCATCCCGCCCGCGTTGTCGGGCATGCCCAAGCGCGCGAGGATGCGGAAGGTCTGGGCGTTGCCCTCGAAGCGCTCGAAGTCGGCGCGCTCCCCCGGGGCGAGGCGCATGAGGACGGAACGGCCCAGTTTGGAGGTGCTGAACCAGGACTGGATCGCCGCCTCCCCGGCATGCCCGAACGGCGGGTTGCCGATGTCGTGGGCGAGGCAGGCCGCGGCAACGATGGCGCCGAAATCGCCGGCGATGTACCCGGTGGTGGACATCTCCGGGTGCTGTCGCAGCACGTGATCACCCGCAAGCACACCGAGCGAACGGCCGACCGAGGCCACTTCCAGGCTGTGCGTCAGCCGCGTGCGCACATAGTCGTTTTTCGCCAGCGGGAACACCTGCGTCTTGTCCTGCAGGCGCCGGAAGGCCGACGAGAAAACGATGCGGTCGAAGTCGCGCTGGAATTCCGAGCGCGGCCCGACGCCGGCCACGGGTGCACCGCCCAGGCGGTGGTGGGATAGAAGCGACGGCCAGTGCATGCGTTCGCGCGGCATGGGCGACCATCTTACGGGCAAACGGGCTATCGGTGCCTTTTTTGGGGGCTCACTTCTTGTCGGATTTTTTGTCCCTGTGGGTCATGGTACGATCAATCATCATGCTTCGGAGACAGCGCATGGGTAGCGTAAAAGTGGCGATTGCCATCGACCGCGAAACGCCGATCCGCGTTGATGCTTCAGTTGCAAAGAGCACTTTTCCCAATCGCAGTCGCGCGATTCAGGCAGCCGCGAGCGAAGAGCTTGCGCATGTCGTCGAGGGTCTCGATGAAATCATCGGAATCTGACCCCACTTCCGCCGCCTGAGCGTTAGAACGTAAACTTGGAGCAAGACCTCCGCACCGACGAAGCCTTGATGCTCGCCTACCGCGACGGCGAGGGTGCGGCGTTCGAGCTGCTCTATGTACGCTGGCGCGGGCCGCTGTACCGCTACTTCCTGCGCCAGTGCGGCCACGCGGGGCAAGCGGACGAGCTTTTTCAGGACGTATTCATGCGCGTGATCGGCGCTAGTGCCGGCTATGAACCGACCGCCAGGTTCACGACCTGGCTGTTCCGCATCGCCCACAACCGCCTCATCGACCATTGGCGCAAACTGGGGCGCGAGCCTGTCGATCCGCTCGCATCCAATGAGAACGGCGAGGATGGCGAGTTCGATCCGCCGGCGCCGGAAGACGCTGCCCCCGAGCGCCAGGCCGAGCGCAGGCAACTGGGCGTAGCGTTGCTGGCGGCATTGAACGAACTGCCCGAAGTGCAGCGCGAAGCCTTCCTGCTGGCCGAGGAAGGCGGGCTGACGCTGGAGGAGATTGCGACCATTTCCGGCGTTGGCCGCGAAACCATCAAGAGCCGCTTGCGTTATGCGACGGCCAAGCTGCGCCACAAACTGGAGTCCTGGCGGTGAGCGAAATCGATCCGAAACTTTCCCGCCTCTACCGCGAGGCTTCGAGCGTAGGCCCGCCGGCCGCTCTCGATGCGGCCATCCTCGCCGCTGCGGGGAAGCAAATCGCGAAGCCCCGGCGCCGCGAGCGCTCAGCGTGGTTGCGCTGGATGGCGCCGGCCAGCGCCATAGCGACCCTCGCGCTCGGCGTGTCGATTGCGCTCCTGGTCGAACGCGAGCAACCCGGAACCATCGACGAAACGGCCGTTCGCCCAGCGCCGCCGCAGCTGCAGGGCGCGCCGCCTGCGCGCGCAACGGAATCAACAAAGCCGAAGGCCGCCGACAGCGCAACGCCCGCGGCAACCGGAAAAAAGGAAGCGCCAGCGGCCGTCGCGCCGGCGCCTGTGCCCGCCGTGCCAGCGCAGGTGCCGCTACTCGCCGCGCCAGCGCCGCTGCCGCATCCCGCCGCGTCGATGCCGTCCGCACCGCCCGCAGCGGAAGCCTTCCCGGCCGAGCGCCGCGCCAAGGCGATCGCGCCCGGTGCGGCCGAGCCCAAGGCGGCCGAGTCCGGGATCGCCGCACCGAAGGCGGACCAGTCCAAGAGGGTAAGAGCGTCGAATGTCACCGGCGACTCCGCGCTTGGCGCCGCCGGAGCCGCCGCGCCGCCCGCCCCCGCTGCCGCGGGCAAGCTTGCACCGCTGCGGCAACAGGCGATTCAACGTTCCCCGGAAGCGTGGCTGGACGAAATCAGCCGCCTCAAGCGCGAAGGCCGCGAGAAAGAGGCGGCGGAGCAATTGGCGGAATTCCGCAAAGCCTATCCGGCGTATGCGGTGCCGGAGAGCCTATTGTCAAAATGAGGAAATACCCCCTAACGCTCCCCTGAATCAGAGGCCATTTCGGTAATTCTGAAATGGCCTGCTACACCTTTTGCACCAGTTCCCCGCAGCTGACGATGACGGTGAAGCCCTTCGCGTGCATCTCCTCGACCAGCTTGACCATCCCACCGCGTTTCCACGCATCGGGCCGGTCCGGGCTGACGTACAGGACCAGGTCGTCGCCCTGGTTCGTCACACCCATGACCACGCGCGACTTGTCGGGCCGCAGCTCGAAGGCGATCGGCCTGCCTCCACGCTGCGTCTGCAGCCAGACGCACTCGTACACCCGGCACGACTCGGGCCGGGTGTCGTAGATGCCGCAGCCCACGCCGATGTTGCAATGCCGGCACCAGGTGTTCCCCGGCTTGTTCAGCTCGCAGATTTTCAACACCTTGCAGCAGGCGGTGCAGCCGTCGCAGCCGTGCATATGCGCGCTCTTCGTTCGAGTTGCTAACAATCAAGACACTATAACCGAACGACCGGGCGATCATCAGCCGGTCACAGCCGCGCGGGCGACGGCCTGTCCTGGCAGCCTGCGACGCCGCCGGTGTGGCTTTAACCCCGTTTCCCGATCTCCTTCGTTTATGAGGGCACCACCCCCTCAACCACAAGGAGATCGACATGCGCAAACTGCTTTCCGTCCTCGCCGCCGTCCTGCTCACCGGCTGCGCTTCCATTGCCGACGCGGGCTATCTTGCCGAAGTCAGCGTCATCAACCGCAGTACGGGCGAGCGACTGCAGGTGTATCGCCACGGCGGGCGCCTGTACGTCGAGGGCAAGGCGGGCGAGCGCTACGCGGTCGAACTGCGCAACCGCAGCGGCGGCCGCATCCTCACCGTGCTGTCGGTGGACGGCGTCAACGCCGTCACCGGCCAGAGCGCCGCCGCGAGCCAGTCAGGCTACGTCCTTAGCGCATGGAGCCGGGCCGAGATCGCCGGCTGGCGCAAGGACATGAGCGATGTCGCCGCCTTCTACTTCACCGCGCTGCCGGACTCCTACGCCGCCCGCACCGGACGCCCCGACAACGTCGGCGTGATCGGCGTGGCCGTATACAAAGAGTACGTCGAGCCGCCGCGCGCGCTGCTCGATGCGCCCGCGATGGCGAAATCCGAAGCCGCCGGGCGCCTCTCTGCCGGCGACGCCGCGAGCGCGCCGGCCCCGGCGTCGGCGCAGGCATCGTCCGAGATGCCCGCCCCGCGCAGAAAAATGGCCGAGGAGAAGCTCGGCACCGGCCACGGCGAGCGCCTGCACGCGCCGACGCAGCACACCGAGTTCCGCCGCGCGAGCAGCACGCCGAGCGAAGTCATCGCGATCTATTACGACAGCCGGCAGAACCTGATCGCGCAAGGCGTCATCCGGCGCTACGCGCATCTGCCGCAGCCGTTCCCCAACGGCGGCTTCGTGCCCGATCCGTCCTGAACCTTCCGTCTGCACCGCACCATCACGTCCCCTCGCCCCGCTTGCGGCAAGAGGGGACGCGGCCTCTGTCGCCTGCGCTGGCAGCCCTGCTAGAATCAGCACGGACCAACAACGTCTTCTGCCAGGGGAAAGCCATGGACCTCGCCAATCTGACGCTCGCCGAACAGGCCGCATTGCTGCGGCAGGGCGAATGCTCGAGCCGCGAGATCGTCGATGCGCATCTTGCGCGCATCGAGCGCCTGGATGGCAAGTTGCACGCTTTCGTCGAGGTCTATGCGGCCGAGGCGCGGCAGCTTGCGCGGAGTGCCGACCGCGCGCGCGCGGCAGGCCTGCCGCTAGGCGCGTTGCACGGGCTGCCCATCTGCATCAAGGATCTGTGCGATATCGACGGCCGCATCGGCACGATCGGCTCGCGCATGTGGGCGGAGCGCCGCGCCGATGTGACCTCGGCCACGGTCGAGCGTCTGCTCGCCGCCGGCATGATTCCGCTGGGGAAGACGCATATGGTCGAGTTCGCCTTCGGCGCCTGGGGCTCCAATCCGTCGATGGGGGCGCCCTGGAATCCCTGGGATAGCGCTTGTCACCGCGTGCCCGGCGGGTCGTCGAGCGGCACCGCGGTCGCCGTCGCCGCCGGGCTCGCGCCCGCGGGCATCGGCAGCGACACCGGCGGCTCGGTGCGCATTCCCTCGGCCTTCAACGGTCTGGTCGGCCTCAAGGTCACTTATGGCCGCATCAGCCTGCACGGCACGGGATTGCTCAGCTGGACGCTGGATTCGATCGGCCCGCTGGCGCGTTCGGTGGAGGATTGCGCGCAGCTGCTGCGCGCGCTGGCGGCGCCGGATGCGCGCGATCCGGCGACGCTTGAGCAGCCGGGCCTGGACTTGCCCGCGCAATTCGCGGCCGATGGCCTTGAACATCTGCGCATCGCGCTGCCCGAACGTGCGCAGCTGCCGGACTTCATGCACCCGGCGGTGCTCGATGCCTGGGCGCGCGCGGCCAACGTGCTGGAAAAACTCGGCGCCGAGATCGTGCCGGTGCGCCTGCCGGATTGGTATTTCGATCTGGCGCGGCAGGTGGGCATGATCATCGCATCGGAAGCGTTTGCGCTGCACCGCAACCATATCGAGGACATGGCCCAACCGATCGGCGCAGCGGTGCGCGCGCGCATGCTCGGTGCGCGCAATCTCGCGCCCGGCGAATATGCCGAAGCGCTGCGCGTCATGGCGGAGCGCCGGCGCACTTTCGGCGAATGGTTCCGCCGCTTCGACGCGATCCTGCTGCCGACGGTGGCCGTGCCGGCGCCGCCGCTGGACACGATCGAGGAAACCTCGCCCGTGCCGGCGTACTTGACCCGCCCGCAGAATTACCTCGGTCTTTCGGCGCTGGCCATGCCGGCGGGGCTGCATGACGGCTTGCCGCTCGGCATCCAGATCATCGGCAAGCCGTTTGCGGAGCGCCAGATCCTGGAAATCGGCAAGGCCTACCAGGACGAGAGCGGGTTTAACAAGCTGCGGCCGGATGTCGCGGGCTTCCGCTCACCCTAGCGCGCTCCGCGCCTGCGCGGCGAGGGAGCGGATTTCATGAGCTATCAGCAGACCGTTGAGATTCGCACCCGCGGCCGCGGCACGACCGAGATCACCGCCGAAGTCGCGCGCCTGGTGCGCGCGGCGGGCGTTGCGACCGGCATCGCGCAGGTGTTCGTGCAGCATACGAGCTGCTCGGTGATGCTTACCGAAAACGCCGACCCGGCGGTGCGCCGCGATCTGGAGACGCTGGCCGGGCGCTGGGCGCCGGACGCCGACCCGGCCTACCGCCACGACACCGAAGGCGACGACGACATGGCCGCGCATGCGCGCGCTCTGCTCGCCGGAAGCTCGGTCACGGTGCCGGTGGACAACGGCGAGCTGCTGCTCGGCACCTGGCAGGGGATTTATCTGTGGGAGCACCGCACCGGAGCGCAGGCGCGACGGGTTGTGGTTACGGTCGTGGGCTGAGGGCATCCGATCCGGGCACGGGCGCCCCGGGCTGAGACTTGAGCGCCTTGGAGGGGTAAAATCGCACTCATGAACGCAGTTGCCGAAATCCGGGACATCAAGCGCTACATGCGCGAGGTTGGCGAGCAGGCGCGCGCGGCGTCGCGCCTGCTCGCGCGCGCGCACAGCGCGACCAAGGACCGCGCCCTCGCCGCCGCCGCGGCGGCCATCCGGCGCGAGGCGGCGGCCCTGCTTGCCGCCAACGCCGAGGACGTGGCCGAGGCGCGCGCCCGGGGCCTGGCGCCGGCGCTGCTCGACCGGCTCATGCTCACGTCCGACAGCGTGGAAGCCATGGCCGAGGGCCTGGAGCAGATCGCGCGCCTGCCCGATCCGGTCGGCGCCATCACCGAGCTGCGCGAGCGCCCGAGCGGCATTCGCGTCGGCCGCATGCGCGTGCCCCTGGGCGTGATCGGCATCATTTACGAGTCGCGCCCCAACGTCACCGCCGACGCGGCCGGGCTGTGCCTCAAGTCGGGCAACGCCGCCATCCTGCGCGGCGGCAGCGAGGCGCTGCGCTGCAACCGCGCCATCGCCGCGTGCATGCACCAGGGGCTCGCCGCGGCCGGGCTGCCGCGTACGGCGATCCAGGTGATCGCGACCACCGACCGCGCCGCGGTGGGCGAGCTGCTCACCATGAACCAGTACGTCGACATCATCGTGCCGCGCGGCGGCAAGGGCTTGATCGAGCGCGTCATGGCCGAATCGCGCATCCCGATGATCAAGCACCTCGATGGCGTGTGCCATGTGTATATCGACGATCGCGCCGACCTGCAACAGGCGATACGCATCGCCGACAACGCCAAGACCCAGCGCTACGGCACCTGCAACACCATGGAAACGCTGCTGGTGGCGGAGGCGGTGGCGGCGAAGGTGCTGCCGCCGCTCGCGCACATTTATTTCGACAAGGGCGTGGAACTGCGCGGCGACGCGCAATCGCGCAGCATCGTGCCCGGGATCAAACCCGCGAGCGAGGACGACTGGTACGCGGAATATCTCGCGCCCATCCTCGCCGTGCGCGTGGTGAAAGACATCGACGAAGCGATGGAGCACATTTCCAAGTACGGATCAGCGCACACCGATGCCATCGTCACCGAGGATCAGGAACGGGCGCAGAGGTTCCTGCGCGAAGTCGATTCGAGCTCGGTCATGGTCAACGCCTCGACGCGCTTTGCCGACGGCTTCGAGTACGGCCTGGGCGCGGAAGTGGGCATTTCCACCGACAAGCTGCACGCGCGCGGGCCGGTGGGGCTGGAAGGCCTCACCTCGCAGAAATACGTCGTGCTCGGCGACGGGCAGATCAGGACGTGATGCGGCTGGTCTGGTACTTCGATTTCGTTTCGCCCTACTCCTACCTGCAGTTCGAGGCTTACCCGGAGCTGATGCAGACGGCGGAGCTGCGCCCGGTGCTGTTCGCGGGCCTGCTCAACCACTGGGGCGGCAAAGGCCCGGCGGAGATACCGGCGAAGCGCTTGCAGACTTATCGTTACACCTACTGGCAGGCGGGCCAGCATGGCATCGCGATGAACTATCCGCCGGCGCACCCGTTCAATCCGATCCACGTGCTGCGCCTCGCGCTCGCGCTCGATTGCCGCTACGAAGCAATCAAGACCCTATTCGAATTCATCTGGAAGGACGGCCGCTCGGTGAATGACGAGTGGCCGGCGCTGGTCGAGCGGCTGGGCCTCGACCTTGCCACCGCCGACGCCATGATCGCCGCGCAGCGCGTGAAAGACGCGCTCGCCGCCAACGGCCGCCAGGCGATCGATCGCGGCGTGTACGGCGTGCCCACTTTCGACGCCCTGCGCGAAGGTCCTGGCGCGGGCGGCGCAACGACCGGGGAGCTGTTCTGGGGGCTGGATGCCACCGACATGCTGCTCGATTATCTCGCCGACCCGGCGCTATTCGATGCGCCGGAGATGCGCCGCCTCGCCGCCCTGCCCGTCGGCGCGGCGCGCAAGTCTTGAGCACGCCCGGCTTGAGCGCCAGCGGATTGAACACGTCCGGCGCGAACGTCGTCGGCATCCTCGGCGGCACGTTCGACCCGGTTCACCGGGGCCATGTCGCGCTGGCCGAAGCGGCGCTCGCGGGACTGCCCTTGAGCGAAGTGCTGTGGCTGCCCTCGGGCAGCCCCGGGCATCGCGCGCCGCCGGTCGCGAGCGCCCGCGACCGCCTGGCGATGCTGCGCCTCGCCACCGAGGGCAACGCGCGCTATCGCATCGACGCGGGCGAGCTCGAGTCGAGCGAACCCACCTACACCGTGCACACCCTCACCCGCCTGCGCGCGCAGCTCGGTAACGCGCAGCCCCTGGTGCTGCTCCTCGGCAGCGATTCCTTTCTGAGCCTGCCCGGCTGGCTGCGCTGGCGCGAGCTGTTCGACCTCGCGCATATCGCCGTCGCCAGCCGCCCCGGCGCCATTCCCGGCGACGGCGGGCCGTCGCCCGAGTTGTCGGCCGAGATCGCGCGCCGCTCGGCGCGGGGTGAACAGCTGGCCGCGAGCGCGGCAGGCAGGGTCGCGCGCTTCGACATGCCGCCGGTGGACATCTCGGCCTCGGCCGTGCGCTCAGGACTTGCCGCCGGGCGGGACCTCGGCGATTTGCTTCCCGCCGCGGTTCTCGCTTATATTCGGACGCAACAGCTTTATTTGAAGGAGACACCGAAGAACTAATGGATATCCGCAAAATGGAAAAGGCGGCGGTTGCCGCGCTCGAAGACATCAAGGCCCGCGACATCGTCGTGCTCAAAGTTGCCCATCTCTCACCCTTGTTCGAGCGCATGATCATCGCCAGCGCCGACTCGACGCGCCAGGTCAAGGCGCTCGCCGACAACGTGCGCGAAAAGCTGAAGGCGCTCGGCGCCTCCGTGCTCTCGGTGGAAGGTGAGGAAAACGGCGAGTGGGTCCTGGTGGACCTCGGCGCCGTCATCGTTCATGTGATGCAGCCCAGCATCCGCCAGTACTACAACCTCGAGGAACTGTGGGACCAGCCCGAACCGAAGCGGCCGCGCGCGCGCAAGAAGGCCGCGCAAGCGCAGCCGGCGGCCGGGTGAGACGCGCGCAAGCGCCGCTGAAATTCGTGGTGATCGCGGTCGGGACGCGCATGCCGTCCTGGGTAAGCGATGGCTGCCGCGAATACGCCAAGCGCATGCCGCCGGGCACCGCGCTCGATCTGATCGAGATCAAGGCCGAAGCGCGCACCAGCGGAAAAACCGTGGCGCAACTGCTCGCCGCCGAGGCGCAGCGCATCCGCGCGGCGCTGCCCAAGGGCGGCCGCGTGGTCGCGCTCGATGAGCGCGGCAAGGATCTGAGCACCTGCGGCCTGGCGCTGCAGATCGAGGCGTGGAAACAGGACGGCGGCCCGGTGGCGTTTCTGATCGGCGGCGCCGATGGCCTGGACGCCTCCTTGAAAAAAACCTGCGCCCTGCAGCTGCGGCTGTCCAGCCTGACGCTGCCGCACGGCCTGGCGCGGGTGCTGCTGGCCGAACAACTGTATCGCGCGCTGAGCATCATCGGCGGCCACCCCTACCACCGGGAGTGAGCATGTTGGCCGGCCAATCCTCGATCTACCTCGCGTCGCGCAGTCCGCGCCGGCGCGAACTGCTGCACCAGCTCGGCATCCAATATGAGGTGCTGACCCAGCGCATCAAGGCCGAGCGCGGCCCCGACGTGAACGAGGACCCGCTGCCCGGGGAAAAACCGCGCGACTACGTCGTGCGCGTGTGCCGCGACAAGGTGGAGAGCGGCTGGCTGCGCGTGGTCCAGCGCAAGCTGCCGCTGCGCGGCGTGCTGGCGGCGGACACCACGGTGTGCATCGGCGACGAAATCCTCGGCACCCCGGCCGATGCGGCCGCGGCCGCGGATTTTCTGGCGCGCCTGTCGGGGCGCGAGCACGAGGTGCTCACGGCGATCGCGTTCAAGTTCGGCGAGCGCATCGAGGCCGGGCTATCGGCGACCGCGGTGCGCTTTCGTGCGCTCGAGCCGGCCGAGATCGAACGTTACGTCGCCAGCGGCGAGCCCATGGACAAGGCCGGCGCCTACGCCATCCAGGGCCGTGCCGGGGCGTTCATCACCGAGATCCGCGGCAGCTATTCCGGCGTGATGGGCCTGCCGCTGTACGAGACCGCGCGACTGCTCGCGCGCTTCGGTCTCGGACCGCCGGCCTGAGGCGGGACCGGCGCGGCGCGCGGATGCGCTTGCGGCGCCATCCGGTAGAATGGCCGCATGAGCGAAGACATCCTGATCAACGTGACCCCGCAGGAAACGCGGGTCGCCGTGATGCACAGCGGCGTGGCGCAGGAGCTGCACATCGAGCGCTCCGCCAGCCGCGGGCTGGTGGGCAACATCTACATGGGCAAGGTGGCGCGCGTGCTCCCGGGGATGCAGTCGGCCTTCGTCGAGATCGGCCTGGAGCGCGCCGCCTTCCTGCACGTCGCCGACATCTGGGAGGAGCGCCAGAACGGCCATGGCAGCTTGGAGCCGGGCAGGTCGACGCAAAAGCCGATCGAAAAAATCCTCGCCGAAGGCCAGCCGCTGCTGGTGCAGGTGGTGAAGGATCCGATCGGCACCAAGGGCGCGCGCCTGTCCACCCAGATCAGCATCGCCGGCAGGATGCTGGTGCATCTGCCGCAGGACGCGCACATCGGCATTTCGCAGCGCATCGAGGACGAGAACGGGCGGGCGCTGCTGCTCGACCGGGTGAAGCAGATCCTGCCCGCCGACGAAAAAGGCGGCTTCATCATCCGCACTATGGCCGAGACCGCCACCGACGCCGAGCTGCTGAACGACCTGCAGTACCTGCGCAAGCTGTGGCAGGACCTGCGCGAGAAGAGCCTGTGCGCGAGCGCGCCCTCGCTCCTGTACCAGGATCTGTCGCTGGCGCAGCGCGTGCTGCGCGATTTCGTCAGCGAGAGCACCGACCGCATCCTGATCGACTCGCGCGAAAATTTCCTCAAGCTGCAGGCGTTCGCGCGCGACTACATGCAGATCGTGCTGGCGCGGCTCGACCACTACACCGGCGAGCGGCCGCTGTTTGATTTGTACGGCGTGGAGGAGGAAATCGAGAAGGCGTTGGCGCGCCGCGTCGATCTGAAGTCGGGCGGCTACCTGATCATCGACCAGACCGAGGCGATGACCACCATCGACGTCAACACCGGCGGCTTCGTCGGCGTGCGCAACTTCGACGACACCATTTTCAAGACCAACCTGGAGGCGGCGCAGGTGATCGCGCGCCAGCTGCGCCTCCGCAACCTCGGCGGCATCATCATCGTCGACTTCATCGACATGGAAACCGGGGAGCACCGCAACGCGGTGCTGGCCGAATTCAACAAGGCTCTGGCGCGCGACCGCACGCGCATGTCGCTGAGCGGTTTCACCCAGCTCGGCCTGGTGGAGATGACGCGCAAGCGCACGCGCGAATCGCTCGCGCATGTGCTGTGCGAGGCCTGCCCCACCTGCGGCGGCAGGGGCGAGGTCAAGGCCGCGCGCACCGTGTGCTACGACATCCTGCGCGAGATCCTGCGCGAATCGCGCCAGTTCAGCGCGCGCGAGTTCCGCATCCTCGCCGCGCAAGTGGTGATCGATCTGTTCCTGGAAGACGAGTCGCAGTCGCTCGCGATGCTCGAGGATTTCATCGGCAAGCCGGTGTCGATACAGGCCGAGTCGAGCTATAGCCAGGAGCAGTTCGACATCGTGCTGCTGTGACCGCGCGCCGTGCCCGCTGACAAACTCTCGGCCAGGGAAGCCGCCATGATCGCGCAGGCGCGCGCGGAGCTGGGAAAAACGCCAGCGGCCGGGGCGCCGGCAACTGCGCCGCTTGCGCGCGTCGAACGAACGCCGGCGACTGCCGCGATCGAAGCCGTTGCGCCTGCCGCGATCGAACCCGTTGCGCCTGCCGCGATCGAACCCGTTGCGCCTGCCGCCATTGAACCCGTTGCGCCTGCCGCCATTGAACCCGTTGCGCCTGCCGCCATTGAACCCGTTGCGCCTGACGGCGCAACGTTCGCGCCTACGCTTGATCCGGCAGAGCGCGTCGCCGCGCTGTTCGCGGCGGCGCGCGCCGAAACCGAGCGCCTGCACCGGCGCCAGCGCCAGTTCTACGTGTGGGCTCCGGTCGCGGTCATGGCCGTGGCCGGCCTGTGGACGCTCGTGTGGATGTGGCTCAAGTTGTGAGCGCGCGTTCGCGAGCCACGCCGCTGGAGGCGCCCTCGTGGGAGCGAGCTTGCTCGCGAATTCCATCGTTTGCGAGCAAGCTCGCTCCCACGATAAACCGGCCGGCCGGCGGGTCTCCTACAACCGGCGCGCCGTCGAATCGATATAGTCCGCGGGCGGCGGCTGCGGCCCAAGCGGCCCCTGCGGCGGCGACCGTGGCGGCCGCGGCAGCACCAGCCAGCTCGCCACCGAGGACATCAGGCTGTAGACGATGGCGCCCCAGAATGCCGACCAGAAGCCGCCGACGCGGAAACCTTCCACGAACGAGGCCACGAACCAGAACAGCAGCCCGTTGATCACCAGGGTGAACAGCCCGAGGGTGAGGATGGTGATGGGCAGGGTGACGAGCAACAGCAGCGGCCGGATCAGGGTATTGACCAGACCCAGCAGCAACGCCGTCAGCAGCGCAATATAGAAGCTGTCGACGCTGACCGAAGGCAGCACATAGGGCACCGCCAGCA
>Ga0156177_1152_pt2 | contig 19668 bp, 19 predicted proteins | sample RifCSPlowO2_12_FD_107830 | JGI IMG/M metagenome (GOLD analysis project Ga0156177, IMG submission 107830) | Betaproteobacteria bacterium RIFCSPLOWO2_12_FULL_64_23
TTCATTCCCGCCGGGGTCAATTCCCCGGTGCGCGCGTTTCGCGCAGTGGGCGGCGCGCCACGCTTCATCGCGCGCGGCGAGGGCGCCTGCATGTGGGACACCGAAGGCCGGCGCTACATCGATTACATCGGCTCCTGGGGCGCGATGGTGGCGGGCCATGCCCATCCCGAGGTGGTGGCAGCGGTGTGTGCGGCCGCCAGGAAAGGCCTGTCATTCGGCGCGCCGACCGAAGCCGAAATCGAAATGGCCGAGCTGTTGTGCAAATTGCTGCCCGGCATGGAACTGGTGCGCCTGGTGAGTTCGGGCACCGAGGCGACGATGACGGCGTTGCGCCTGGCGCGCGGCCATACCGGCCGCAGCCGCGTGATCAAGTTCGAGGGCTGTTATCACGGCCACGCCGACAGCCTGCTGGTGAAAGCGGGCTCGGGCGCGCTCACTTTCGGCCAGCCGAGTTCTTCCGGCGTCCCGCCCGAAATTGCCGCCCACACCCTGGTGCTCGACTATAACGATGCCGGGCAACTGGAGCGCAGCTTCGCCGAGAGCGGCAAGGACATTGCCGCGGTGATCGTCGAGCCGGTGGCGGGCAACATGAACCTGGTTGCGCCGCAGCCAGAATTTCTGCGAACCATGCGCGAGCTCTGCACCAAACACGGCGCAGTGCTGATCCTGGACGAGGTCATGACCGGCTTTCGCGTAGGCTTGACCGGCGCGCAGGGTCGCTACGACATCCAGCCCGACCTCACCACCCTGGGCAAGGTCATCGGCGGCGGCATGCCGGTGGGCGCTTTCGGCGGACGGCGCGAGATCATGCAGAAAATCGCCCCGCTCGGGCCGGTGTATCAGGCGGGCACGCTTTCGGGCAATCCGGTGGCGGTGGCGGCAGGCTTGGCGACGCTGAAGCTGGTGCAGGCCCCCGGCTTCTACGAAAAACTCGGCGCCACCACCCGGGCATTGACCGAAGGTCTGGCTGCGGCGGCGAAAAAACACGGCGTAATATTTTCTGCACAGGCGATCGGCGGCATGTTCGGCATTTATTTCCGCGCCGGTGCGCCGCAAAGCTTCGCCGAGGTCATGCAATGCGATAAAGACGCGTTTAACCGGTTCTTTCACGCCATGCTCGAGCGCGGCGTGCATTTTGCGCCTTCGGCTTACGAGGCGGGTTTCGTGTCCGCGGCGCACAGCGAACAGGACATCGGTGCGACCGTCGGCGCCGCGGACGCCGTGTTCGCCACCATGGGCAAATAGGCGGCAAGCGCCGCGAAAACTCCGGCGCGCCGCCAGGCGCGATCTGCGTTTAGCGTGGTTTCAGGTTGTCGCGGGTTTCGCGACCGCACACACCGATGGCTATAGCAGGAACAGTGTCGCCAAGCCCAGGAATATGAAAAATCCGCCGCTGTCGGTCACCGCGGTGATCATCACGCTCGCGCCCAGCGCCGGGTCACGGCCCAGCTTGTCCATGGCAAGCGGGATGAATACCCCCATCATCGCTGCCAGTACCAGGTTGAGCATCATCGCCGCCGTCATCACCAATCCCAGCGACGGGTTGCCATAGATCCAGAAAGCGACAAGGCCGAGGATGCCGCCCCAGATCAGACCGTTCAACAAGGCCACGCCGATCTCCTTGGTAAATAGCTTGCGCGCGTTCTGCAGCTGGCCCAGCGCGATCGAGCGCACGATCATGGTGATGGTCTGATTGCCGGAGTTGCCGCCGATGCCGGCGACAATGGGCATGAGTGCCGCCAGCGCCACCAGTTTCTCGATCGAACCCTCGAAGGCGCCGATCACGCGCGAGGCGATGATGGCGGTAACCAGGTTGACTGCCAGCCAGGCCCAGCGGTTTTTCACGCTGGCCCAGACCGAGGAGAATATGTCCTCCTCCTCGCGCATGCCGACCTGCGCCAGCTGTTCGGCCTCGGTCCTGTCGCGGATGTAGTCCACCACGGCGTTTACCGTCACCCGTCCGATCAAGCGTCCGGCATGATCCACTACCGCGGCCGACACCAGGTCGTAGCGCTCGAAAGCCTGCGCCGCCTCCTGGGCCCGGTCGTCCGGGTGCAGTTTCACCACCTCGGTGGACATGGCTGCGCTTACCGTGACCTCGAGATCGGTCACGATCAGCTTGCCGATCGGCAGCGCGCCCATCACGCGCTGCTCGCGGTCGACCACGAACACCAGGTCGGTATGGTCGGGCAGTTCGTCCAGGCGGCGCAGATACCGCGTCACCACCTCGAGCGTCACGTCCTCGCGCACGCTGACCATGTCGAAGGCCATCAACGCGCCCACCGTATCCTCCGGATAGGACATGGCCGCGCGCAGTTGTTCGCGCTCCTCCGCAGGTAGCGACTGAAACACGTCTTCGAGCACGTCTTCGGGCAGGTCCGGCGCGAGATCGGCGATCTCGTCGGTATCGAGTTGCTCGGTCGCCGCGACCAGCTCCTCGCTGTCCATGCTTTCAATCAGCGTCTCGCGTACCGCGTCGGAGACTTCGAGCAGAATTTCGCCGTCGCGCTCGGCCTTGACCAGGTCCCAGACGATCAGGCGGTCCGCGAGCGGCAGGGCTTCGAGCACATAGGCGACATCGGCCGGATGCAGGGCGTCGAGCCGGGAGCGCAACTCGGCGAGCAACGGGCCGGGCGTCGCCGCGGCAGCGCCCTGCGCGCCGGCCGCCTCGCCGCGGTCGGCGCTTGCCTGCGCGTCCTGGTTCCGGCGCAGCAGTTCGCGCAGCTCGCGCAGGCTGTCCTGCAGGTCCTCGAGCTCTTTCTTGTGGCTGGTGTCGATCAATTTCGCCTCGGCCGGGATGGGAATGCGGCTGCGCACCCGCAGCCGATTCTAGCAGCCGGGGTATGATTGCAAAACCGGTTTTTGGAGTTTTTCATCTATGGCTGAGACGCGTGCGCAGAGCAGACCCGCGCGGGACGTGCGCCCACTGGAAATCTGGGCGTGGGCGATGTACGACTTCGCCAACTCGGGCTACACCACGGTGGTGATTACCGCGATTTTCAACGCCTATTTCGTTGCGGTAGTGGCGGGCGGCGCGCCGTGGGCGACATTCGCCTGGACCGCCGCCCTGTCGCTGTCCTACGCCTTAGTGATCGTTACCGCGCCGGTGATCGGCGCCTATGCCGATCTGCGCGCCAACAAGAAGCGGTTGCTGCTCCTGACCACCGTCGGCTGCGTGCTCGGCACCGCGGCACTGGCCTTGGCCGGTCCGGGCGAAATCGCGATTGCCGTAGTCTGCGTGGTCATATCGAATTTCTTTTTTAGCACTGGCAGCAATCTGGTCGCGGCGTTCCTGCCCGAACTGGCGCGCGGCAGGAACATAGGCAAGGTATCGGGCTGGGGCTGGAGCCTGGGCTATATCGGCGGGCTGCTTACCCTAGGGGTGTGCCTCGCGTACGTGTCCTGGGGGCAGGCGGCCGGCCAAACGGCCGCGCAGTTCGTGCCCGTGACCATGCTCATTACCGCGGCGTTGTTCGCCCTGGCCAGCGTGCCTACCTTCGCCATACTGCGCGAGCGCGCCCTGCCGCAGCCCTTGGCCCCGGGCGCGTCCCTTGTGGGTGGCGCGTTCGCGCGCCTGGCCGACACCTTGCGCCACGCGGCGCTGTATCAGGATCTGCGCCGCTTTCTGCTGTGCATCGTGTTCTACCAGGCCGGGGTACAGACGGTGATCACGCTCGCGGCGATTTACGCCCAGCAGGCGATGGGCTTTAGTACTGCCGACACGCTCGTTCTGGTACTGGTGGTCAACGTTACTGCCGCGCTGGGGGCGTTTTTCCTCGGCAATGTGCAGGATCGCATCGGCCACGTCCCTACCCTCGCGCTCACGCTCGCCGGCTGGATCGCAACGGTGTTGATTGCCTGGACGGCCGATACGCGACCGCTGTTCTGGATCGCGGCCAACCTCGCCGGGCTGTGTCTGGGGGCGTCCCAGTCCGCAGGGCGCGCGCTGGTGGGCTATTTGAGCCCCAAGGCCCGGCGCGCCGAGTTTTTCGGACTGTGGGGCTTGGCGACAAACCTGTCTTCCATCCTCGGCCCGATCACCTATGGCGCGGTGAGCTGGGTGTCGCAAGGCAACCACCGCCTCGCCATGCTGATCACCGGCGTCTTCTTTGTGCTTGGACTGCTGATCCTGCATGGTGTTGACCCACGCCGCGGCCGGCGCGCTGCACTGAAAAACGGGTAACCACCGGGTTACGGGATATTACGGAAGCTGGGCCGAGGGCATGCGCGCGCGTATGGTTTCGCTGTAGCGCTGCAGGAATTGGGAGTCGCGGTTGCGTTCGTAATAGAGCGGCCGCGGCAGCATCGCTGCCAGGCGTGCCGCCTGCTCGGCGTTCAAGCCGGCTGCACCGACGTTGTAGTAATGCCGCGCCGCGGCTTCGGCGCCGAACACGCCGTCGCCCCACTCGGCGACGTTCAGGTAGATCTCCAGGATACGCTCCTTGTCCATCAGCATCTCGATCATCCAGGTGATGACGGCTTCCTGCCCCTTGCGCCATAAGTTCTTCTGGCCGGAGAGAAACAGGTTCTTCGCCAGTTGCTGGCTGATGGTGGAGCCGCCGGCGACCACCCTTCCCTTTTTCTGGTTTTTCTCCAGCGCTTTCTGTATGCCTTCCCAGTCGAAACCGTCGTGCTCGGAGAACTTGGCGTCTTCCGCAACGACCACTGCGCGCTTCAATTCGTCGGAGATGCGCGCGTAGCTTGCCCAGCGCTGTTTCAGTTCCACATTGGGGTTCTTTGCGCGCAGGTGCTCCAGCCGCGCCTGCATGAAGCTGGTGCTTTCGGGGTTATGTCCGACCCAGTACCAGATATGCGCCGCAAACCAGCCCTGGTAGAGCAGCAGGGCGATGAACAATAGGCCCAACGTGTAGCAGAACGCCTTCCACAGCGACGCCAACGTCCGCTTGATCGCCCTACGCATCGTTAGTTTGCCGGAGACGCTGCAACACCGGCGCGGTGTCCGGGCGCAGGCCGCGCCAGAAGAAAAAAGACTCCGCCGCCTGCTCCACCAACATGCCCAAGCCGTCGGCGAGCAGCGCCGCGCCCTCGCCGCGGGCAAAGGCGAGGAACGGCGTTTCGCCTTTGCCATACATCATGTCGTAAGCCAGCGCGCCGGGTGCGAACACCCCCGGCGGCAGCGGCGGCAGTTCGCCTGCCAGGCTGGCCGAGGTGGCGTTGACGACAAGGTCGAACCGTCCTCCGGCGAGCGCCGCATAGGTGCCGGCCTCGAGCCTGCCGGCAAAGCTTTGCGCCAGGCGCTGCGCCCTGTCCGGTGTGCGGTTGGCGAGCACGAACTGCGCCGGCTGCTGCTGTAGCAGGGGTTCGATGACGCCGCGCGCCGCCCCGCCCGCGCCCAACAGCAAAATGCGCCGGCCGCTGATGACACAACCCAGATTGCGCACCAGGTCGTTCACCAGCCCCGCTCCGTCCGTGTTGTCGGCGAAAATCACCTCGCCTTCGAATTTGAGCGCATTCACCGCCTGGGCCGCGCGCGCGCGCTCGGACAGCCGAGTGGCGTAGCGGAACGCTTCGCCCTTGAACGGCAGCGTGACATTGAGACCGCGCCCGCCGCGTGCGCGAAACGCATTGGCAGTCGCTACGAACGCGTCCTTCGGCGCGAGCAGCCGCTCATACACCAGATCCTGTCCGGTCTGGCGCGCAAATGCTGCATGAATCAGCGGAGATTTGCTGTGCGCAACCGGGTTGCCGATGACGGCGTATAGGTCCGGCATGGCGAGAAATCACTCTGCAAACAATTTATCACCCCGAGCAAATGTCCAGGTACGGGTGATGACGAGAATGTCGGTGTCGCGCTTGATATTGACAGGGAAGTTGGCGTAGGGCGAGCCCATTTTCACGATACGCTCGGCCGCCCGGTCGAGAATCTGGTGTCCGGAGGAACGCTGTACTTCGACCGCGTCCAGGCTGCCGTCGGACTTGATCGAAACGCTGAGCACCAGACTGCCATAGATCCTGCCGCGCGCGCCATCCGGATAATTCAGGTTGCCGATACGTTCGACTTTGAGGCGCCAGTCCTCGACGTACTGGGCAAAGCGGTATTCCTGCGCGCGCGAGCCGATGAACGCTTTTCGCGGCCGCTTGTTGTATTCCTCGAACTGTCGCGAGATCTGCGCTTCCATGCGCGCGATCGCGAGCGCACTGGTGACGAGGTCCTGGCCCGACACCCGGGGCTCGGGCGCCTGCGTCGCGGACGCCGCTTTCGGTTGCTCCGCGGCAGTCACGCTTCTCGCGGCCTTCAGCCGCGTCATTATCTTCAGCTGTTGCGCCTCCAGTTCCCGCACGCGCTGTGCCGCGCGCTTGGCATCGGCGCCGGACTCGGCCTCCTTCAGCACCGGCAGCGGCGTCTTGGCGCGCCGGTTTTCATCGGTATTGCCACCGCCGTCGAGATTGGCCTGCGCCAATACGTCGGCCTTGACCGGCTTGGCGCGGGTCTTGCTGTTGACCAGGACTACTTCGAGCGACGGGGAGACGTATCTGTCGAAAACGATGTCGGGCAGCTTGAAATGAATGGACAACACTACCGCGTGCACGGAGACGGAGAGGGCCAGCGCGAGTGTGAGACTGCGCGACGAAGCATCCATGCCGGCCATGAACTCAGGCCAGCGCAGGCGCATGGAGCCGAGCGGATAAACGCTGTGCAATCAGACCTCAAAAACTCTTAAAATCAACGTATTTTATGCTTTTCATGAGGCCTTATCTTAACTTTCTGTCGGGGGGCCGCCGGGCGGCGCTGCATCTGCAAATGATGGTTGAAAACGCGACCATGCATCACTGCCTGTGGTTAACGATCGCCGCGCGCGCCACGGCTCGTTCCGGGCCGCGCTCTTTCTGGGGAAGCTCGGATCAAGTGCGTGACGCAATCAAAGCCTCCCTAGCTTTCCGCCGGGCCCTTGTATCGCGCTTTGACCGAGTTATCGATCAGATCTATCCCCTCGATTTCAAGCAGCACCCGGCTGCCCATCTCCAGGTCCGGCAGCGAGGGTACGCGCACATACAGCGGAATACCTTCGAACTTGACCAGATTGTCGCGCAGCACCTGAGCTTTCGATAGCGTCACCTGCTCCTGCAGCAGCCAGCGCAGGCACCAATAGTGCTCCATTTTGCTCTGGAATTGGTCGTAGGCGGCATAAGCCAGCTCGAATTCGCGCATCGCGGCGAGCAGATCTGCGGAATTTTTTGCGAATGGCGGCGCGGCGCCCGAGAGGCAGGCGAGCAGTTGCCACTGGTTCAGCAGATCGATATAGCGGCGCAGCGGCGAGCTTGCCCAAACGTAATGCGACACGCCCAGGCCCTGGTGCGGAGAGGCCACGGTAGTCATGCGCACCTTGCCGTCGGACTGGGTGCGATAGATGGCGGGCACGCCGCGGTCGGCGAGCAGCCTGCCCCAGTTGTTGTTGGCGCTGATCATCAGCTCCGCCACCAGCTTGTCCAGCGGTGCCCCGCGCCTGCGCTCGACGATGCTGACGCGCTCGTTCTCGACGTAGAAGTTGTAATCGATGCGGTCCTGCTGCGTCGCAGGCTTGCCGCGCGCGGCTTCCAGTTCGAGCGCGAGCCGCCAGAGGAAGAACAGTTCGGCCTCGAACGGCAGTTCACCGCGTTCTTCCCCGGCGAGAAAGGCTGCGTCCAGCGCCTCCACCTGATGATGGCGCAGGTTGGCGGCGATATGCACGCGCTCGATGCGGGTTTCCTGTCCCTCCACCAGGTGCGACAGCGGATTGATGTCCAGGTACAGCGACACCACCGGGCAGTTGCGTCCCTCGGCGAGCGTGTAGCGTTCGATCAACGGCGGCGGCAGCATGGTGATCTTGCGCCCCGGAATATAGGTGGTGGACAGGCGCGCGCGCGCGATCTTGTCCAGCGCGGACCCGGGAGCGAAACCCAGCCCCGGGGCGGCGATGTGGATGCCAACGCGATAGCGGCCGTTGGCAAGCCGCGTCAGGGAAAAGGCATCGTCGATTTCGGTGGTGCTGGCATCGTCCAGGCTGAACGCCGCGACCGTGGCCAGCGGCAACTCGGGCGGCTCGCCGACGCTGATGTCCTCGGAAAAGTCGCCGTCGCAAGCGAAATGCTCGAACAGGAACGCCCCCAGATGGTAGTCGTGGCTGGAGGGCAGCGCGCCGGCGCGCTCGAACAGCTTCGCCGCCGACAGCCCGCTCGCCTCGCACGCCAGATCCAGCGCCTTGGCCTCGATGCGATTGCGATCGGGCCGGTAGAGCAGCTGCGGCAACACCGCGCGCAGCGCTTCGGGCACGGTGCCGCGCTGCAGTTCGTCCGCCCAAGACCGGATCTGCGTCTCCTGCATCCGTTTTTTTTCCACGCTCGCAAGCGCCGCCTTGAGCGTGTCGGCCGGCGCGGCGCGAAAACGCCCCTTGCCCTTGCGGTAGAAGTACATCGGCGCCGACTGCAGTTTGATCAGGATGGCCGCAGCCTCCAGCGCGTTGGGCGCATGGCCGCAGTATTCGCGCGCCAGGTCGGCGAAACCAAATTCGGCGGCGCCGCAGCATTGCCACAGGAAGTCGGTATCGATCTCGGCGGCCAATGTTTCCGCCTTGCCCATGAGTTCGGCCAGCGGCGGCGCCTCGAAGCGCAGCAACACGCTCGCGGCCTTGATCTTGCTTCTTTTTCCGTGCGCGGCCTCCACCTGCAGCGACGTGTCGCTTTCTGCGAGCACCGCGCCGACCTTAAAGGAGCCGGTCTCTTCGTACAACACATTCATGGGATCAGAGCCGAAGGAATAGGGTTGGTCGAGCGCCGCAGACACACCTGACGGGCAGGTTGAAGCGCGTAGCGCCTGAGCCGCGTCCGCATCAACGCAGCGGGTTGAAATTATACGCTAGCTGCGCTTCGCCGGCGGATCGACGCGCCGACTCCGGGCGCAGTCAACAGCGTCCCTGCCGCGGCCGGGCGAGTTACACTACGCAATGCTTGGAGTTCATTGCCACATGAGGGGATGCCTCTCCTCGTACTCCCCTGATTTGGGGGCCGTTTCGGTGACTCCGAGGCGGTCTGTTAACCGAATTGGGCCGAACGCGGCGGAAATCACGCACACGCAAGGAATCCTATGAACGCAGCCGACGTAACCATTTCCGAGGTGGGTCCGCGCGACGGGCTGCAGAATACCAAGCATTTCATGCCGAGCGCGGCGAAGAAGGCGTGGATCAGCGCCGAGGCCGCCGCCGGCGTGCACCAGATCGAGGTCTGCTCCTTCGTCCCGGCAAAGCTCATCCCGCAGTTTGTCGATGCCGCGGAAGTGCTCGCGCACGCGAATGCCATCCCCGGCCTGACGCCGGTGGTGCTGGTGCCCAACTTCAAGGGCTGCGAGCGCGCCCTCGCCGCCGGTGCGCGCCGCCTGACCGTGCCCATTTCCGTGTCCGAGGCGCATAGCATGAGTAACGTGCGCAAGACCACGGCGCAGGCGATCGAGGACTTCGTCCGCATGGCCGATTTGGTGCGATCTCAGGCGAGGGCCGAACGGCCGCAACTGGTCGGCGCCTGCTCGACCGCCTTCGGCTGCTCGCTGCAGGGCGTGGTCGCAGAAAACGATGTGCTGCGGGTCGCGCTGGCATTGCGCGAGGCCGGAGCCGATGCCATCAGCCTGGCCGACACCGTTGGCTACGCCAACCCGGAGCAGGTGAAACGCCTGTTCCGGAAAGTGCGCAAGGCGCTCGGCGAGGACTTCGACATCGAAGCGCATTTCCACAACACGCGTGGCCTCGGGCTCGCCAATGCGCTCGCCGCCTACGAGGTGGGCGTGCGCAATTTCGACAGCACGCTGGGTGGCTTGGGCGGCTGTCCTTGGGCGCCGGGTGCCTCAGGTAACGTGGTCACGGAGGACCTGGTGTTCATGTTCGAGTCCATGGGTGTCAGGACTGGCATCGACATTGGCAAGCTGATCGACGTGCGCAACACGGTGTTCGCGGCGCTGCCCGATGCCGAACTCTACGGCCACATTTCGAAGGCGGGGCTGCCCAAGGGTTTTCAGCCCTTGTCGCAAACGGCGTGAAGCGTTTGGAATCTCGCGTCTGAGATTGCGTTTCCCGCCCCGGGCTCAGGCTCGCGCCAGGTCCGCGAATTCCAGGATCAGCGGGAGATGTTGGGGAAAGCTCGCGAGGCTGTGGTCGCCGCCCTCGACTACGATCTGGCGCGCGGCCGCATATTTTTTCACCGCCTGGCGATAGTCGAGCACCTCGTCCCCGGTTTCGACGAGCAGCAAGTAGCGCTGCGGATGGATCGTGGGCAGGTAGAGCTTTTCCCACTGGCGCAGATGCTCTTCGGTGAGTTCGTAGGGCTGCTGCGTATGAAGCTTGCGCTGTGGGCCGAGATAGGCGCGCAAGTCCTCGTGCGGGTAGATGGCCGGGTTGATCAGGACCGCGCGCAAGTCGTGGCGTTCGGCGAGGTAGCTCGCGTAGAAGCCGCCGAGCGAACTGCCGATCAGGGTGATCGATTCGCGCGGGTGTCGCGCGATCTCGGCCTCGACCTCGGCGATGGCGCGCTTGCCCAGGGTCGGCAGCGCAGGGCAGCGGTATCGATCGCCTAGCCCGCGCTCCTCCAAATAGCGCTTGAGCAGCTGCGCCTTGTGCGAACCGGGCGAACTGTTAAAACCGTGCAGATAGATCAGCATTTCAAAGCGACATCGCGCCGCAGGCGAACTGGATCACCGGGCCGACGGCGGCCGCTTTGCCGATGCGACGGGGGCGCTCAGCCGATCGAGCAGTTTCTGGTGTATGCCGCCGAAACTGCCGTTGGACATTACCAGCACCTGGTCCCCGGGCTTGGCTTCGGCAGCGATGGCGGCAACCAAGGCATCGAGATCGTCGTGGCAGACCGCCCTGGCGCCCAGCGGCGCCAGGGCGTCCGCGGGATTCCAGCCGAGGTTGGCGTTGTAGCAATACACCAGATCGACCCCCGCGAGGCTGCCGGGGAGCGCGTCCTTCATGACGCCGAGTTTCATGGTATTGGAGCGGGGTTCCAGCACGGCCAGGATGCGCGCCTTGCCGACCTTGTGCCGCAACCCTTCCACGGTGGCGGCGATCGCCGTGGGATGATGGGCGAAGTCATCGTAGACCGCGACCCCGGCCACCGTTCCGCGCAGCTCCATGCGGCGTTTGACGTTGTCGAAACGCCCCAGCGCGGCGCAGGCGGCGCCCGGATCCACGCCGGCGTGACGGGCGGCGGCGATGGCGGCCAGCGCATTGGAACGGTTGTGCCCGCCCTGCAGACCCCAGCGTACCCTCCCCTGCGCTTGTCCTGCGAAACTTACGTTGAAGGCGTCGGCGTCCAGTGCTTCGGCCTGCCAGCCGCCGCTGTTGCCGAAATGCTCCACTGGGGTCCAGCAGCCTTGGCTCAGAACTCGGGCCAGAGCCGCATCGGCGGCGTTGACCAGCAGCAGACCGGATCTCGGAATAGTTCGAACGAAATGATGAAATTGCCGCTCGATAGCGGCAAGATCGCCGAAGATATCAGCATGATCGAACTCTAGGTTATTCAAAACCGCTGTTTTTGGGCGGTAGTGGAGGAACTTCGAACGTTTGTCGAAGAAAGCCGTGTCGTACTCGTCCGCTTCGATCACAAAAAAGCGGGAATCGGTCAAACGGGCGGAAGTGCCGAAATTCTGCGGTACGCCACCGACAAGAAAGCCGGGGCGCTGGCCGGCCGCCTCCAGGATCCACGCGAGCATGGCGGACGCGGTCGTCTTGCCGTGGGTGCCGGCGATTGCGAGCACCCACTTCGTAGGTAGAATATTTTCCGCCAGCCATTGCGGACCGGAAGTATAGGGCTCGCCGCGGTCGAGGATCTCTTCCATCAAGGGCGTGCCGCGAGTGACCACATTGCCGACCACCCACAAGTCGGGTTTCAAGCTGATCTGCTCGGCGCCATAGCCTTCGATCAGATCGATGCCCTGGGTTTCGAGCTGGCGGCTCATGGGCGGATAGACATTGGCATCGCAGCCGCTTACTTTGTGGCCCGCCTGGCGCGCGATGGTGGCGAGGCCGCCCATGAAAGTGCCGCAGACGCCGAGAATGTGGATATGCATGAACGGAACGCTTGTTTTCCTGCTCGATCGGTCATGGCGGCATGGCAGCAGGTCCGCTTACCGAAGCGGATTCGACCGCCCGCGGCCTCGCTACGACACTGCTCGCGAGTTTACCGTATTTCGCTTGGCCCCCTGCTGCGCTATTATTCCCGCATGCGTACGCGCGGAGTGCTGCGATGCCCAAGGAACAAAAGTTCAAGCAACAACATATGCGCGCCCGGATCGCCGTGGTCGCCGCGCGCATCATGGCTGAAGACGGCATCGAGGATTTCGCCCTGGCCAAGCGCAAGGCGGCGCGCCAACTCGGCGCGGGCGACACCCAGTCCCTGCCCGATAACGACGAGATCGAGACCGAGTTGCGCGTCCACCAATCGCTGTATCAGGGCGAGGAACAGCGCGAACGCGTACGTTTCCTGCGCAGTCAGGCGCTGGCGGCGATGGAACGGCTTGCAGATTTCAAGCCCTACCTCACCGGCCCGGTGTTGAAGGGCACGGCAGGGCGCTATGCCGACATCGATCTGCAGGTATTCGCCGATAGCTGCAAGGAGTTGGAGATATTTCTGCTGAACCGCAACATTCCCTACCAAGCCTCGGAGCTGCGTCATTACAGCGGAAATCAGGAGCGGGCGGTTAGCGTGCTGTCCCTGGACTGGGAGGGCACGCCGGTTCGGGTGGCTGTCTACTGGCCCGGCGACGAGCGCCGCAGCCTCAAGACCTCCCCTCTGGGCCGGCCGCTGGAGCGTGCCGGATTGGATGCGGTGCGAAGCCTGGTTGCCAGCGGTGAATAGACGGCTCCAGGCGGGCGTCTTTTTGATGGTGGCGGCGGTCGCCGGCCTTGCCGGCTACTATTTCAACCGCGCTCGCCTGAGCTCACCGGCGACCGAAGCCGCGGCCGAGAAGCTGATGCAGGCATCGCTCACCGACCTGAGCGGCAAGAGGCAGACGCTTTCGCAACGGCGCGGCAAAATACTGGTGGTGAACTTCTGGGCGACTTGGTGCCTACCCTGCCGGGAGGAAATCCCGGCATTAAAGAAAATTCAAACAAAACATGCCGCTAACGGCGTTGAAGTTGTAGGTATCGCCATCGATAATGTTGCTAAAGTGCTGGATTATGCAGCTGAGATGAGCATTAACTATGGCTTGCTGATCGGTGGCGCGGAAATCTTGGCGACGAGCAGGGAATTAGGTAACCTGGCTGAAGTACTTCCATTTACCGTGATCCTGGATCGAGCCGGAAAAGTGGCATATACCCACGTTGGAGTCTTGACCGAAGGCGCATTGGACAGCGTGTTGTTGCCGCTGCTCTAACGGCACCCAGTCTAAGCTCGATGAGCATTGGCTAACTTCTTTGAAAAACTGGACATTTAGCATCGATTTGCGGCAAACTCGCAGATATGCTGAAACCTTCCACCAGCCCGGCTGCGCGTAAAACCGCAAGCCGGACTAAGCGTCAGTCGAAGAGAATACTGGTCCTGCACGGACCCAATCTGAACTCTTTGGGTACGCGCGAGCCGGAGATCTACGGTCGCGAAACTCTGGCGGATATTGATCGCCGCTTGATCGCTCAAGGCAAGGCCGCGGGCGTGGTGGTGATCTGCTTCCAGAGCAACCAAGAGGGAGCGCTCATCGACCGGGTGCAGCTGGCCAAGAAACAGCAAGTCGCTTTCATCATTATCAATCCCGCCGGGTTTACCCATACCAGCGTCGCTTTGCGCGATGCCTTGGCGGGGGTGGCGATCCCCTTCATCGAAGTCCATCTATCGAATATCCACGCCCGCGAGGCGTTTCGCAGCCATTCGTATTTTTCCGATCTGGCGGCCGGAACGATTTGCGGCTTGGGCAGCCACGGCTACGAGCTGGCGCTGCAGTTCATTCTGCGCCAGACCTAATATTGCATTCCGGCGCGCAGGGCGCTCGCCGCGCAGCAAGGAGGTTCCGCCATGGATTTGCGCAAACTGAAGAAATTGATCGACCTGGTGCAGGAATCGGGCATTTCCGAGTTGGAGGTCACCGAAGGCGAGGAGAAAGTCAAAATCGTCAAAAGCGGCGGCGCGGGCGTCGTCTATGCCCCTCCCGCTCCTGTCCCAGGTATCACAGCCCCACTGGTGCACGGGCCGGTTGCCGCGGTCGCGCCCATCGCAATCCCGGGTCATTTGGTCAAGTCGCCAATGGTGGGCACGTTCTACCGTTCGCCCGCGCCGGGCGCCAAGCCCTTCGTCGAGGTGGGTGACACGGTCAAGTCGGGCGACACCATATGCATCATCGAGGCGATGAAGCTGCTGAACGAAATCGAGTGCGACAAGGACGGTGTCATCAAGGCAATACTCGTCGAGAACGGTCAACCGGTCGAATATGGCGAACCTCTGGCAGTCATAGATTGAGGTGTGAGGAGCAAGAAGTGAATAGCACCACCCGAATCCCCGGTCCGGGCATGCGAGCGCCGCTCGGCACGCCGGCGGATTTCACTCCCCGCCATGTTTAAGAAGGTCCTCATCGCCAACCGTGGCGAGATCGCCCTGCGCATCCAGCGCGCCTGCCGTGAGCTCGGCATCAAGACCGTCGTGGTGCATTCCGAGGCCGACAGCGAGGCCAAGTACGTCAAACTCGCCGACGAATCGGTGTGCATCGGCCCCGCCCCATCCACGGCCAGCTACCTCAACATCCCGGCCATCATCAGCGCGGCGGAGGTGACCGATTCCGAGGCCATCCATCCCGGCTACGGTTTCCTCTCCGAAAACGCCGACTTCGCCGAGCGGGTCGAGAAAAGCGGTTTCGTTTTCATCGGTCCGCGCCCGGAGACCATACGACTCATGGGTGACAAGATCAACGCCAAGGTGACGATGATCAAAGCCGGCGTCCCCTGCGTGCCTGGTTCTGAAGGAGAGTTGCCGGAGCAAAATGACGAAATCGTCAAAATAGCGCGCAAGGTGGGCTATCCGGTGATCGTCAAAGCCGCGGGCGGCGGCGGCGGGCGCGGCATGCGCGTGGTGCACACCGAGGCGGCGCTGCTCGCGGCGGTGAACCTGACGCAGCAGGAGGCGCAGGCCGCTTTCGGCAATCCCGCGGTTTACCTGGAAAAATTCCTCGAAAACCCGCGCCACATAGAGATCCAGATGCTCGCCGATGAATACAAGAATGCCATCTACCTGGGCGAGCGCGACTGCTCGATGCAGCGCCGCCACCAGAAGATCATCGAAGAGGCGCCGGCGCCGGGAATGACCGAGCGCCAGCGCATCCGCATCGGCGAACGCTGCGCCGAAGCCTGCCGCAAGATCGGCTATCGCGGTGTCGGCACTTTCGAGTTTCTGTACGAGGGCGGAGAGTTTTTCTTCATCGAAATGAACACGCGCATCCAGGTCGAGCACCCGGTCACGGAAATGATCACCGGCGTGGACCTGGTGCAGGAGCAGATCCGTGTCGCCGCGGGCGAGAAGCTGCGCCTGCGCCAGCGCGATGTGGTGCTGCGCGGGCATGCCATCGAGTGCCGCATCAATGCCGAGGACCCGTTCAAGTTCACGCCTTCGCCGGGCCGCATTACGTCCTACCATCCGCCGGGCGGGCCCGGCATCCGCGTCGACTCGCACATCTACCAAGGCTATTATGTGCCGCCCAATTACGATTCTTTGATCGGCAAGGTCATCGCCTACGGTGAGACGCGCGAGCAGGCGCTGCGCCGCATGCGTATCGCACTGTCCGAGATGGCGGTGCAGGGCATCCAGACCAATATCCCGCTGCACCAGGATCTGCTGCTTGACGAACGATTTGTCAAGGGCGGTACCAGCATCCATTATCTCGAGCAAAAGCTCGCGCAGCAGAAACTCGAGAAAGGGTGATCCCCTGGCTTGGGTGTCGCTCATATTGCGTACCGACGCGCGCCTTGCGGATGAGCTGAGCGACGCGCTGCTCGCTCAGGGTGCGCTGTCGGTCGGCGTGGAAGACGCCAACGCCGGCACCGCCGCGGAGGTGCCGGTATACGGCGAACCTGGCATGCCGGTTGCGACGGCTTGGCCGCAAAGCCTGATCACTGCGCTGTGCAAGCAACATACGGACCCCGCGCAGCTCATCGCCGTCGCCTGCACACGCATCGGTCTGGCGCAAGCGCCGGATTACCGTGTCGAGCAGGTGGCGGAGCAGGACTGGGTACGGCGCAGCCAGTCGCAGTTCGAACCCATCCGCATATCGGACAAACTGTGGATAGTGCCCTCCTGGGCGGCGGCGCCCGAACCGGATGCGCTCAACCTCGTGCTCGACCCGGGCCTCGCATTCGGCACCGGCAGCCATCCCAGCACGCGACTGTGTCTGCAGTGGCTGGAGCGGACGATTCGCGGTGGCGAGCGCGTTCTGGACTACGGCTGCGGTTCCGGTATATTAGCCATAGCGGCGCTGCGCCTTGGCGCGAACGCCGCGCTCGGCGTGGACGTGGATCCGCTGGCGCTCCTCGCGGCGCAGGCGAACGCCCGGCGTAACCGGGTCGACGCCCGTTTTATTAACACGGAGACGGCTCCTGATTTCCAGGCGGACCTCGTGGTTGCGAATATCCTTGCCAATCCGCTGATTCTGCTTGCGCCGCTGCTCGCCGGGTACACGGGCAAGGCAGGGCGCGTCGCGCTGTCGGGCATACTCGAGACACAGGCGCAGGAGGTGATGGCGGCCTACGCGCCCTGGTTCGCGATGCGTGTAATTGACAGCGACGGGGACTGGGCGCTGCTCGAGGGCCTGCGTGCATGATTACCCACTGCCCTTCCTGTCATACCCATTTTCGCGTGCATGCGGAGCAGCTCGCGGCGCGCGCGGGGCAGGTGCGCTGCGGCAAATGCAATCGGGTATTCGATGCGCTCGAACATCTGAGCGAGGAGAGCGCGCCGGCGCGCGAACCTTCGGCGGCGCAGGAGTACGCTGCCATGCGCGCGCTTACTGCCGCTGCGGAACCTGCGCCGGAATCGGCGCCGACGCACGCGGCGGACGCCAGCGCTGAAGCGCAGGAGCGCGCAATCGGGGCAAGCGCAGACATCCGGTCCGAAGCGATGGAAGTCGGAGCCGGAATGTCCGAGGCGGCAATGCCCGAGGCGGCAATGTCCGAGGCAGAAATGCCCGAGGCAGAAATGCCCGAGGCGGAAATATCCGAGGCAGCAATGTCCGAGGCGGCAATGCCCGAGGCGGCAATGCCCGAGGTGGCAATGCCCGAGGTGGCATCAGCGCAACAGGCGAGTCTCGAATCCGGAGCCGCCTCCGGCACAAACGCATTCGATTTCGGACCGATCGCAGCCGCGGATCCGGCCAGTCGCGCGCGCCGCTGGCCCTGGTTGCTGGGTGCGCTGGTGTTGTTACTGGTATTGCTCGCGCAGGCGGCGTATCACTACCGCAGCGCCATCATCGTGCTCTTCCCGGAGGCCAAGCCCTATGCCGCCGCGCTATGCGAGACCCTGGGTTGTGATCTGCCGCTGCCGCGGCGTATTGAGCTGATCAGCATAGAAGCCTCGGACCTGCAGGCGGACACGACCAACCCCAACATCATGGTGTTGTCGGCGACGCTCAAGAACCGGGCCATTTTCGATCAGCAGCTTCCCTTGCTTGAGCTGACTCCCACCGACACACGAGACCAGCCGCTAGTGCGGCGCGTGCTTGCGCCGCAGGACTACATCGGCAAAGCCGCCAACACGCAGGCCGGGTTCGCCGCCAATACCGAAATCGCGATCAAGGTGTTTATCGAGGGCTCGCAGGTCAAGGCCACCGGCTACCGCCTGTATCTGTTCTATCCTTGAGACCGGCTTCTCGGGTATCCTCAACGCCTTTTGAAGCGGCACGCAGAGCCGGTCGCAGGGCTCACGACGACGGAATATCAGACTATGCGCATTTTGCTGCTGGGCTCAATCGCCTACGACAATATCATGGTGTTCGAGGGGCGTTTTCGCGAGCACATCCTGCCTGACCAGATCCACATGCTCAACGTGGCATTCCTGGTACCGGCTTTGCGCCGCGAATTCGGCGGTTGCGCCGCCAATATTGCCTACAATCTGCGCTTGCTCGGCGGCGAGCCGCTGATCATGGCTACCGTGGGCGAGGACGCCGAATCCTACTATCGGCGGCTGGACGCACTCGGCATCGCACGCACGCACGTGCGCGAAGTCGCCGGCACGTACACCGCGCAAGCCTTCATCACCACGGATCTGGATGATAATCAGATCACCGCGTTTCACCCGGGGGCGATGGGCCATTCGCATCTCAACAGCGTCGCCGCGGCGGGCGAGGTTGGTCTTGCCATCGTTTCCCCCGACGGGCGCGAGGGCATGCTGCAGCACGCGCGCGAGTTGAAGGAGGAGAACATTCCGTTCGTGTTCGACCCCGGTCAGGGGCTGCCCATGTTTTCCGGCGCCGAGTTGCTCGACTTCGTGAACCTTGCAAGCTATGTCGCGGTCAACTCTTACGAGGGCAAGATGCTGGAAGAACGTACCGGCGAATCGATCGCGGATTTGGCGCGCAGGGTGGAGGCGCTGATAGTGACCCATGGCGCCAACGGCTCGGAAATCTACACCGGGGGTCAACGCCTGGAGATTGCCTGCGTTAAAGCAGAGAAGATCGTCGATCCGACCGGATGCGGGGACGCTTATCGCGCCGGTTTGCTCTATGGCATTGCCGGGGGCATGGATTGGCGTTCGACCGGGCAGCTCGCCTCCCTTATGGGCACGCTCAAAATAGGCGCGCGCGGCGGGCAGAATCATCGCGCCACCCGCGCCGAGATCGAAGGACTCTACCACCGGCATTTCCATGCGCAATTGGGATAAAAGGACCAGCTATGAAGATTTTCACCAGAATGGCGTTGGCAGGCGCGATCGCCGCGTCCGTATTCATTACCGGCTGCGCCAGCACCAGCTCGGGCAGCGTCTACTCGGGCGGCCAGGCGCGGCAAGAGCAGACAGTGCGCATGGGCGTGGTTGAAAGCGTGCGCCAAGTGACCATCGAAGGCTCCAAGAGCGGTGTCGGCGCAGTGGCCGGCGGCGTGGTGGGTGGCGTCGCCGGCAGCAATATCGGCCGCGGCAAGGGCAGCACCATCGGTTCGGTCCTCGGCGCGGTCGCCGGCGGCGTGGCCGGCAACGCGATCGAGCGGGGCGCGACCAAGAAGCAGGGGCTGGAGATCACGGTCAAGCTCGACAACGGCGAACTGCGCGCCATCACCCAGGATGCCGACGAGAGCTTCAGGCCCGGGGAGCGCGTGCGTCTGCTCTCCGGTGGTGGGGTGACGCGGGTGACACATTGATTCGGCACAGGGCCGTTGAGAAACGCGGCAAGCAGGCAATTGCTTACCCGGTCATCAAGTGGCTTCGCCGTCAACACCTTGATGGGCGCCCTTATTCCAGCGCCGCGCGCAGCTTGGCGGCATTCGCTTCCAGTTGTTCGCGCGGCGGGTTTTTCGTCGGCCAGGTGAGGCGCATGCCGTCTTTGTCGTATCGCGGCACGAGGTGCAGGTGGAAGTGAAACACGGTCTGGCCGGCGGCGGAGCCGTTGGCCTGATATAGCGTCACCCCCTCGGGCGCGTAGGCCTCTTGCACTGCCCGCGCCACGCGCGCCGCAGTCCGGAACACGGCGGCGGCGAGCGTGTCGTCCAAGCCGAAGAT
>Ga0156177_1130_pt2 | contig 19556 bp, 19 predicted proteins | sample RifCSPlowO2_12_FD_107830 | JGI IMG/M metagenome (GOLD analysis project Ga0156177, IMG submission 107830) | Betaproteobacteria bacterium RIFCSPLOWO2_12_FULL_64_23
GCGTTCAGATTGAGGGTGTAGGTTTCGAGCGCGCCGTGGCTGGCTTGCTCGTCCTGCTGCTCCTCGCCGGCCTCCGGTTTGCCGCCCGGGGTTTGCGGCGTCTTGGTGATGCCGTGCGCGATGAAGTTGACCACGTCCAGCCGCGTGATGCCTTGCTGGTGCAGGAAGTACACCGCGTGCGAATCCTTCTCGCCGAATATCGCCACCAGCACGTTGGCGCCCGTCACTTCCTTCTTGCCCGAGGACTGCACGTGCAGGATGGCGCGCTGGATCACGCGCTGGAAGCCGAGCGTCGGCTGGGTGTCGATCTCCTCGGTGCCAGCCACGGTCGGGGTGTGCTCGGCGACGAAGCCGGCGAGGCTCTTGCGCAGTTCGTCGATGTTGGCGGCGCAGGCGCGCAGTACCTCGGCCGCGGTGGGATTGTCCAGCAGCGCCAGCAGCAGGTGTTCGACCGTGATGAACTCATGGCGCTTTTGCCGTGCCTCGACAAAGGCCATGTGCAAGCTGACTTCAAGTTCCTGCGCAATCATTCAGTTTCCTCCATCACGCATTGAAGCGGATGTTGATGCTGGCGGGCGAAGCTGCCCACCTGCTCTACCTTGGTAAAGGCGACGTCCTTGGGATATACGCCACATACGCCCATTCCTTCACGGTGCACCTTCAGCATCACCTGTGTCGCCTGTTCGCGGCTCAGGCTGAAGAACATCTGCAGCACGACCACCACGAATTCCATCGGCGTGTAGTCGTCATTCAGCAGCATAACCTTGAACAGCGGCGGCGGCTTGACCTTGGCCTTTTTCGCCTCCAAAACGGTCCCTTCGCGCGCCCGGTTCGCCATGCTCGCCCACCCACCTGAACACTATGCCAGATTCTACCCTCAGTCAATTTGATCCGGACAACAACGCGCGGCATGGAATTGCGCCTACTGCCGCATTATCGCCCGAATGCGCACATTGCTTGAGTGTAATCCTAATCGCTGCCGCGATGCGGCGCAATGCTCGTGGACCGCGCGAATTCGGGTGCGCTCGCGTTTTGGCGTCGGCCACTTGTATTGCGTCAGCGCATGTTCTCGATCAAGACCTGGCCGAAGCCGGAACACGACACCTGCTTGGCGCCGGTCATGAGACGCGCGAAGTCGTAGGTCACGGTCTTGGCGTTGATCGCTTCGCCCATGGACTTGATGATCAGATCGGCGGCCTCGACCCAGCCGATGTGACGCAGCATCATCTCGGCCGAGAGGATCTCCGAGCCGGGGTTGACGTAGTCCTTGCCCGCGTATTTCGGCGCAGTGCCGTGGGTGGCCTCGAACATGGCGATGGTGTCGGACATGTTGGCGCCGGGGGCGATGCCGATCCCGCCCACTTGTGCGGCGAGGGCGTCGGAGATGTAATCGCCGTTCAGGTTGAGCGTGGCAATCACGTCGTATTCCGCCGGGCGCAGCAGGATCTGCTGCAGGAAAGCGTCGGTAATCACGTCTTTGACCACGATCTCCTGGCCGTTCTTCGGGTTCTTGTAGCTGGCCCACGGACCGCCGTCGATCAGCTTGGCGCCGAACTCCCGCTGTGCCAGCGCATAGCCCCAGTCGCGGAACGCGCCTTCGGTGAACTTCTGGATGTTGCCCTTGTGCACCAGGGTGACCGACCTGCGGTTGTTGTCGAGCGCGTACTGGAAAGCCTTCCTCACCAGCCGTTCGGTGCCCTCGCGCGAAACCGGCTTGATGCCGATGGCCGAGGTCGCGGGAAAGCGGATCTTCTTGACCCCCATCTCGTTGATCAGGAAATCGATGACCTTCTTCACTTCCGGCGTCTCGGCAGCCCACTCGATTCCAGCGTAGATGTCCTCCGCGTTCTCGCGGAAAATCACCATGTCGGTTTTCTCGGGTTCCTTCACCGGGCTGGGCACGCCCGGGAAGTAGCGTACCGGGCGCAGGCAGACATACAGGTCGAGTTGCTGGCGCAGCGCCACATTGATGGAACGAATGCCGCCGCCGATGGGCGTGGTGAGCGGACCCTTGATCGACACCACATATTCCTTGGCGGCCTGCAGCGTTTCCTCCGGCAGCCATACGTTCTCGCCGTACACCTTGCACGATTTCTCGCCTGCGTACATTTCCATCCACGAGATCTTGCGCTTGCCGGCGTACGCCTTGGCCACCGCTGCATCGACCACCTTGATCATCACCGGCGTGATGTCGACGCCGGTGCCATCGCCCTCGATGTAGGGAATGATCGGCTGGTTCGGCACTTCCAGGGAATTGTCCGGCCGGACGCGGATCTTTTCGCCTACGCCCGGGATTTTGATGTGTTGGTAGCTGGCCATGGGAACTCCTGTCAGGGATGGATTCGGGAGGGGGGTTGACAACTCTTATGTCTTATATATGATACACAACATGCCTGCGCTCCGGCTTGTATTTTACTCCGCTTCGCAACCCGGTTTTTCTGCTGCAGCGGGCGCTTGCGCGAGGGCTTGCTGCGGCGGCGCACCAATTTCGTCAAATAAAATGGCGCGATACGGAAAATCGAGCGACCGAGTTTTTTAACGCATTGTTTTCTTGGGAGGAAATCATGAGTCATCGAGAACAGGAAATTGCCAAGATCAAGCAGGATTGGGCCGCGAATCCGCGTTGGAAGGGCGTGAAGCGCGGTTACACTGCGGAAGACGTGTACCGCTTGCGCGGGTCGGTGCAGATCGAGCACACGCTGGCCAAGCGCGGCGCGGAGAAACTGTGGAAGATGACCAACGAGATGCCGTTCGTCAACTCGCTCGGCGCGGTCACCGGCAATCAGGCGCTGCAGCAGGTAAAGGCCGGGGTTCCGGCGATCTACCTGTCGGGCTGGCAGGTGGCGGCGGATGCGAACGACAGCCTGTCGATGTATCCGGACCAGTCGCTGTATGCCGTAACCAGCGTGCCCACGGTGGTGAAGCGGATCAACAATGCGCTTGCGCGTGCGGATCAGATCCAGCACATGGAAGGCAAGGGGGATATCGATTTCTATGCGCCCATCGTGGCCGACGCCGAAGCGGGCTTTGGCGGAGTGCTCAATGCCCACGAACTGATGCGCGCCATGATCGAAGCGGGCGCCGCCGGCGTGCACTTTGAGGACCAACTCGCCTCGGTGAAGAAATGCGGCCACATGGGCGGCAAGGTGCTGGTGCCGACGCAGGAGGCGGTGCAGAAGCTCGTCGCCGCGCGGCTCGCCGCCGACACCATGGGCGTGCCTACGCTCATTCTGGCGCGCACCGATGCCGAAGCGGCCAACTTGGTCACCTCGGATGTCGACGAAAACGACAAGCCGTTCCTGACCGGCGAGCGTACCCCCGAGGGCTTTTACCGCGTCAAGAACGGCTTCGACCAGGCTTTGTCGCGCGGCATTGCCTACGCGGAATATGCCGACATGGTGTGGTGCGAAACCGGCACGCCGGATCTGGTCTTCGCCAGGAAATTTGCCGAAGGCGTGCAAAAGAAACACCCCGGCAAGATGCTCGCCTACAACTGCTCGCCCTCGTTCAACTGGAAACGCAATCTGGATGACGCCACCATCGCCAAGTTCCAGCGCGAACTCGGCGCCATGGGCTACAAGTTTCAGTTCATTACCCTGGCCGGGTTCCACGCCCTCAACTACTCGATGTTCGAGCTCGCATACGGCTACGCCCGCAACAATATGACCGCCTTCGTCGAACTGCAGCAGAAGGAATTCGCGGCGGCCGAAAAGGGCTTCACCGCGGTCAAGCACCAGCGCGAAGTGGGCACCAGCTATTTCGACGATGTGACCCAGGTGGTGCAGGGCGGCAGGTCCTCGACCACGGCCCTGCACGGTTCGACCGAAGACGAGCAGTTCTTCGACGAGCCGAAGAAAGCCAAGGCCGCCTGAACGCATTCGATTCCTGCCTTGCGCCGCAGCGCGGTATGCTGCGGCGTCTTTCATTGCGCGGCGCAAATCGTGCACCAACGCCCGGGCGCGGGGCCGTGGACGCTGGACGGACTCCGGCCTGGGCAATGGCGCGAGGCAAGGGTGCCGGAAAAATCGGCGTAGTTTGTCAACCGGAGTGCCGTCGCGGGCGTTACGCGACCTGACACCGCATTTTATTGCCTGTCGCCAAATGTTGACTTTTTGAGAGGAATATCGATGAACAAGCTGATCTCCGTCCTGGTTGCCGCCGTGTTCGCCGCGGCGAGCGCCACCGCTTTTGCGCAAGCCAAACCCGCGACGCCCGCGACGCCCGCGACACCGGCGGCGGCGCCTGCTGCTCCGGCTGCCAAAGCGGAAGCTCCGAAAGCCGAAGCCAAAGCCAAAGCCGAAGCGCCCAAAGCCAAGGCCAAGAAAGCGAAGAAAGCCAAGAAGGTCAAGAAAGCCAAGAAAGCCGCTGAGACCAGGTAGCGGATTCGCAGCCAATAAAGCCGGCGCCTGGGTTTCTTCCAGCGCCGGCTTTATTGTTTCTGTTCCGCAATGCGTATCGGCCCATGAAGCGCAAATCCCGTAGCGGCCGGCGGCGTGCGCCAGGTGTTCCCGGCGCCCTCCTTGCGGGCCTGATGCTCTGCTTCGGGCCGGCGCTGGCGCAGCAGACCAGTCTGCCGACGGCCACGCTCAACGCCGGCATTCACGTGATTCAGGCTGAGGTGGCGGGCAATGCGGCGACGCGCTCGCAGGGCCTGATGCGGCGCAAGGCCATGGCTCAGGGCGCCGGCATGCTGTTCCTGTTCGACGAGTCCGCGGCGCACTGCATGTGGATGAAAAATACACTCATCCCCTTGAGCGTGGCCTTCATCGACGAGCGCGGGCAGATCGTCAACATCGCCGACATGCAGCCGCTGGACGAGACTTCGCATTGCGCGTCGCGGCCGGCACGCTATGCGCTGGAAATGAATCAAGGTTGGTTCAGGAAACGCGGCATCGGGCCGGGTTCGCACGTCGACGGAATTCCGCCGATGAAGCGCAGGCAATAGCGCCGCCGGGCGCATCCGGCAAGAAAAAGGGGCCCGAATGGGCCCCTTTGATTTCGTATTATCCGGATGGATTACAGGCCCAGGCCGCCGTTCTGCTGTGCCACCATACAGAAAAGCATCGGAATCGACAGCATGGTGTTGGCGCGCGAGGTGAGCATTGCCAGGCGCGCCGCCTTGGCCTTTGCATCCGCCTCAGCCGCCACGATGCCGAGCGCTTTCTTCTGGTTGGGCCAGATGATGAACCAGACATTGAATGCCATGATTATTCCGAGCCACATGCCGATCGCGATCGCGGTGAACGGGCGCGCAAATGTGAACAGAGCGCCGAAATAGCCGTTCATGCCGGCGAGAAGCAGGCCGGTGACCAGGGTGGACAGCGCGGCCCAGCGGAACCAGAACAACGCGGCTGGCGCGATGACCTTGCCTATGGCCGGTTTCTGCTCGTCCGGTATTTTCGGCATGGACGGAATCTGCACGAAGTTGAAGTACCAGAGCAGGCCGACCCACATCACGCCGGAGAGCACGTGCAGCCAGCGCATGACGAATGCGCCCCAGGCATAGTCGTAATTGATTCCCTTGCCGGCGGCGAGAATGAGGACGATGACAAGGATTACACCAGCGGAAATTGTGCGTCCCAACGACTGGAAAATTGCGCCCATATCGAGATCTCCGTTTAGGTTGACTTAGGTTGGCCGCCGAAGGGCGGACACTTGTTGAGGGCTTGAAGTCTAGCACAAGCCGCCGCTTCCAGGCGCCGGCGCGGCAGTTCAGCGGCGCGTGCGCACGATGCGCGACTCGGCGCCTCCCTGCGAGAACGTGATATCGACCACGTCGCCCGGCGCGAGCGTGCCGGCGCTGCGCAGGATGGCGCCCGAGCTATCCCGGATCACGCTGTAACCCCGATGCAAGACCGCTCGCGGGTCGAGGTGCGCGAGGTGCGCGCCAAGGGCGCGTATCTCGGCCTGCGCGCGTTCGCGGCGATTGCGCCAAGCGAGCGCCAGGCGCGCCTGCGCCTCGGCGACCCGGCGTTTCCATTCGAGCACGGCCGGCAGGGCGGCGCGCTGACGCTGGCCGAGGTCGAGTAGCCGCCAGCGCTCCCGCTCCAGCACACGGGCGCAGCCGGTGCGCAGTCGCTGCGCGAGCTGTACCAATAGATCGCGCTGATTCTGCAGCCTTTGCCCCGGATGCACCATGCGCCGAAGCAATTGATCGACCTGCTGCATGCGGTCTTCGATCCGTCGCGCAACGCGGCCGATCAGGACGGCGCGCTGCGCGGCGATGCGCACGAGCAGCTCGGCGCGCGCCGGGGCCGCCAGCTCCGCCGCGGCGGTGGGGGTAGCGGCGCGCCTGTCGGCGACGAACTCGGCAATGGTGAAGTCCGTCTCATGTCCGATCCCGGTCACCACCGGGATCGGACAGGCGTGGATCGCGCGCGCCAGCCCTTCGTCGTTGAATGCCCACAGGTCCTCGATCGAACCGCCGCCGCGGCACAGGATGAGCACATCGCATTCGTTGCGCCTTGCGGCCGCGGCAAGTGCTGCCGCGAGTTGCTGTGCCGCACCTTCTCCTTGCACCTGCGCCGGATAGAGGATCACGGGAATGGAAGGATTGCGCCGCGCCAGCGTGGTCAACACGTCGCGCAGTGCCGCGGCCTGCAGCGAAGTCACGATGCCTATACGGCGCGGGTACAAGGGCAGCGGCTTCTTGCGCGCGGCATCAAACAACCCTTCTTTGTCCAATTTGTCGCGCAGCTTCAAGAAAGCTTCGAACAGCGCGCCCTGGCCGGCGTGGCGCATGGATTCGACGTTGAGCTGGAAATCGCCGCGAGCCTCGTACAAGGTGACCAGCGCGCGCACTTCCACCCTGAGGCCTTCGCGCGGTTCCCAGTCGAGATTTTGGCCGCGGCTGCGGAACATCACGCAGCGCACCTGCGCCATTTCGTCCTTGAGGGAGAAATACAGGTGCCCGGACTTGGCGCGAACGCAATTGGATAGTTCACCCGCCACCCACAACAGCGGATAGCGCTGTTCGAGCAATTCGCGCACGCTTCGGGCGAGCGCAGAAACGCTGAGAATCTCCGCAGGGAGGGGGCTGGAAACCCGCGTCAAATCTGGCTCTGAAGGCATGTCTGGATATTACACTATCCACAGCAAGGCCTTGCGCGCCGCCTGCTCGTTTATTAGGCAAACCGCTTGCCTCGGAGGCGCCTATAACATGCTGTTTTGAATGTGTAAAAAAGCCAGTTCAAATTGTGGGCAGTGGCAAAAAAGCCTTTTGCGCGTTCCACTTAAGTTGCTTTTCTCCAAACTGTGCACAACTTTATCCACACAAATTGTGGATAAGATTTCAGCTGATTCGGCACGGCCGGCGTGAGTTGCAAGACACAGCCGCAGCGTTCGCCCTGCGTGCCGGCGCAAGTGCTGCGCAATCCGACGCCGGCGCAGTCCGGCCAATGTCATAGGGCGGGTGCAGGCCGGCGCGTAAGCCTTGCTCAAAAGTCCCGCAGAAGCTAAAGTGACGGCGGTAAAAAATTTCCGGGAGAGTTTATTGTTTGAGCTCATCACCGCCGCAGGCTGGCCGGTTTATCCACTGTTGCTCGCCTCGATCATCGCGCTGGCCCTGATCATCGAGCGCCTGATGATGCTGCGCACAGAAAAAATCGTGCCGGCCGATTTGCTCGGCAAGGTGGTCAATACCTACCGGCAGCAGGGCGTGAATCCGCAGATGCTGGACCAACTCGCCAAGGATTCTCCGCTCGGCCAGGTGCTCGCTGCCGGTCTGAGCAACCACACTAGTTCGCGCTATGTCATGAAGGAGGCGATCGACGAGGCCGGGCATGCCGTGTCGCACGAGCTGGGGCGCTTCCTTACCACCTTGGGGACCTTGGCCACCATCGCCCCGCTGATGGGCCTGTTCGGCACCGTAGTGGGCATGATTGAAATTTTCGGCTCGCAATCGCCCTCGGGCACCAATCCCCAGGTGCTCGCGCATGGCATCTCGGTGGCGCTGTATAACACCGCGCTTGGTCTGGTGGTCGCGATTCCGGCAATGATCTTCTACCGCCATTTCCGCGCCAAGGTGGAGAGCTTTCTGGTGGACATGGAGCAGCAGGCGAGCAAGCTGGTCGACCTGATACACGGCGAGCGTGTCGACTTCGATCCCGCCAAGTCGCGGCAGTCCTCGGACAAAGCATGAATTTCCAGCGCTTTCAGACCCGGGAACCCCTGGAAATGAATTTGATCCCGCTGATAGACGTGCTGCTGGTGATCCTCATTTTCCTGATGATCACCACTACCTATTCCAAGTATGCCGAATTGCAGATCAACCTGCCTACCGCCGATGCGCAGAAACAGCCGGAGCGGCCCAACGAAATCAATATCACGGTCAATGCCGGCGGGCAGTACACCGTCAATCGCAGGCCGGTGGTATTCCGCGACGCAAGCGGTCTGGCCGATGAGATGCGTCGCGCCGGGGTCGAGCTCAAGGATCCGGTAGTGGTGATCAACGCCGACGCCAATGCCACCCACCAGTCGGTGATCCATATCATGGAAGCGTCGCGGCTGGCCGGTTACAGTCATATTTCCTTCGCCACCCAAACTCAAGCCAAATAACCCGCCGCAGCGGTCCTCGCCGGGGAGTGCACGAAGTGGGAGCTAGCTTTCCGGAAAAGCACTGGTATCGCCTCAGCGCGCTGTCGCTCGCGTTGTGGCCGGCGAGCCTGCTGTATCGCCTGCTGCTCGCCCTGCGCCGGCTCGCGTACCGCAGCGGCGCCTTGCCCGCGGTAAGACTGCCGGTGGCGGTGATCGTCGTCGGCAACCTCGTGGCGGGCGGCACCGGCAAGACGCCGCTGGTTCTATGGCTGGCCGCGATGCTGAAGAAAGACGGCCGCAAGCCCGGTATCGTCAGCCGCGGCTACCGCGGCAGTGCCCGGGCGCCGATGGCGGTCGCCGCCGCCAGCCCGGTGGACCTGGTGGGTGACGAGCCGCTGCTGCTGGCGCGCGCCAGCGGCTGTCCGGTATGGATAGGGCGCGATCGCGCGGCGGCCGCCCTGGGTCTGCTCGCCGCGCATCCCGAGTGCGACCTGCTGATCCTCGACGACGGACTGCAGCACTACCGCCTGGCGCGCGACGTCGAAATTGCGGTGGAGGATGAGCGCGGTGCCGGCAACGGCTTGCTGCTGCCCGCGGGGCCGTTGCGCGAGCCGGTATCGCGCCGGGTCGATGCCTGGGTAGTTAACACGGCTCCGCCCGGAATCCATCATCCCTCATTCCGGATGGATCTGCGCGGCGACAATTTCCGCCGCGTGGCTGCGCCGCGGGAGTGCGTGCCGGTCGCGGCGTTCGCGCGCAAGAAACTGCACGCCATAGCCGGCATCGGCAATCCGCAGCGCTTTTTCGATCACCTGGCGCGTCTGGGTTTGGTCACCGTAAATCACGCGTTTCCCGACCACCACGCCTATAGGGCAGGCGATCTCGATTTCGGCAATTGCGAAGCGCTGCTTATGACCGAGAAGGATGCGGTAAAATGCGAAGCGTTTGCGCGCGAGCACTGGTACGCGCTGCAGGTCGAGGCCGAGCTGGCCCCGGCGTTTTTCGATTTCATTCTGGCGAAGCTCAATGGACGCAAGACTGCTTGACATCCTGGTGTGCCCGATCTGCAAGGGGCCGTTGCTCTACCGCAAGGCCGAGCAGGAACTCATCTGCAAGGCCGACCGGCTGGCATTTGGCATCCGCGACGGCATTCCGGTGATGCTCGAAGACGAGGCACGCAAGCTCGATCCCGCCGAAGACATCCAGTAGTGCCGACCGTCCTGCTAAAGCAGCGCAACGCCAGCCCGTTGCCGCGGCAAAGGTTGTAGCCGCGGGGGACGCGCAAGACACCGGGGCTTGTTCCTTCCCGGGCTTCATCTGCATCCCCTGCGGCGGGAATCCCGACATCAAATGATCACCCTACGCCAACTCAGGCTCGCGCGCGGCAGCAAGCTGCTGCTCGAAGGCGCCGACCTGACTTTGCACGCCGGCCAGAAGATCGGCGTGGTGGGGCCGAACGGCTGCGGCAAGTCGAGCCTGTTCGCGCTGTTGCGCGGGGACCTGCACCAGGAAGCGGGCGATCTGGAGCTGCCCGGGCGGCTCGCGGTCGCCCATGTGGCGCAGGACATTCCGGAGAGCGCGCAGGCGGCGATCGAATTCGTCATCGATGGCGACGCGCCCTTGCGTGCGCTCGAACAGGAGCTTGCGCACGCACACGAGCAGGACGACGGCGAGCGTCTCGCCGGCCTGTACGAAGCGTTCGAGCACGCCGGCGGCTATAGCGCGCGCAGCCGCGCCGCCAGCCTGATGCACGGACTGGGGTTCGCCGCGATCGAGCTGGAGCAGGCGGTGGACGCTTTCTCCGGCGGCTGGCGCATGCGCCTGAAGCTCGCGCGCGCGCTCATGTGCCGCTCGGACCTGCTGCTGCTCGATGAGCCGACCAATCACCTCGATCTGGATGCGGTGATCTGGCTCGAGCAATGGCTGCGCGATTACGCCGGCACGCTGCTCGCGATATCGCACGACCGGGATTTTCTCGACGGCACCGTCGGGCACATCCTCGCGATCGAACAATGCCGGGTGAAGCTGTACACGGGCAACTACTCGGCGTTCGAGGAGCAGCGCGCGATGCAGCTGGCGCAGCAGCAGGCGGCCTACCAGAAACAGCAGCGCGAGATCGCGCATCTGCACTCCTACGTCGAACGCTTTCGCGCCAAGGCGACCAAGGCGCGCCAGGCGCAGAGCCGGCTGAAGGCCCTGGCGCGGATGGAAGTCATCTCGCCGGCGCACGTCGATACGCCGTTCGACTTTCGCATGCGCGAGCCGCTGGCCGGTCCCGATCCCCTGCTCACGCTGGAGCATGCCGCGGCCGGCTACGACGGGCGCGCCGTGCTTGCAGGGATCAAGCTCAGCATAGCGGCGGGCGGGCGCATCGGACTTCTGGGGCGCAACGGTGCGGGCAAATCGACCCTGATCAAACTCCTGGCCGGCGCGCTCGCCCCGTTGCAAGGCACGCGCCAGGAAGGCAGGGGGCTGGCCATCGGTTATTTCGCCCAGCACCAGATCGAGGTGCTGCGGCCGGACGAATCACCGCTGCGCCATCTTATGCGCCTGGACCCGCGCACGCGCGAGCAGGAATTGCGCGATTTCCTCGGCGGCTTCGATTTCCGCGGCGACATGGCGCTCGAACCGATTGCGCCGTTTTCCGGGGGCGAGAAAGCCAGGCTGGCGCTCGCCCTGCTGGTGTGGCAGCGGCCCAATCTGCTGTTGTTGGACGAGCCGACCAATCACCTGGATCTGGAAATGCGCCATGCGCTCACGCTCGCCCTGCAGGAATACGAGGGCGCGATCGTGCTCGTATCCCACGACCGGCACCTGTTGCGCACCACCGCCGATAGTCTGTGGCTGGTGGCCGACGGCGGTGTGCAGCCCTTCGACGGCGATCTGGACGACTACCGCGACTGGCTGCGCCAGCGCGAAGCGAGCGCCGGTGCGGCCGAGCCGGCGCTCGCGTCGCGCAAACAGCAGAAGCGCGACGAGGCCGAGTCGCGCAACCGGCGCTATGCGCAAAAACGGCCGCTGGCGCAGCGCCTGGCCAAGCTCGAGCGGCGCATGGCCGAACTGGAGCGCGAACGCAAACCGCTGGGACTATGGCTGGCCGATCCCGGGAGCTACACGGACAAGGAAAAGCTGCAACCGGCGTTGTTGCGCGAAGCCGCATTGCGCCAGGAACTCGAGCGTGCCGAGGAAGAATGGCTGGCGCTTCAGGCGGAGTTGGACCTGCTCGACAATTGAACGCCATGGCGCTGCATGGCCCAGGCGACATGCTCGCGCACGAGTGCTGACGCATCTTCGGCGCGGGAGCGCAGTGCGCCGGCCACGGCTGCGCTGCCGGTCGCGTTGCCCAGGCCCACGGCGAGATTGCGCGACCAGCGCTCGAAACCGATGCGGTAAATGGCGCTGCCGGCCATGCGCTCGCTGAACCGGCGCTCGTTCCAGGAGAACAGTTCGGCCAGCTGCACATCGTCCAGGCCGTGGCGCACGCGGAAATCGGGCTCGCCGCTTACTTCGGCGTAGCGGTTCCAGGGGCAGGCGAGCTGGCAGTCGTCGCAACCGTAGACGCGATTGCCGATCAGCGGGCGCAATTCCAGCGGAATGGCGCCTTTCAGCTCGATCGTGAGATAGGAAATGCAGCGCCTGGCATCGACCCGGTAGGGAGCAACGATGGCGCCGGTCGGACAGATGTCGAGGCACTTGCTGCAGCTGCCGCAATGATCTGCCACCGGAGCGTCCGCCGGCAGCGGCAGGTCGGTGTAGATTTCGCCGAGGAAAAAGTACGAACCGGCATCGCGTGAAAGCAGCAGCGTGTGCTTGCCGCGCCAGCCGAGGCCGCTTCTTGCGGCCAGCTCCACTTCCATCACCGGGGCCGAATCGGTATAGACGCGGTGGCCGAAGGCGCCGATTTCACCTTCGATGCGCCGGGCAAGCTGTCGCAGCCGGCCGCGCAGCACCCTGTGGTAATCGCGTCCGGTGGCGTAGCGCGCGATATAGGCTTTGTCGGGAGCGCCGATCACCGACCAGCCCGCGGCTGCCCGCGGCTGGTAATTCATGCGCGCACTGATGACCCGTAGCGTGCCGGGCCGCAGTTGCGCCGGGCGCGCGCGTTTCAAACCGTGCCTTGCCATATAATCCATCTCGCCGTGGAAACCGGCGGCGAGCCACTCGGCGAGGCGGACTTCCGCAGCACCGGGAGCGGTGTCGGCGATGCCCACCGCCTGCAAGCCGAGTTCGCGCCCCCAGGCCTTGATGGCACGGGCGAGCAGGGCGTAATCGTAGTTCGCGGGCACCTCGGACATGTCCAATCATAACCACAGCACGCTTGAAATGCATTTGGCCGATGAAGCGGCGACACGCGCCCTGGGCGCGCGCCTGGCGCGGGTGATCATGCCGGGACTGTTGCTCTATCTGCACGGCGATCTGGGCAGCGGCAAGACCACCTTCGCGCGCGGCCTGTTGCGCGGCCTGGGCTATACCGGCCGCGTAAAAAGCCCGACCTATACCCTGGTTGAACTTTATACGGTTTCTAGGTTAAACTTGTACCACTTTGATTTTTATCGTTTCCGAAACCCAAAGGAATGGCGTGATGCGGGCTTCAACGAATACTTCAACGGCGCTTCAGTATGCCTGGTCGAATGGCCGGAAAAAGCGGGCGGACTATTGCCTGTCGCCGATCTCGACATTGCGCTTGGGTTCGCCGGCAACGGGCGTGACCTGAGCATTCGCGCCGGAAGTGAAAGTGGCAACGCATGTTTAAACCGACTCCTGCAACTGCCGCCCTGAAACGTACCGCCCCCGGTGTTCAACCTACGCTCGCGCGATTTTTCTGCAATTTCCTGCTGTTGGCGTTCACGGCCGCCGCCGGCAGCGCCGGCGCGGCAGAGCGCATCGGCGCAGTGCGCGTCTGGCCGGCGCTGGATTACACCCGCATCACCATCGAGGCCGACCGGCCGATCCGGCATGAATTGCTGCTGGTGAAAAACCCGGATCGCCTGGTGCTCGACCTGGAAGATGTGGACTTCGCCAGCGTGCAGCAGGAGATTGCCGATAAAATTCTGCCGAGCGACCCCTATATCGGACAAATGCGCGCCGGCCGCTATAAACCAGGGGTGGTGCGTCTGGTGCTCGACCTCAAGACCGAGGTCCAGCCGCAGATTTTCATGCTCAAGCCCGTGGGCGAGTACGGCTATCGCCTGGTGCTCGATGTCTACCCGCTGGTGCCGGTCGATCCGCTCATGGCGCTGTTGCAGAAACCCCAATTGAAGGCCGAAGCGGCAAGGCCGGGAACCGAAGCTGCGCCACTCGCCGCGCCGGCGATATCCGGGCTCGAGGCCGGACTCGCGCCTGCGCCCGGACCCGAACAGGCCGTCAAAGGCAAGCCGCTGGTGGCGCGTCTGGTGACCATCGTCGTCGACGCCGGGCACGGCGGCGAGGACCCGGGCGCCAGAGGACGGGGGGGCAGCCGCGAGAAGAACGTGACCCTGACCATCGCGCGCAAGCTCAAGTCGATTATCGACGCCGAGCCCAATATGCGCGCCGTGCTCACCCGCGACGGCGACTATTTCATCCCGCTGCAGGTGCGCGTGCAAAAAGCGCGCAGGGTGCAGGCCGACCTGTTCGTGTCGGTGCACGCCGACGCCTTCATCAAGCCGCACGCGCGCGGCTCCTCGGTATTCGCCCTGTCCGAGCGCGGCGCCACCAGTACCGCGGCGAACTGGCTGGCCAAGCGCGAAAACAATGCCGACTTGATCGGCGGAGTCAACCTCGACGTGAAGGACCGCTATCTGGCGATGACCCTCGCCGACCTGAGTCTGACGGCGCAGATCAACGACAGCCTGAAGCTGGGCAAGGCGGTGCTGTCCGAACTGGGCGGGGTCAACGCGCTGCACAAGGGCGATGTCGAGCAGGCCGGCTTTGCCGTGTTGCGGGCGCCCGACGTTCCCTCGATCCTGGTCGAAACCGCCTTCATCAGCAATCCGGAAGAGGAACGCAGGTTGAACGACGAGGCCTACCAGGAGAAAATGGCACAGGCCATTTTCAAAGGCATCAAACGCTACTTCGCCAAGAACCCGCCGCTGGCCAAGTCCACCCTGGCAGCGATCGATTGACCGCGAACGTCCGGCGGAGTTGATTTCGCGGGTTTTGCGCTGAACTATAGTTTCGATTTTGCGCGGACGAAAAGCCGTCCGCGCGGATCGCCGATTGCGCACGGATGATGAACCCATCCGCACGCAATCGGCGATCTTGTATAAAGACAAGCCCAAGCCGTTGTTGCTTTTGTCCAATAACCGTATTTTTGGTACGGATGGTGTTTATCCGTACCAAAAATACGGTTGGCGCGCGTAGCGCGCAAGTCCGTTCGTCGCATGCGGCGGCATTTCAGACGCCGTATACAACTTCTCAGACCCGGCGCAGCCGGTGCCGCGCGTACTCGAGCGCGATCGGCGCCAGCGACAGGCCGATAATGCCGAATATCACCAGCGTCAGGTTGTTCCTGATGAAGCCGATGTTGCCGAAGAAGAACCCGGAATAGAGCAGGCTCCCCACCCACAGCACGCCGCCGGCGATGTTGAACAGCTGGAAGCGCGCATGCGCCATGCTGCCGATCCCGGCGACAAAGGGCGCAAAGGTGCGCAGGATGGGCACGAAACGGGTGATGACGATGGTCTTGCCTCCGTGGCGCTCGTAGAACGCGTGCGTGCGATCCAGCGCCTTGCGGTTGAACCAGGGCGAGTCCTCCCAGTGGAAGACTTTCGGGCCGAGGTAGCGGCCGATCCAGTAATTGACCGTGTTTCCGAGGATCGCGGCGGCAATGAGCAAGGCGGCGAGCGCGTGCACGTTCAGGCCGGCCGCCGCCCACAGCGTGCCGGCCACGAACAGCAGCGAATCCCCGGGCAGGAACGGCGTCACCACCAGGCCGGTTTCGCAGAACACGATCAGGAACAGCAGCAGATAGACCCAGACGCCGTATTCAAGCAGCAGACGCGCAAGGTGCTGATCGAGGTGGACCAGCAGGTCCCAGAGAAACAGCAGCAGTTCCATCAATGGCTTTCCGGCAGAAGATCCAGACTGCAGTAGAAGGCCGTATGTTACCGCAAGCGCGCTGCGTTCCCGTTATACTTACCCTTAGAAAAAAACGTCAAGTCATGCCCTCGATCCGCCTTCTTCCCGACACCCTGATCAGCCAGATCGCCGCAGGCGAAGTGGTGGAACGACCGGCCTCGGTGCTGAAGGAACTGCTGGAGAACAGCCTCGATGCCGCTGCCGGCGAAATCAGCGTCAGCCTGATGCAGGGCGGCATCAAGCAACTCAAGGTCACGGACAACGGCGGCGGCATGGACGCCGAGGACCTGCCGCTGGCATTCGCGCGCCACGCCACCAGCAAGATTGCGAGCCTCGATGACCTCGAACAGGTGCGCTCGCTCGGCTTTCGCGGCGAGGCCCTGGCCTCGATCGCCTCCGTCGCGCGCATCGCGCTCACTACCCGAACCGCGGGAGCGCAACATGCATGGCGCCTCAGCGCCGAAGGCGGGGAGCAGGGCGCGGTGCAGCCCGCCGCGCATCCGGGCGGCACCAGCGTTGAAGTCAGCGACCTGTATTTCAATACGCCGGCGCGGCGCAAATTCCTGCGCACCGAGGCGACCGAGTTCGGTCATTGCGAGGACGTATACAAGCGCATTGCGCTGTCGCGGCCCGATGTCGCGTTCAGCTTGAGGCATAACGGCCGGGTGATTTCGCACCTGCAGGCGGGTGACCCCGCGCGGCGCATCGCCGCGGTGGCGGGCAAGGAATTTGCCGGCGCGGCGCGCGCGTTCGACGAGCATTCATCCGGCCTGCGGCTGTCCGGCTTTGCCGGCTCGCCCGCGTTCTCGCGCAGTTCGCGCGATGCCCAGTTCGTGTTCGTCAACGGCCGCTTCGTGCGCGACAAGCTGCTCGCGCATGCGCTGCGCCAGGCCTACCAGGACATGCTGCATGGCGATCGCCACGCGGCTTATGTGCTGTTCCTGGAGCTCGATCCGCTGGGCGTGGACGTGAACGTCCACCCGGCCAAGACCGAGGTGCGGTTTCGCGATGCGCGCGCGATCCACCAGTTCGTGTTCCACGCCGTGAGCAAAGCGCTCTCGGGCAGCGCGGCGAAAGCGAGCGCGGCTGCGGTTCAGCCGCTGCCCGCTGCGGGCGGCATGAATTTCCAGCGTACGCCGTACCAGTCCAGCCTCGGCGTGGCGCAGCCGGCGGCTGCCTATCAGGCGATGTTTTCCGCGCCGGCCGGCGGCGCGGCGCGGACCGCGTTCGAGAGCATACGCGCAGGCGCGCCCTCCCAGGCCGAAACCGACTCGCCGCTGGGCCATGCGATCGCGCAATTGCACGGCATTTACATCCTGGCGCAGAACCGGCAGGGCCTGGTGCTGGTGGACATGCACGCGGCGCACGAGCGCATCCTGTACGAGAGGCTCAAGGCAGCGCTGGATGCGCAGGGCATGAGCATGCAGAAGCTGCTGATACCGGTGAGCTTTAACGCGGACCGGCTGGAAGTGGCGACGGCCGAAGAGCACGCCGGCGTGCTGCGCGAGCTGGGTTTCGATATGGCGCCGCTGTCCCCGACCGCGCTGGCGGTGCGCGCGGTGCCGTCCATGCTCGTCTCGGCCGACGTCGCCGACCTGGCGCGCGCGCTGCTGCGCGAGGTGCGCGAGTTCGGCGGCAGCCGCGTGCTCACCGAGCACCAGCACGCGCTGCTCTCGACCATGGCCTGCCACGGCGCGGTGCGCGCGCATCGGCCGCTGACGCTGACGGAAATGAATGCGCTGCTGCGCGAAATGGAAGTCACCGAACGATCGGGCCAGTGCAATCACGGTCGGCCGACCTGGTACCAGATGAGCCTGGCCGACCTGGACAAGCTGTTCCTGCGGGGACGCTAAGCGCTACAACCGGAGAGGGGCAATGAAACTACTGATTCTCGGCGCCGGCGCGGTCGGCGGCTATTTCGGCGGCCGTCTGGTGCAGGCCGGCGCCGACGTGACTTTTCTGGTGCGGCCGCAGCGCGCGCAAAAGCTGGCGCAGGCCGGGCTCGTGATCAAGAGCCCGCTGGGCGATGCGCAGATTCCGGTGCGCACGCTGCTGCAGGAGGCGGTGCGGCCGGACTACGACCTGGTGATGCTCTCGTGCAAGGCCTACGACCTCGACGCATCGATTGCCGCGATCGGCGCTGCAATGGGTCCGAATACCCTGATCCTGCCCCTGCTCAATGGCATGGCGCAGCTCGCCCGGCTGGAGCAGGCTTTCGGCGGCGCGCGCGTGCTGGGCGGAACCTGCTACATCGCCTCGACCCTGGACGCGGACGGCAGCATTCGCCATCTGAGCCAGTTCCAAGGCATCACCTGCGGCCCGCGCCCGGGCAGCCACGCGCACGCCGGGACCCTGTTGCAGCAACTGGCGCAGGCTTATGCGCGCGTCTCGGTGGAGTGCAAGCTCAGCGCGGAAATCGAGCAGGACATGTGGGAGAAGTTCGTGTTGCTGGCGAGCCTGGCCGCGATGACCTGCCTGATGCGCGCCAGCGTGGGCGAGATTCTCACCGCCGCGGACGGGGAAGCGTTGATGCGCGCAGCGCTGTCCAGCTGCGTCGCGGCGGCAGGCGCGGCCGGCCATGCGCCGCGCGCCGAATCCCTGCAGCGGACCGAGAGCATGCTGTTCGCGCGCGGCTCGGCCTTCACCGCGTCCATGCTGCGCGACATCGAAGCCGGCGGGCGCGTCGAAGCCGATCACATCGTCGGCGACATGCTGCGGCGTGCGCGCGCCGCCGGCGCCGACACAGGCCTGCTCGCCGCTGCGTATTGCCACCTGCAGGCCTACGAGGCGCGGCGCCTGCGCGGCGCGCCGGGCTGAGCCCGGCGGCCTCGCGCTGAACCGGCGTTCGCTCGCATGACCCGCGCCCAGGCCGCCACATTGCCCGCGGCCATTTTGCTGATGGGGCCGACCGCCGGCGGCAAGAGCGCGCTCGCGCTAGCGATCGCCAAGCGTTTTCCGGTGGAAATCATCAGCGTGGATTCGGCGCAGGTATATCGCGGCATGGACGTGGGCACAGCCAAGCCCGCGTCGGCCGAGCGCGTAGCGGTGCCGCATCATCTGATCGACGTGATCGATCCCGACCGGAGCTATTCGGCCGCGCAGTTCCGCGCCGATGCGACGCGTTTGATGCGGGAGATTGCCGCGCGCGGACGGGTGCCGCTGCTGGCCGGCGGCACCATGCTTTACTTCAAGGCGCTGCGCGAGGGCCTGTCGCACCTGCCGCAGGCCGACGCCGCGGTGCGCGCCGCGATCGAAGCGCAGGCGAACGAACACGGCTGGCCCGCATTGCACGCCGAACTGGCGCGCATCGACGCGACTACGGCCGCCCGGCTCAAGCCGGGCGACGTGCAGCGCATCCAGCGCGCGCTGGAAGTTTTCCGCATTACCGGCAAGCCGCTGTCGGCGCTGCAGGGCGCGCGCATCGCCGATGCGGCACAGTACCGCTTCGTACCCGTGGCGCTGGTTCCGGCAGAGCGCGCGCTGCTGCACCGGAGGATCGAGGCGCGCTTCGAAGCCATGCTGGCTGCGGGCCTGGTGGAGGAACTCGCGGCCCTGCGCGCGAAATATGCGCTCGACCCGAGTCTGCCGGCGATGCGCTGCGTCGGCTATCGCCAGGCCTGGGAACATCTCGAGGGCGCGTATGACCGCGCCGCGCTGCGCGACCGGGGCGTCTACGCCACGCGCCAACTCGCCAAGCGCCAGCTCACCTGGCTGCGCGCGATGCCGGAGCCGAAAGCATTCGATTGCTTCGCGCCCGACCTGGGCGCGCAGGTGCTGCGCCACCTCGAGGAGCAGGGCTTGCTTGACGGTTAAAACCCGTCGCAAGAGTCATCGGCCAAAGAGCGCTCGCTCGGGGCAGCGCAAAAAACACGATCAGGCAGGCCCCTGGCCAATCGCCCCTCGTCCCGGTTATTCGGGTATATTGTGCGCCGAGCGGAGGTTGCCCTCCTCCCTGGATACCG
>Ga0156177_1005_pt1 | contig 19142 bp, 16 predicted proteins | sample RifCSPlowO2_12_FD_107830 | JGI IMG/M metagenome (GOLD analysis project Ga0156177, IMG submission 107830) | Betaproteobacteria bacterium RIFCSPLOWO2_12_FULL_64_23
AACGCGGCGTATGGCTTCATGCTGGTAGGGCCGGTCCACGATGCGGGTGTTGATGGCCATGCTTGGCAGCGGCCGGGCGTTCTGCCGCAGGAACAGCAGGCGCTGCAAATCCTGCGGCGAGAAGAAACCGGCGACCACGCGCGGATTCGCCAGGCCGACTTCCCAGAACCACGTTTGCAGACCGTTGGTCATGAATCCGAACGGGGCATACGACTGGCGTTTTGCGATTTCGGTGACGTAGTGGCGCAGTTGCTCGTCGGCCTCGCGCGGGTTGCGCGAACAGCGCTTCGCCTCGACCACGGCCATGACTTCGCCGCCCGGTGCATACAGACAGTAGTCGGTAACCCCGTTCCAGGGCTCGGCGTCATAGCCATCGACGGGAATCTCGAAACCAACCTGCGTCCGGTCTTCGAGATTCCAGCCGGCGTCGCGCAATGCAGGGTCGATCAGGATGTAGCGGGCCTGGCCCTCGTTGAGCGATGAAGCGGGTTGATTACGCGGGCCGATCATGTGCGGCATTTTAGCCGCTTGCCGAGGCAGCCGTGCGAATTGCCCCGAAACCCTTGCTGCTATTGCCTTTCAGGCCGATTCCCGTGGGTTCGCAAGCATCGCGGTGTCAACTCGCCAGCCGCCCGGGCCGTTGTTTCATCAGTGAACCCGCGAGCCTATCCGGATGCTGCGCCCTCTTTGTCCCGAGATCCCCGGCCACCCGCTGCATGTGATCCAGCGTGGCCATCTTCAGGCCGCGTGCTTCTTCCATGAAGAGGATTGCGTAGCGTATCTCGGCTGGCTCGGCCGGTACGCCGCCCGCTTTAGCTGCTCCGTGCACGCCTACGTGCTGATGGGCAACCATGTGCACCTGCTCGTAACATCCTCACGCGTGGGCGGCGTCGCCAGCCTGATGCGCTCCTCGTGTGAACATTACGCGCGCTACTTCGACACGACCCACCATCGTGACGGCGCGCTGTGGGAAGATCGCTACCAGGCGCTCCCGGTCCACGTCGGGCGCTACCTGGTTTCGTGCATGCGCTACATCGAACTCAATCCGGTTCGCGCCCGTGTGGTCGCGCGGCCGGGCCACTATCGGTGGTCGAGTTTCCGCGCGAATGCGCTGGGTCAGAACGACCCACTCCTTACGCCTCACGCGTTCTACTGTGCCCTTGGACGCAGCGCCGAATCGCGCCAAGCTGCATACCGGGCGCTGTTTCAGGACCAGGCGTCGGCACGTCGCACAAAAGCGCGCGTACAAACAGGTGGTCCCTGATGCGCACGCGCGCCGTCAACCGCCGCTTAGCGGGTGGCATCGAGGTCGCGGGATTTTCATTGAATTGAGAGCCCGCCGGGGCGCATCAGAGAACGAGCGCGAGCCGTTCTTCATTGAGCGGATTGAATCCGAGCCGAACGTAGAACTCACGCGCGCGCCCATTCTCGAGGTGACACGACGTATCTATCCGCCGCACGCCACGGCTGCGGAGTTCGGACTTGAGACCGTCGATCAGGGCGGTGCCGATGCCCTGTCCTTCCCGGCCGGGCAGCACGCACACATCGTCGAGCTTGGCGACCATCGCGCCCGCCGAGGTCGAAATGGCGTAGCAGACCACGCAGCAGCCGACGACCGATGCGCCGTCGAGGACCAGCCAAACGAAACCCAACTCCGGACGTTCGAGGAACAACTGCAGTGCGTGCTGCAGCGCCTCCGGGCCACGATCGCCGTATGCGCTGGCGCTATCCCGGTAGTGCTCGTCTGTGGCAAGGAATGCACGCAGAAGGCCGAAAGCACCTTCGCGTTCCGCATCCGTCATTGCCTTGGCGCTCAGGGGCACAATCATTCCTTCCCGGCGATCCGTTCGCGCCAAAACAGAGACTCAGGATCCCCGTTGGAGATGGATCACCCACAGGCGTGCGAGCGAGGCCGCGCCGTTGCCGCCATGCACGTTCTTGAATATCTGGATCGCCTTGGGGTTGCGGCCGGCGACATGATAGGCATAGCCCAGAAGCAGCCGGGCGTCGTCGGGACGCTTCAGGCCGCCCTTGCGCAGGCCCTGCTCCATCATTTCCAGACCTTTGTCTCCCTTGCCGTGCAGCACGTAGTTCAGCCCCGCATTGAGCAGCGCGTTTCCATCCTTGTCCGTAGCGGCCTGCGCGTCATCCTGCCCGAGCGTGCGATTGTCCTCCGCCAGATTCCTCGCCGCCATGTCCTTGAGGCGCCGGTGGCGCTCGGCTTCGGCTCCGCTGCCGAGCAACCCGGCGGCGTAACCCTCGTCAATGATTTTTTTCGCTTCCGCAGGCAGCCCGGCCTGAAGCGACAGCTGGGCGGCCTCGAGGTATTCGGTGGTCGTGCGCATGGTTCCGGTGGCGAGCTTGAGCCGCGCAAAATCAAGCGCCAGGCGCTCGGAAAAGCCCGCACGTGCGCCGACCGTCTGAACCGCCGCCGCCCAATAATCCTTCTTGGGGTAATACGCGACCAGCTTCTCAAGGACGTTGGCATAGCCGGCGTCGTCGCGCCGCTTGGCATGCACGTTGGCAAGCAATTGGAGTTGGTCCTCGGCCGGCGTCTTGCCCGCCTGCTCCTCGGCCTGGATCTGGTTCAGCAGTTCCTTCGCGGCAGCTGCGAAGTTGTTGCCCAGGTACAGCGCTTGAACGTACAGCGTGCGGATCGACTTGTCCGCGCCGCCATCCTTGAAATAGCGGGCACCGAGTTCGGCTACCTTGCCATAGTCTTTGGCCATGTAGTACTGTCCCGCGGCGGCCGCGAGAAACTGAAGCCGCTCGCCGCCGCTGACGGCGGATGAAGCGGCGGTCGCCTCAAAGGCGCGGGCGGCCGTGGATGCATGACCCGCCGCTGCTTCGGCCTGGCCGCGCACGCGCTCGACCAGATACGCTTCGTAGGCCGTCTTGTTCGCCACCGCGCCGGCTTCCTGAACTTTGGCCAGCGCTTCTTTGCTCCGTTTGTGCTTGAGCAGGTCGAGCGCGGCCTGGATCGGCTTGCCGATCTCCGGGCGCACCGTATTGCCGGCGGGCTTTTGCTCCTGCGCGAGCGCCGACCCGAGCGGCACCAAGGTCGTGAATCCGATGCCGCCGGCGCCAATGGATATGGCTGCGAGCAACGCGCCGACCAGGCGATGACGCCCGCGCGTTGCCGTCGATACCGCCGGATCCAAACCCATTGTCTCCCCAGTCGGCAACGTAATGTCAGTTGATGAACTGCTCGTGGCCGATGATCCCGATCTTGGTCAGGCCGAGCCGCTGGGCCGAGGCCATCACCGCGATCACGTGCTCGTACTTGACCAGCTTGTTCGGGCGCAAATGAACTTCCGGTTGCACCGGGGTGGTGGCGGCGACCCGCAGCCGCGTCTCCAACGTGGGCCGGTCCGGAAGCACCAGACCGTTCCAGAGCACGGTACCGTCGAAATCCAGTTCGATGGTCACCACTTCGGGCGGCACGGTCGGCGGTGGCGGGTTGCCCACCGGCATGTTCAGCTTTACGGCATGGGTCTGAATCGGAATCGTGATAATCAACATGATCAGCAGCACCAGCATCACGTCGATCAGCGGCGTCGTGTTGATGTCCACCATCACGTCGGGATCGCCCGACGCGCCGACATTGCCGACAGTCATTGACATGAAATTCTCCTTATCCCGCCGCGCCGGCGCCGCGCACCGGCGGTTCGGTGATGAACCCGATCTTGAGTATGCCGGCGCGCTGGCAGGCGAACACCACCTTTCCGACAAATTCGTAGCGTGCGTTCCGGTCTCCGCGAACATGCACTTCCGGCTGGGGCTGCTTCACCGCAGTCTCCTTGAGTCTGGCCAGCAGTTTCTTTTCGTCGACCAGTTCGTTGTTCCACAAGACATCGCCGTCCTTGTTGACGACAATGTTGATGTTCTCGGGCTTGGTCTGGGTCGGCTGGTTTATTTCCTTCGGCAATTCCACCGGGGTGGATTGGATCACCACGGGAATCGTGATCAGGAAAATGATCAGCAGCACCAGCATCACGTCCACCAGGGGCGTGGTGTTGATCGTCGAGACGACTTCGTCCTCGGCGTCCTGCGGACCGAGGCCTATTCCCGCGGTGATGCTCATTTGCGCCGGTCGCGGCCGCGGCCGCCGCCCAACAAGGTCATGTGTACCCCGCCGCCGAAGTGCCGGATCAGTTCCATCGCCACCCTGTTGCGCCTGACCAGCCAGTTGTAGCCCAGCACCGCAGGAACTGCGACCGCAAGGCCGAAAGCCGTCATGATCAGAGCTTCGCCTACCGGACCCGCCACCTTGTCGATCGACGCCTGCCCGGCGATGCCGATCGCGGTGAGCGCGTGGTAGATGCCCCAGACGGTGCCGAACAGGCCGACGAATGGCGCGGTGGAGCCCACCGTTGCCAGAAATGCCAGCCCGTTCTGCAGCCGGTTATTTACGACGTCAATGGCCCGCTGAATCGACATGCTGACCCAGACGTTGAGATCCACCCGTTCGATGACCGAACCTTCGTGGTGCTCGGCCGCGTGGGCGCCCTTCTCGGCGACGAAGCGGAAAGCGCTGTCTGCGTGCAGGGACTCAATGCCATCTTTGACCGATTTCGCCTTCCAGAATTTTTCGTCGGATTCCTTTCCCTGCTTCAGCAGCTTTGCCTGCTCGATCAGTTTGAGGATGCCGATATACCAGGATCCAACGGACATGATGAGGAGAATGATCAAGGTACCCCTGGAAACAAAATCACCCTGCCGCCAGAGCGCGTCGAGGCCATAGGGATTTTCGACTACCTCGGTGACAGGGGCCACCGCAGGCGGCAACGCCTGCGGTGCGATCGCTGGCGCCGCCGCCGGCGCCTGCGCCAGCGCTGGCGCCGGCGTCAGCAGTGCCGCCGCAGCGGCTACGCTTACCAGCGCCGCAAAGAACAGGTTTTGTATATGCAGTTTGAAGCTTGTCATAGTGATGTCCCAGTCCAAAAAATTATTTTCCGGCAGGCCCGACGACGGCGAAACGTCGGCGGCGTTAATCCAGTTTCCATACGTACTCGATTTTCGCCCACGCGCGCTCGGGCTTGCCGTCGGTCGTCGCGGGCTTGAATTTGCACAGGCCCAGCGCCTTGCGAGCCGCTTCGTCGAGCCGCCTCGACCCCGATGATCGTTCCACCCTGCTCTCCATGGCCGAGCCGTCCACGTCGATCAGAAATGCCAGCAGCACAATTCCCGTTTCCTGGGCCCGCAGCGCGGCCGATGGGTACTCCGGCTTGTCACAAGCGTTCGCATCCACAACGGGGGCCGTGCGTACCGGGGCCGCACGCGGGGCTGGGGCAGGCGCAGCCACGATACGCTGCCCGGGCGCCGCAACCGGTTCAATCGGTTTTTCCCGCGTAATCGCCGTGATTGCCGCCGCGGCCGACTGCGGAACTTGTACCTGAATTTCCGGCGGCGGGATGTAGGGCGGGGGCGGCGCTGCAAGCTTCGGCGGCGGCGGCGGCGGTGGCTTATCCGGAGGCAGCGGCTTGATGTCCTCGATGATCTTGGTGTCCAGCGGTTGGGTGACCACTTCCACGATCTTGCGCGCGAGGCCATTGACCAGGGCGTAACCCATTAGCCCGTGAAATACGACGACAACGACCAACCCGGTCAGCCGCCTGTTCGCATTTCCCTGCGGTTGTGCGTAGCTCACCCGGAGATCCTCACGCCACCACCGGTTGTTTGTCTTGGCACACTGCGCGTCCTCATGTCCGCTGACTTGTAATCCGGCCCAGAGCTGATCCGAAAACTACGGCAAACGCCGCCGACCCCAAGCCGGACTGCCGCGTTCCGGCGATCCATCGGCCAGCAGACAGACAACCGACGAAGGCGCGATTGTACTCGAACAAACCGGCAAGTTCCACATCAAGACGCGAATTCCAGTTCGATTTCGATAGAGCAATTGACGACACCCCGCGGCCGCCACCTGGCGACGGCTTGCCGCCCCCTTCCTTTTGGTCTTGTTCCAGAGCGAGGCAGCCTGCCTGGCGTTGCGCCCGCCTGAGATTGATGCTGCGGCCCCCTATGCTTACCTTGTCATTTCACGCTCTCGATTCCGTGAACAGTCCAAAAAGCAAAAGGCCCACAACCCGGTACTTGGGTCATGGGCCCAGGAAGCCAGGCGTTGAGCGAATGCTATTCGATCAACGCCCAACCACAGTTTGCTTTAGAAACTATACGAACCGCGAAGGAACACAGCGCGTCCGATCGCATCCGTGAAGCGCGGATCATAGCCGACCTGGAAGGTGTTCCCCTGATTCGAGAACGGCGGATCCACATTCAACAGATTCTTGATGCCGGCCGTCAGCGTAAGTCCTTTGAAACCGGAATAGGTGGCGAGCAGATCAGTCAGCGTATAGGACGAAACCGAGTTGGCGGGATCCTGGTCGGTGTAGCCCGACTTGTTGCGGATGATCAGCTGGGTACTCCAGTTCGCCATCGTGTGATTGACGCCGATCACGTGCTGCCAGCGGAACACCGGGGAGGCATCCTGATAGATGCCCACATTCTCTTTCATCGGATCGTCGGGGCTGTTCTGGTACTTGTACGAATTGACCCGCGTGCCGCTGTAGGTCAGGGCAAAGCGGCCGAAGCGATCGGTCTTGAACGCATAGGACGCACCAAGATCGAAGCCGTTGGTCTTCACCGCGCCGAGGTTGTCGGACAGGGTCACGATGTAGCCTATGCCCGGGCCGTTCGCGTAGCCCCCCTGACAGGCGGTGAGATTGGCCTGGACCGCCGCCGACAGGGTGTTACAGCGGAGGATGCGGCTGGCGTATTTGACCGGATCGGCCATCACCGCGGTCTCGGGGAAGGCGGCGATCTGCTGCGCCATGTCGATATTCCAGTAATCGAGCGAGAACTGCATGTCGCTGGTCGGCTGCAGCACGATGCCCAAGGTGCGGGTCTTCGAAGTCTCCGGCTTCAGGGCGGGATTACCGCCGAGCTGCGCCTGCACCTGCATGCCGCAATCGCGCGGTGCGACGCCGCCCGCAGCGACATTCACCACGCCGCCCGGGCACAGGACCGGGTCGTCGTAGGCATTGGCGCTGAAGGTAATGCTCTGCGGGCCGTGCAACTCGTCCAGGGTCGGCGCGCGGAAGCCTTCGTTGGCCGAGCCGCGGAGCATGAAGACCTTGAACGGCTGGAACTTGAAGCCGATCTTAGGATTCGTGGTAGAGCCGAAATCGCTGTAATTGTCCCTACGCGCGGCCAGATTCAATTCGAACTGCTTGGTGATCGGCAATGCGGCCTCCAGGGTCAGCGCCCTGACGTCGCGGCTGCCGCTGGCGTGATACGCATCGCGTCCCATCGAAGGAACGGCCATGACAAAGGCGTCATCGGTATCGTTGCGATACTTTTCGTTGCGCGCCTCGATCCCCGCGGATACGCCGATCTTGCCGCCGGGAAGGTTAAACACCTCGCCGGAAACGCGGAAATCCGCTCCGCTGGTACTGCCTTTGGCGGTCGCCGCGGTACCTATCATCTTGGCAGCGTCGATGAGCGTTTGTTGGGCAGCAGTCGGAGCGCCGAAGGGGTTGAGGGTGCCAGCCAGCACGCCTGCCCTGATTGCGCCGGCGTTGACGTAGCCATCGATGCTGCCATCCCTGGCCTTGCTCTGGGTCCAGAACAGACCCGCATTGTAATCCCAGGCCGTCCAGGATCCGGCCAGCGTGGCGACGACGCGATCCGACGAGGTTATCGCTTCGTTGGTGCGCCGCCCGGCCGGCATCATGCGCCAACCCGCGGTGATGTTGGTGGCCGGATCGATACCTGGATAGGTGGTGGGGAAAAACGGGGACGCCGGCGTCATGGTGATGCCGGTCACGGGGTCCGGCGCCACGCGTGCGACGTTCCGGTTGTCGGAGTGCAGTACCTCTATCGCGGCAAGACTGCTGCCCAGCTTGAAATTGCCCCGGGCCATGAGGGTCTGGGTCTCGGTCGGCGCGACAATGTCGATCATCGCGGCGTAATCAAATCTGCAAGTCGTCGCGGCCAGGGGCAGCGAGAACGGCGGCGCGCAGCCGGCGGCGCGCGTAGGATTGCCCGAAATTGTAGTCGCGGCCTGGGTCTGGACGAAATTGCCCGGGAAAGTCGTGCTCGAAGTGAGGCTCATGCCCTTGTCAAGACGCACCCCGGTATTGGCGAATTTCCGCTCGACCGCGGCCACCGCATCCTGCCTTTTGCTGTCAACGGATGCCCAGAAATTGTACCCATCGCGGTCGAGGTTGCCAAAACCCTTGGCCAGTGACCATCGGGATTCGCCTCCCCCATCCTCGCGCGGAAGGGTCAATTCAAACGCGACTTCACCCGTGTCGAAATTTCTCTTGGTAATGAAGTTGATCACGCCGCCGATGGCGTCGGTTCCGTAAATCGCCGAGGCGCCGTCACGCAGAACTTCGATGCGTTCAACAGCTGCCAGCGGAATCGCGTTCAGATCGACCGATGCCGAGTCGAACGCGAAGGACGCCAAACGGCGGCCGTTCAGGAGTACCAGGGTCTTGTTCGAGCCCAGGCCGCGCAAATTGGCCGCCGCTTTACCGCCCGTACCGGCGCCGATGGCCTGGCTGGAACCCAGACTGGTCTGGTTGGACGCAAGCGTATTCATCGCCTCTTCGACGCTGGTGACCCCTGATTCCCGCAGTGCTTTGACATCGATAATGGTGACAGGGAGGGCGGTTTCAGCGGCGATGGAACGCTTGATCGCCGATCCGGTGATTTCGACCCGCTCGATTTTTTCTTGCGCCATGACCAGCGTGGAAGCCGTGGCGAACACGCCAACGCCAATGGCGTAACCAATAAGAACGTGCATCCGTTTTTGCTTGAACATCATGTTGGCACTCCCCCTCGCAATGTCATCAAAAAAAAGTCTGTGCGTACTGTATGCATAGGTGTCATGCAAAACGACACAGCCCTTATTCCCAATCGCTTATTGCTTATTACCTATCGCTCATCGCTGTCAGCACATCGGGAAAGCCCAAGCGGCGCGACAGGCACGCCAAAAAGACACCCCGAAATGATGCGGCGATGCTAGCAGACCCCAAATCGATCCGCCATAAAATAGATACATCGTGTTACACTTATTGTTGTATTTTTACAACAAACATATCTCGTTCTAAAAAAACAAATTACGCCGCTGATTTGCATGGATAAAGCAACACAGGATGACCCAGGCAGCCTGAGCCGAATCCCCGTCTTGTTCCCGCACCCCGGCTGCGGACTTCCGAAACGGCTGCGCGCCGGCGGCGCACTGCTCCCGCGAGGCACGCGGATGCGAGCGACCGCAAGGCTGCGCGCCTGCCTGGCTCTGCTGTGCTGGATGGCGGCGCCGGCGACGCAAGCCGCCGATAGCGCCACCCGGAGCCCGCAGGTCGAGGCCATCATCGCCGCGATTTCGCCGCAACGCATCGAGGCGCGCGTGCGCAAGCTGGCGTCATTTCACACCCGTCACACGCTTTCCAAAACGGTATCGGAGACGCGCGGCATCGGCGCGGCGCGGCGCTGGATCAAGGCCGAGTTCGAAGCCTGCAGCAAGGCGGCCGGTGGCAGGCTGCAGGTTGCGTTCGACGCTTTCACCCAGGCACCGGAGCGCCGCGTGCCCCAGCCGGTGGAGATCGTGAATGTGGTGGCGACGCTGCCGGGCACGCAGGCGGGTGCGCAGGAGCGCCACTATGTGGTCAGCGGCCACTATGATTCCAGGGCCTCCGACGTGATGGATGCAGAAGCCCGCGCGCCCGGGGCCAACGACGACGCGTCGGGCGTGGCCGCGGTGATGGAAATCGCGTGTGCCATGGCCGCGCACCGTTTCGATGCCACGCTCGTATTCATGGCCGTTGCGGGCGAAGAGCAAGGCTTGCTCGGCGCCGCGCATTGGGCCGAACAGGCCAAAGCGCAGCGCCTCGACATCGCCGGGATGATCACCAACGACATCATCGGCAGTTCGCTGCCGATGACGGTGCGCGTAACGACCGTGCGGTACGCCTGTTTGCCAACGGCTTGCCGGCATTGCTGGCAGCCGAGCGAAGCGCGGATGGCGCAAGCGCGCAGACCGCGCGCGAGCAAATCGAGGCCATCGCCCGTTCGGGGGGCGAAGCCGACACGCCCGCGCATCAACTGGGGCGCTATCTCAAGGAAACCGGGGAGCGCTATCTTCCCGGCTTCACGGTGGACCTGATTCCGCGGCCGGACCGGTTCCTGCGCGGCGGGGACCATTTGCCGTTTCTGGAGCGCGGCTATGCCGCCGTGCGCTTCACCGAACCCGCCGAAGACTACCGGCATCAGCACCAGAATGGTCGCACCGAGCTTGGGGTGCAATACGGCGATTTGCCGGAATTCGTGGATTTCTCCTACATAGCCCAGGTGGCGCGCGTGAATGCAGCCGGCCTTGCATCGCTCGCGCTCGCGCCCGCGGCGCCGCGGGAGGTGGGCATCGAGGTGGTCGCGCTGGAAAACGACACCACGCTGCGCTGGAGCGCGAATGCCGAACCCGATCTCGCCGCTTACCGCATCGTTTGGCGCGCGCCGGGCGAGCTGATCTGGCGCCACGCGCGCGACACGGGCAACGTCACCCGTTACACGCTCAAGGGCATTTCCAAGGACAACTACGTGTTCGGCGTGGCCGCGGTCGACCGCGACGGCAATGCCAGCCCGGCGAGTTTCGCCCGGCCCTGGCGGCCGCACTGAAGCGGATCCGCATTCGTGGCCGGTTATTCGTGGTCTTCGCATAGCGCTTGTGACCCGATTGCAGTTCGTCTGGCTGACCCGCAGTTCACCCCCCGGCGGCCGCAATTCGTCGCAGCGGCGTTGCCGGGATCCGGCGCACCCCTTAACTTGTGTGCATCGACAACAGCACCAAGGAAAGGAAAAAATCATGAAACGGATCGAATACAGGATGGTGGCGGGATTTCTGGCGGCAGCAATCGGCTTTGCGCCCATTGGCTACGCGGCGGCAGCAGACACAAAGAGCAACACGGGACAGAGTCGGAACAAGTCGGGGCAGGTTCGGGCACCATCGCCTGCTGCACAGGCGCCGTTGATCGGGCGCGTGGTCGTCACGCCGAGCCCGGAGCAACTGGCGAAAATCCGCCTGGAGAAGCGCATGATCGGGCTTGAAAACCGCGCGACCGCTGGCCAGCAGGCCGGCAGCAGGCACACCGCGGCGACCGGCGCACTATGACAATCGTCCTGCCGCTTTGCCCAATCCTGCGAACGCGCACAGCTGATTGCCATGGCCACTGAAAACCGCTTCAACGGCGCTCTCAATGCCGCTCAGGCGGGTTTTAATCGCGTGGCCGCGCGCATCGCCGGGCTGTCATTTTGGCAGTTCGTGCTGCTCGCGGTCATCCTGCTCGCGGCGGCGGGAATCAGCGAGAGTCTCTGGGACAAGCCCGTAAAGCGCCAGATTCAGGTCACGCACGACCGGGCCAAGTCTTCCGCGGACAAGCGCGCTGCCAAATTGCGCGAGAAGGAGTCGATATCCGCCGAAATCCGTATCGACGAAGATGGCATAGTCATCCGGCGCAAGGCCGCCCCCAAGGACAAGAGCGCTATCCCGCCCGCGCCGCCCCAGGACGCGGACAAGCCGGCCGCCGCGGCGCCTGCGCCCGGCACGGCTCCCGAGGCGCAGGACCAACAAACGATCCAGAAAGAGTCGCAACCGGAGACAAAGGAAATACGCATCGGCAAGGACCTGCTGGTCATTCGCAAGCACCCGCCCGCCAAGCCCGACGCAACAGACGACGCCAGTGCCGCACAAAAGAACTCCGGCGTGAACGTGCAGCTGTCAGGTATTCCGCTTTCCGACGCTGACCTGGAGGACATCGAGGACATCGCGCTGAACGTGAGCGACGCGCACGAACCTCAGATCGTAATCTTCGCCCTTCTGCTCATTTTGGCCCTGTTCGTGATGCGGCTATTTGCGCGCGCGCAGCAACGTGCCGAGCAGAAGGCGGACGCCGCCGTGGCGGTGGCGGACCGCGAAACGCTGCAACGGCAGGTTGTGGAAGCGCGCCTGCAGCTGCTCCAGGCCCAGGTGGAGCCGCATTTCCTGTTCAACACGCTGGCAGCCGTCGAGCACCTGATCGAGACCGCCCCTGCGCGCGCGGCGCAAATGCAGCGGCATCTGATCGAGTACCTGCGCGCGGCGCTCCCGCGCATGCGACAGCAATCGGCGACGCTCGGTCAGGAAGTCGAATTCTGCGCCAGTTATCTCAAGATCATGCAGATGCGCATGGACGAGCGCCTCCGGTTCAACCTCGCCGTGCCCGCGGGACTGTCATCGGCGTCCTTCCCGCCGATGATGATTCAGTCCCTGGTCGAGAATGCCATACGGCATGGCCTGGAACCCAAACCCGAGGGCGGATCGGTCGATCTGCGCGCCGAAGTGCGCGACGGCAAGCTTTGTGTCACCGTCGAGGACACGGGTCTGGGGTTTTCGACGAATGCGCGGGCCGGTATCGGGCTCGCCAATATCCGCGAAAGACTGCAGCAGCTGTTCGGCGCCAATGCCGCGTTGACCATCGAACCCAACCAGCCCTGCGGCACCCGCGCAACCATAACCGTTCCCTATGCGGTCGCCTAAGGCGCTGATTGCCGACGACGAGCGTCTGATGCGCGAGCAGTTGCGCGGCCGGCTGGCCGCAGCCTGGCCCGAGCTGCAGGTGGTGGCCGAGGCGCGTAACGGCGCCGAAGCCCTCACCCTGTTCGAGCAGCAAGGCCCCGAGCTGGCGTTCCTGGACATCCGCATGCCCGCGCCGAACGGGCTCGAAGTCGCCGCGAAGATCGCCGGCCGCTGCCATATCGTGTTCGTCACCGCCTACGAGGCGCACGCAGTCGAGGCGTTCGAACGCGGCGCCGTGGATTACCTGATGAAACCGGTGGACCCGGACCGGCTTGCCGTAACCATCACGCGACTGAAGCAGCGCATGCAGGCGCCACCGGATCTGGACCGCCTCGCATCGATACTTTCCACGATCCAGCTCGAGGGGGGGCCGGCGACAAACCGCCTGCGCTGGATCCAGGCCACGATCGGCAATCAGCTGCGCATTATTGCGATCGACGAAATCCTGTTCTTCCAGGCCACCGACAAGTACACCCGGGTCGTCATGCAGGGCGGCGAGGCACTGATTCGCAAACCGCTGAAGGAGCTGCTCGACGAACTCGATCCGGACCAGTTCTGGCAGATCCATCGCTCGACCATCGTCAACGTTCGCGCCGTGGCCAATGTATCGCGCGACATTCAGGGAAGGCTCAGCGTGAGCATCAAAGGCATTCCCGAGCGCCTGGAAGTCAGCCGCGGCTACGCCCACTTGTTCAAGAGCCTCTAGTTCTGCCGGCCTGACACCGGCGGGGGAAGCGTGGATAATCACGTCGATTCAAGATAAAAGGCAGGATTCATGACCAGACGCGCAAAGTGGTGGACGCTCCTGGGTGTGCTGGGGCTTACGGTGATCGTAGGGGTTTCCGCGTTCGCGGCGTACCGGCGCAAGGCCGAAGAGGATTCAGCCAAGAAGGTGGAACGGCCGGCGCTGGAATTCACCCAGCGCGATGTGGTGCAGCTGCGGCCGCAGCGTCTCAGCTATCAGCTGACCCTCCCCGGCACGGTCCAGGCGGTTTCGCAGGCGACGGTGCGCGCCAAGCTTGCCGCCGAAGTGAAACGCGTGCACGTGCGTGAGGGCGAGCGCGTCACCGCGGGCCAGATCGTCGCCGAGTTCGACACGGCGCAGATTCGCGCGCAGCTCGCGGAGCGCGCCGCGGCCCTCGAATCGGCCAACGCCCAGCTGCGCATGACGCAGCGCACGCGCCAGACGAACGCGCAGCTGGTGAAACAGAATTTCATCTCCCAGAACGCGTTCGACAGCGCCGACAGCGCCAACGATGCCCAGATCGCCGCGGTCGCGGTGGCGCGGGCACAGCTCGAGCAGACGCAGATCATGCTGAACGACGCGGTCGTGCGCGCGCCGATTCCGGGCATCGTGGCCAAGCGCTTCGTGCAGCCCGGCGAAAAAGTCGGATTCGACGCGCCCTTGCTCGCGATCGTCGACCTGTCCCAGCTCGAAGTGCAGGCGCAGGCGGCGGTGGCCGACGTGTTCCGCATTCGCACCGGAATGCCGGCCGAGGTCCTGGTCGAGGGCGCTGGCGAGGGCAAGATCGGGGGGCGCGTTGAGCGCATCAACCCAAGCGCGGAGACGGGCACCCGCACCATCAACCTTTACGTATCCATCCGCAATGAGGCGGCGCGGCTCCGCACCGGCATGTTCGCACGCGTGGTGCTCACCATCGCGCCCGAAAACGAGGCGCCGGCGCTGCCGCTCGCGGCGCTGCGCGGCGACGAAGGCCAGCATCACATCTGGGTGATTGCCGAGGGCAAGCTGGCGCAGCGCACGGTCAGCGCCGGGGCGCGCGACGAGCGCGCCGGGCTGGTGGAGATAGTCTCCGGGCTCAAGCCCGGCGAATGGGTGCTCGCATCGAAATTCGACAACCTCAAGGACGGACTCGCCGCCAGAGTGAGCGGCGAGCGCTTGGGCGCCGGCAGCTCGAACCGCGTTGCGCCGGACGCCGCGGCGCGGACGAACTAAGTCAACCAGGCTTCGAGGGGTTCACCATGTGGATGACCCGCGTTTCCATCAATCACCCGGTGTTCGCCACCATGGTCATGGTGGCCCTGACCGTCCTGGGTGCGTTTTCCTACCAGCGGCTGCGCGTCGAGGCGATGCCCGACGTGCGTCCGCCGTATGTTTCGATCCAGGTTGCGTATCCGGGCGCCTCCCCCGAGCAGGTCGAGAACGACGTCGCCAAGCCGATCGAGAACGCCGCCAATACGGTCGCCGGAATCAAGCGCCTGCTGTCGGCCTCCTATGAAGGCGTAGGCTACACCTGGATCGAGTTCCGCATGGACGTCGACCAGGATCGCGTGGTGCAGGACGTGCGCGACAAGGTGGCGCAGATACGCGGGGAATTTCCGCGCGACGTGAAGGACCCGGTGATTCAGCGCGGCGGCGACGAGAACGATCAGCCGGTGGCCTTTTACGCCCTCTTGGCCGACAATCTCACGCCGCGCGGGCTCACCACCCTGGCCGAGCAGGTGGTGCAGAAAGGCTTCGAGCGCGTGCGCGGCGTCGGTCGCGTTGCGCTCGGCGGCTCGGTCACACGGCAGATTCAGGTGCGCATCGATCCGGTGCGGCTGACCGCCATCGGCCTGAGCGTCAACCAGGTGGTCAATGCCTTGCGCGCCGCCAACGTCAGCTTTCCGGTCGGCACCATAGCCAACGAATTGACCGAGTCGATCGTGCGCGTGGACGGGCGCATCACTTCGCCCCAGGATTTCGGCAAGATCATCGTGACGCGCAAGAACGGCGTTCCCATATTGCTGTCGCAAATCGCCAGCGTCGTGGACACGGAGAAGGAGCGCCAGAGCCTGGCGCGGGTCAACGGCAGTCCGGCGATCAGCTTCGACATCTTCAAGGCGCAGGACGCGAACATCGTCGAGGTCGGCGCCAGCCTGAAGACTGCCGCGGAGTCGGTGCGCAAGCAGCTGCCGCCGGGGGTCGAGCTGCGCCTGTTGCGCGCGAGTTCGGATTCCGTCGAACGCGCCGTCGACAACGTGAAATTCACCATCATCGAGGGCGGCCTGCTGACGGTACTGATCGTGTTCCTGTTTCTCGGCTCCTGGCGCAGCACGGTGATCACCGGCCTCACGCTGCCGATATCGGTGATCGCCACCTTCACCGTGATCTACGCCTGCGGCTTCACGCTCAACTACATGACGCTGATGGCGCTGAGCCTGTGCATCGGCCTGCTGATCGACGACGCCATCGTGGTACGCGAGAACATCGTGCGCCACATTCACATGGGCAAGGATCACTACACCGCAGCGCGCGAAGGCACCGAGGAGATCGGCCTCGCCGTCCTCGCGACCACGTTCTCGATCGTCGCGGTATTCGTGCCGATCGCGTTCATGAGCGGCATCGTCGGCAAGTTCTTCTTTCCGTTCGGCATCACGGTGGCCGCCGCGGTGCTGGTGTCGCTGTTCGTGAGCTTCACGCTCGACCCGATGCTGTCGGCGGTCTGGCGCGATCCACCCGAAGGCGCGCGCAACCTGCGCCTGGTCGGCCCGGTGCTGCGCTGGTTCGAAAAGCTCATCGAGCGAGTGCATGCGATCTACGACACCCTGTTACGCGCGGCGCTTGCCTACCGCAAGAGCACGATCGCAATTGCGTTCGCCAGTCTCGCCGCCAGCGTTCCCATCGCCGGCCTGGTCGGCGCCGAAATGATGCCCGAGGCCGACGAGAGTTTCACCAGCGTGCGCCTTACCATGCCCGTGGGCTCGAGTCTTGAATACTCCGACGCGCAGGTACGGCGGGTCGAAGCCGCTCTGCGCGAATTCAAGGAGATCGAAGTCATCAACACCGGCCTCGGCGTCGGCGCCGATCTGGGCAAGAACAGCGCGCGCATCAACCTCAAGCTGGTGCCGCGCAGCGAACGGACGCTGTCGCAGAAACAACTCGAGCAGGCGATCCGCAAGCGCGTGGAAGGCGTGCCGGGCGTGGAATTGCGGGTGGGCTGGGGCGGGCCGATCTATGTCGCGCTGCTCGGCAACAACGACGCCGAAATGCGGCGGGTCATCGCGGACCTCAGGCAGAAGATCCTCGCGATCCGCGGGATAACCGACGTCGAGGTGTCGTTCAAGGAAGGCACGCCGGCGCTGTCGGTGCACCTGAAACCCGAGCTTGCCGCGGAATACGGCCTTACGCACGCGCAGCTGGGTACCACGCTGCGCGCGCTCATCGGCGGCGAAAACTCGGGTTACTGGCTTGCCGCCGACGGGCAGAACTACGAAGTGATCACGCAGCTGCCGCGCGCCAGCCGCACCATGCTCGCCGATGTCGCCGGCCTGAACATCGCCACCGGCCGGCAGCTGCCCGACGGCACCGCGGAGGTGATCCCGCTGCGCTCGGTTGCCACGATAGAGCGCACCTTCAGTCCGGAAAACATCCGCCGCCAGGACCTGCAGCGGCGCATCGCGCTGTGGGCCAACGTGCAGGGGCGGCCCTCCGGCGACGCCGGCGAGGAGGTGCAGCAACTGGTGAAATCCTATGTGCTGCCGCCGGGGCTGCACTTCGATATCGGCGGCCAGATCCGGGACCAGCAGGAAGTCAACGCTGCAATCTTCGGCGCACTCGCCCTGGCGGTGATTTTCATCTACATCGTCCTCGCGTCGCAGTTCGGCAGCTTCCTGCAACCGCTGGCGATCATGGTGTCGCTGCCGCTTTCGGTGGTCGGCGTGATGCTGGCGCTGCTGGTGACCGGAACCACGCTCAACATATTTTCGATGATCGGCATCGTGTTCCTGATGGGTCTGGTGACCAAGAACGCCATCCTGCTGGTCGATTTCGCCAACAAGGGCCAGCGCGACGGCCTCGCCCAGGCCGACGCGCTGCTCGCCGCCGGGCAGGTCCGGCTGCGGCCCATCCTGATGACCACGGCGGCGATGATCTTCGGCATGCTGCCGCTGGCGATCGGCCTGGGCGAGGGCGCGGAGCAGCAGGCGCCGATGGGCCGCGCCATCATCGGCGGCGTGATCACCTCGACCCTCCTGACCCTGGTGGTGGTGCCGGTGATCTATTCCTATCTCGACGCGCTCGAGCGGCGCCTGAAGCCCCGCTCGGGGGGCGCAGGAGCGCTGGCCCGGCAGCCGCAGGACAAGGCATAGCCGGCAAGGGTTTCGATCAACCCGCGTTGTTTCGGCACCGGCTCCACCGTCTGAAACGCGCTGTTGTCGGTAAGTGCAACGAGGTGTGATAAATTAGCCCGACATCGATCTGGGTTCCCGCGTGGCCACTTACCTGCGACCAACCAGCCAGTCCGAAGCCCTCGCCGCGCTCGCCCAACGCAGGCTGACCGTCCTCGCGGGCGGCACGGATTACTACCCGTCCAAGGTAGGCGAGCCGCTTGCGGACGATATCCTCGACATCAGCGCCATCGCCGCTTTGCGCGGCATCCGCGAAGACGCGGCTCACTGGCGCATCGGCGCCACCACCAGCTGGAGCGAACTCATCGCGGCCGCCCTGCCGCCGCTGTTCGACGGATTGAAACTCGCCGCATGCGAAATCGGCGGTGTGCAAATCCAGAACGCCGGCACCATCGCCGGCAATCTTTGCAACGCCTCGCCCGCAGCCGACGGCGTGCCGCCGCTGCTTGCACTCGATGCGCGCGTCGAAATCGCGGACACTGCGGGCAGCACAAGTGTGGCGCTGGCCGATTTCATCCTCGGCAACCGCCAGACCTTGCTGCGAGCGGACCAGCTGCTCACCGCCATCCTGATTCCCAAGCCGGCACGTCCGGCGCGCAGTCACTTCGCCAAGCTCGGTGCGCGCAAGTTCCTCGTGGTTTCCATCGTCATGGTCGCCGCGACGCTGGAGGTCGAAGCCGGGCGCGTTTGCGCGGCGCGCGTCGCAGTCGGCGCCGCCTCCGCCGTGGCACGGCGCCTGCCGCTGCTGGAGGCCGCGCTCGCCGGCAAACGCTGCGACGCCGGTCTGGGCGAGCACGCGAGCGTCGAGCATCTGGCGCCGCTCGCGCCCATCGATGACCTGCGCGCGAGCCGGGAATACAGGCTGGATGCGGGCCTCAGCCTGGTGCGGCGCGTGCTGAGCCAGCTGGGAGCGCGCGCATGAACCGGCCACGGACGGAGTTCGAGGCCCGGACGACACGCTTCGCCGTCAATGGTCGATCCTGCGAATTTTCGGGCAATCCGGCGAAGCGACTCGCGGACGTGCTGCGCGACGATCTCGGGCTGACCGGGACCAAGATCGGCTGCAATGCCGGCGACTGCGGCGCCTGCACCGTGCTCGTCGATGGCCGGCAGGTGTGTTCCTGCCTCACCGCCGTCGCCCAGGTCGAAGGACGTTCAGTAACCACGGTGGAAGGCCTGGCCGATGGCACTGCGCTTTCCGGCCTGCAGCGCGCGTTTCACAAGCACGGCGCGGCGCAATGCGGCATCTGCACGCCGGGCATGCTGATCGCCGCGACCGACTTGCTTTCCCGGAACAAACAGCCGCACGCGGACCAGGTGAAACACGCGCTGGGCGGCGTACTCTGCCGTTGCACCGGCTATCAAAAGATCATCGAAGCCGTGCTGGACGCGGCGC
>Ga0156177_1228_pt1 | contig 18587 bp, 16 predicted proteins | sample RifCSPlowO2_12_FD_107830 | JGI IMG/M metagenome (GOLD analysis project Ga0156177, IMG submission 107830) | Betaproteobacteria bacterium RIFCSPLOWO2_12_FULL_64_23
TGGGCGATCAGGCGGAACGGATGCGCCAGGTCCCAGGTGGGAAAGGTGTTGGTGGAGTAACGCTGGTGCACCAGCGCCAGTGCCGACACCAGGCGCGGGTCCTGCAGATCCTTGTAATAGGTGCCCACCTGGTCGGCAAGCAGCAAGCCTTTGTAGACCAGCGTGCGCGCCGACATCGACGGCACATAGAACTCCTTGCCGTGCTTGAGCCGGAGCGCCTGAATGGCGTGGCCCGAAGACTTGCGGATGATGTAGAGCTTGCGCTCGAGCGCGTCGGTCACCGTCACCTCACCGCCGCGACCGATGAATACCTGGCGGATCACCGGTTCTATGCGTTTTCCCGATTCTGCCAGCCCCGAGTTGTCGCGCGGCACGTCGCGCCAGCCGAGCACCACCTGCTGCTCGTCCTTGATCGCGCGCTCGATCTCGTATTCGCAGGCGAAGCGCGAAGCCGGTTCCTGGGGCAGGAACACCATGCCCACGCCGTACTGGCCCACGGGCGGAAGCTGCACACCCTGCGCGGCCATTTCCTCGCGCAAGAACCGGTCCGGGATTTGGATCAGGATGCCGGCGCCGTCGCTGGCCAGCGGATCGGCCCCGACCGCGCCGCGGTGAGCGAGGTTCTTCAGGATCAGCAGCCCTTGGTCGATGATGGTGTGACTCCTGGCGCCCTTGATGTTGGCGACAAAGCCGACGCCACAGGCGTCATGTTCGTTGGCGGGGTCGTACAAACCATGTTCGTACGGGGCCTGTGCCTCGGGATGGTTGAGGGGCAATGCTGCTTGGGTCACGCGCGCACCTTTGACTGCAAATGGAATCCAGACGGCCGTGGACAGACCCGCGACCGCTCCCGTGTGACCCGTGATTTTACCTGCGGACCCTTGTCACTTCAAGCGCTTAGAACGTTTGCGCCTTAGGTGAGACGCGAGACAAAGCCGCGGAGGATTCCAGAGCCCGCTGCAGCAGGTCGGCAGGGACTTCTGCGCGGATCGAGGCGGCGCCGATACTGTCGAGCAGGATGAAGCGCAGTTGGCCCGCTTCGGCCTTCTTGTCCAGCGCCATCAGTTCCATGAGTCGCGCGGGAGCGACGTCGGGCGGGGCGGTTGGCAGCCGGGCGCGCGCGAGCAGCGCGACGACGCGATCGACGTCGGCCTGCGCGATGTAGCCCATGCGGCGCGACAGATCGGCAGCCATCACCATGCCCGCGGCCACCGCCTCGCCATGCAGCCATTTGCCGTAACCCAGGCCGGACTCGATCGCGTGGCCGAAGGTGTGGCCGAAATTCAGCAGCGCGCGCACGCCGGTCTCGCGCTCGTCCTCGGCCACCACGGCGGCCTTGATCTCGCAGCAGCGACGCACCGCATGCGCCAGGGCCTGTGGTTCGCAGGCCAGCAATTTCTCCACGTTCTGCTCCAGCCAGGCGACGAACCCCTCGTCGCGGACGAGACCGTGCTTGATCACCTCCGCCAGGCCGGCCGAGAGTTCGCGCGGCGGCAAGGATTCCAGCACCGCGGTATCGGCCAGCACCAGCCGCGGCTGGTAGAACGCGCCGATCATGTTCTTGCCCAGCGGGTGATTGATCCCGGTCTTGCCACCGATGGAGGAGTCCACTTGGGCGAGCAAGGTCGTCGGCACCTGGACAAAGGGAATACCGCGCATGTAAGTCGCGGCGGCAAAACCGGCGAGATCGCCAATCACTCCTCCGCCTAGCGCGATGAGCGTGGTCCTGCGATCGCAGCGGCCCTCGAGTAACGCGTCGTAGATGCGGTTGAGGGTGGCCCAGTCCTTATAGCGCTCGCCGTCCTCGACAATGATGCTGATCACCTCCACCTTTAGCTCTCGCAACGCTTCGCCCAGTTGCTGCAGATACAAGGCCGCAACCGTGGTATTGGTGACGATGGCGGCCCTGGGCAGGTCCAGATGCGGCGTGACCAGCCCGGCGTCGGACAGCAGACGCTCGCCGATATGGATGGGGTAGGCGCGCTCGCCCAGTTCTACGCGGAGAGTTTGCATCGTTCCCGCAATTGGGGGAGCAATTGGTGAAGCAGGGCGCGCGCGCTTTGGCGGCCGGTATCGATCACGATATCGGCGATCTCGCGGTACAGCGGGTCGCGCTGCTGATAGAGGCTTCGCAGTTTTTCCAGCGGATCGGTGTCTTGCAAAAGGGGCCGCCACCTGTCGTGCCGGGTGCGGTGCCACAGATCCTTCGGCTGACCGTGCAGATACACCACCACGCCGCGCTCGGCGAGGTGCCTGCGGTTATCGGCATCGAGCACGGCGCCACCGCCGGTGGCCAGCACCACGTTGGCGAGTTGCGTCAGCTGATCGACCAGTTGCTTCTCGCGCGCGCGAAAGCCGGCCTCGCCCTCGATCTCGAATATGAGGGAGATTCTTACCCCGGTGCGGCGCTCGATTTCATGGTCGGTATCGTGGAAGGTCTTGGCAAGCTCGGCGGCGAGCTGCCTTCCCGCCGTGGTTTTTCCCGCCCCCATCAGGCCAACGAGAAATATGTTATCCGACGTTTTCACACAGGCATTCTAGCAGTACACACCTGCCCCCTGGCCCGCAACCGGGTTGTCGGCGCAGGCCGATAGGCGACGCGCTTTACGCAGAAACCAAAAAAAGAGCCGGAAGCCCGGCTCTTTCCCTGCACGGAGGCGTTTCAGCGTACGCTAAGTCGATCGTCCACGATGCGCGGCGTGATGAATACCAATAGCTCGGTCTTGTTGTCCTGCTTCTCGGTGTTCCTGAACAGGTTGCCGAGCAACGGAATGTCGCCAAACAGCGGTACCTTGGTGGTGGTCATGGCCTCGTCCTGCGTATAGATGCCGCCGATCACCACCGTGCCGCCGTTTTCGACCAGCACTTCGGTCTTGACGTGCTTGGTATCGATCCCGAAACCCGCAGTCGTTGTTCGACCCACTGAATCCTTGTTGATGTCCAGCGTCATGATGATATTGCCGTCGGGCGTGATCTGCGGCTTCACTTTCAGGCTCAGGTTGGCCTTGCGGAATGAGATGCTGGTTGCACCGCTGGAAGTCGCCGATTGATACGGCAGTTCTTCGCCCTGCTCGATCACCGCCTCGACCTTGTCCCCGGTCAGCACCCTCGGACTCGATATGATCTTGCCTTTGCCGTCTGCTTCGAGCGCGCTCAACTCCAGGGTGAGGAAGCGGGTGAAACCGCGGTTGAAGAGGATCGCGGAAATCACGCCGGCATTGAAGCCGCCGAGGCCGGTGGCCGGCAGATTGACGTTCTGGCCGAGGTTAATATCGGCCACGCCGACCGACAGCTGTTGGGTAGCCGCGGCATTCGTCGTCAGTAGCGCATTGTTCGACAGGCTCGAGCCGAGCGACGTGCGCAGCACGTTTCGACCGAGGGAATCTCCGCCTGGAAGCGCTTGGTTGTAGCCAAGCCGCGCGCCGAGATTCTTGCTGAAGGTGTCCTTTGCCTCGACGATGCGCGCCTCTATCATCACCTGGCGCACCGCCACGTCGATCTGGGCGATCAGCCTGCGCACTTCTTCCAGGCGCGCGGGGACGTCCTGCACGAACACGGTGTTGGTGCGCGCATCGACCACCGCGCTGCCGCGCTTGGACAGAATCTTCTGCGTGGTAGAGGACAGCAGCGCCTGCACTTCCGACGCCTTCTGATAATTGAGCACGAAGCTCTCGGTGCGCACCGCCTCCAGCTCGCCGATCTGCTGCTGCGATTCCAGCGTGAGCTTTTCCTTCGTCGCCAGCTCGTCGCGCGGAGCGATCCACACCACGTTGCCGTTCTTGCGCATGTCCAGGCCGCGCGTGTCGAGGATGATCTGCAGCGCCTGGTCCCAGGGCACGTCTTTCAGCCGCAACGTCAGGCTGCCGCCGACCGCGTCGCTGGTGATTATGTTGAGGTCGGTGAAATCGGCGATCACGTTAAGCACGCTGCGCACTTCGACGTTCTGGAAGTTGAGCGACAATTTCTCGCCGCTAAAGCCGGCTTTGCTCCCCTGCGTCAGCTTGTTGGGGTCGGCGACGAGCTGCTTCACCTCGACCACGAACTGCGTGTCGGTCTGGTAGGCGCTGTGCTCCCACAGACCCTTGGGCGTGATCACCATGCGTGCGTTCTCGCCCTGGCCGAAGGTGTTGATCGACTGTACCGGGGTGCCGAAATCGGTCACGTCCAGGTTCCGCCGCAGCTTGTCCGGCAACGAGGTTTTGAAGAAATCGATCACCAGGTTCTGTCCCTGCGCACGGATGTCTATGCCGGTCGAGCTGTCGGAGAGATCGACAACGATACGGCCTTCGCCGGCCTTGCCGCGGCGGAAATCGATATCGCGCACCGTGTGCGTATCGACCTGTTTGGATTCGACGAAATGGGTGACTGCAGCGCCGCTGCTGGCGCTCGCGGCGGGCGCGGCGCCGAGAATGATCATCAGGTTCTTGCCGTCGATCTGGGTGTCATAGCCCACCAGCTGACGCAGGTTCAGCACCATGCGCGTGCGCTCCCCCGCCTGCACCATGTTCATGCTCACCAACTCGCCTTCGCCGATGCTCTGGCCGTTGCGCCCGAGACCATTCACGGTGTTGGGAAGATCGATCGCGATGCGCGCCGGGTTGGCCACCGTGAAGCTCCCCGGTTGCGACTTCAGCGCCTCCTTCAGCGTCAGCTTGACGATGACCTTGCCGCTTTGCCGTGACACGTTGAAGGCTTCGACGCTGTTTGGCGGCGTCTGCGCCAGCGCCGCAACAGCCCAGAGGGATGCGGTTAGAAAACCGAATACACCGAGAATATTAGCCATAGGGATCCTCACCTTCCTTTTGCCGCTTCCGCCTCGAGTATCTGCAGCGCGATCTTGCGCTCAGTCCAGTCGCCAGATGCATCCTGCACCAACTCCTTGAGGTTAATCTGATTGTCGCTGATTCCGGTAATAATGCCGAAATTCTGCCCCAGGTAATTGCCCGGCTTTACCCGGTACAAGCTGCTGTCCGCGCGCACCAATGCGTAAGTGAGGCCTTTCTGCGACAGCGTACCGACCATCTTCAGCGATTCCAGCGGATACGCTTCCAGCGGCTCTTTCGGCCGCGTGGCGTCGGGCGCGTTGGCACCGCTCTTGCTCTTCGCAGCCGCCCCGGTCGCGAGCTCGATCTTGGCCGGGCCGAAGGGGTCGGACAACTCAAATGCCCGATACGGCACCGGTTCGTAAGGCTTCACCACGGGCAGCGCATCGACGCGGCCGCGCAGGTCCTTGGCGATAGTCTTCAGCTCTTCCTTCAGATCCTGATGCTCGTCGCCGCCGCAGGCGGCAAGAAACATTACTGCTGTGATGATCGCCAGGTTTCTCATTGCTTGGCGGGCGCCGATTTCTTGGCGACCTTCTTCTGTTTCGCCACCTCTTCGTCATCGAGATAGCGGAACGTCTTGGCGCTGGTGTCCATCGCCAGCACGCTGCCGTCCTTGCCTGTCGGGCCGATGGAGATATCGTTGAGCGTGACGATGCGCGACAGCTGCGCAATGTCGCTCGCAAACTGCCCCATGTCGTGGTAGCTACCCGTGACCCGGACGCTGACCGGGAGCTCGGCGTAGAAATCCTTCGTCGTCTCCTGCGGCGCCGGCTTGAACAGTTCGAACTGCAGGCCCCGGCCCAGACCCGCCTGGTTGATATCCACCAGCAACGCATCCATCTGCGACTTGTTGGGCAACTGCTTCAGCAGCGCGCCGAAAGAGCTGTCGATTTCGCGCAACTGCTGGCGGTACAAATCGAGGTTGACCGCCAGCTGCTTCTTGCCCTTATATTCGTCCTTGAGCTTCGCTTCCTGTTGGGCTCCGCCCTCGAGCTCGTCCAGCTGACCCTGCCAATCAGCCACATAGCCGACGGCGACCAGGGCCATCAGGGTCGCAAGCAGGGCGAGCAGCTTGGGCAGGGCCGGCCAGGTACCCGGATCCTTCGGGTTGAGATGCTGGAATTGCTCGAGCAGCTTGTTCATCGCCACCCCTACTTCTTCGCGCCTGCCGCAGCCGCCCCGCCCTTGGCGGCGTCGGACTCGGCTTGCTGCCGCTTGAGGTCGACGTTCATGATGAATTCGGACAGGCGCCGATTGTTGACGTTGGCCACCTTGATCTCGACCAGGTCCGGGCGCTCCAGGTAAGGCGAAGCCTCGAAGTTGCGCATCAGGGTCGATACCCGGGCATTGGACTGCGCATAGCCGGTCAAATTGACCTTGGAGCCGGTCTGCCTTATCGATTTCAGATACACGCCGTCGGGCGTCTGCCGTACCAGCTGTTCGAGCAGATACACCGTCTGTGCACGATCACCCTGCAGGGTTTCGATCACTTGTTTGCGCGATAGCAGCGCCTGGATCTCCTCCTTCAGTTTCTTGATTTCCTCGATTTCCTTGTCGAGCTTGGTGTTCTCGGCACTGATGAAGTGGTTGCGTTCCGCCTGGATCGAAATGCGCGTGGCGTAATATCCGTGCACCAACAGGACGATCGAGGCGGCCAGGCCGGAGACCATCCCCATCAGGATGAAAAACTGCAGATTGTGCGCCTTGCGGCGCGCTTCGCGCCAAGGCAGCAGGTTTATGCGGATCACGGATCGAACCTCCGCATCGCCAGGCCGCACGCGACCATCATAGAGGGCGCATCGATGAGCAGTTTCTTCGGCTGGATGCGCGGCGACACCTGCATGCTCGCGAACGGATTGGCGACCCGGGTATTGACCTGGGAGCGGGAGCCGACGATGTCCTCCAGCCCGGGAATCACGGCCGAGCCGCCGGTGAGCAGGATGTGTTCAATGCTGGTGTGCTGGGTGGAAGTGAAGAAGAACTGCATGGCGCGCTGCACTTCGAGCGCCAGATTTTCCAGGAACGGGCGCAGGATTTCGGCTTCGTACGAATCGGGCAAACCGCCGCTGCGCTTGGCGTTCTCGGCCTCTTCCTGGCTCATGCCATACTGGCGCATGATGTCCTGGGTGAGCTGGCCGCCGCCGAACGCCTGCTCGCGCGTGTATACGGTCTGATCGTTTCGAAGCACGGTAACGTTCATGACGTTGGCTCCGATATCGACCAACGCGATGTTCTGTTCTTTGCCATCGTCGGGGAACTGTTTCTTGATCAGTTCGAACGCGGTCTGCACCGCATAGGATTCCACGTCCATGACCAGGGACTTCAGCCCCGCGGCCTCGGCTACCGCCACGCGGTCCTCCACTTTTTCCTTGCGCGAGGCGGCGATCAGCACCTCCATCTCCTCGACATTGGAGGGCGCGGGGCCGATCACTTGATAGTCGAGATTGACCTCCTCCAGGGCGAAGGGAATGTACTGGTTGGCCTCGGTCTCGACCTGGATGCCCAACTCGTCGTCACGCAAGCCGGCCGGTACCACGATCTTCTTGGTGATCACCGCCGCCGTGGGCAGCGCCATCGCCACGTTCTTGGTGCGCGTGGCCAGTTTTTTCCAGCCAAGCTTGATCGTCTCCGCCACGGCCTCGAGGTTGGTGATATTGCCGTCGACCACCGCGTCCTTGGGCAGGGGTTCAATTACATAGCGCTCCACGCGCAGCGCCCCTTTGCCCGCATCCACAATTTCGACCATCTTCACGGCGGACGAGCTGATGTCCATCCCGAAAAGGGGCGGTGCTTTAGGCTTGAATATGTCAAGGTCCAAGCTGAATTTCCCTTTGAACTATCCCCGGTTAGGCGCGATACATATAATTTACGTTAAATGCTAGCAACAAGTCTAGACGATGTAAAGCAAATAATAGGGGGCGGGCTTGGCCTGTTGCGCGGATAGCCGACGCGCCCTACGGCCAGGGATACCCTATAATGCCTGACTTTTGGGAAGCTTCGCGGGCACGATCTTGGCGGCGCCCTGACCACGGGGGGTGACTTCGTCCTCTTTGGAGCCTCGAACTTAACCACGCGCTTGGCGCGTTTAAACCGAATCTTAGCGGCTAACTTTTTCATGTGGTTACGCCTTTTCGCCTTTCCGCTGCTGCTCCTTGCCGGACTGGGCGTCATCGCCGGCGCGCTCCTGGGCCTCATGGTTCTGCTCGCCTATCCCAACTTGCCCTCGCTCGAAGTGCTTACCGATTACCGGCCCAAGGTACCGCTGCGGGTGTACAGCGCAGAGGGCATCCTGATCGGCGAGTTCGGCGAGGAGCGCCGCGCCATCGTCGCCATCGGCGACGTCCCCGAGATCATGAAACAGGCCATCCTGGCGGCCGAAGACGAGCGCTTTTACCAGCATACCGGCGTGGACTACCAGGGCGTCATCAGGGCAGCCTACTCCAACCTGTCCTCGGGCGGCAGGCGTCAGGGAGCTTCCACCATCACCATGCAGGTGGCAAGGAATTTTTTCCTGTCCAGCGAAAGGACGCTTACGCGCAAGCTGTACGAGGCGCTGCTTGCCTTCAAGATCGAGGCGAGCCTGTCCAAGGACGAGATCCTGCAGATTTACATCAACCAGATCTACCTCGGACAGCGCGCTTACGGCTTCGCCGCGGCGGCGCAGACTTACTATGGCAAGACGCTGAAGGATATCAGCGTGGCCGAGGCGGCGATGCTGGCCGGGTTGCCCAAGGCCCCTTCCAGCTTCAATCCGGTGGTCAACCCCAAGCGCGCCAAGCAACGGCAGTTGTACGTGCTGCGGCGCATGCGCGAGCTGGGCCACCTCAACGACACCCAATTGGCCGAAGCGCAGAAGGCGCCGATCGCGGTCAAGCACCAAGCGAACGAATACGCCCTGCGCGCCGAGTACGTAGCCGAGATGGTGCGGCAGATGCTGTACGAGCGTTTCGCCGACGACGTGTACACCAAGGGTTATCGCATCTATACGACGATCACCAAAGCCGACCAGGAGGCAGCCTACGCGGCGCTGCGCCGCGGCTTGGCCGACTATGACAAGCGCCACGGCTACCGCGGACCCGAGGGCTACATCGAGCTGCCGCCGGAGGGCTCGCCGGACGAGGCCATCGAGGAAGCGCTGGCGGAGGAATCCGACAGCGACGATCTCCTCGCCGCGGTGGTGTTGGAGGCCAGCACCAGGCGGGTGCGCGCCTACCTCCGCGGCGGGGAGGTGGCGACCATAGCGGGCGAGGGCCTCAAATTCGCTCAGAAAATGCTCGACGACAAGGCCGCCGCGAACAAAAGGATCCGGCGCGGCGCCCAGATCCGTATCCAAAAGGACGAAAAACACAATTGGCAGATTGTGCAGCTGCCGGAAGCCGAGGCGGCATTGGTCGCCATCAGTCCAAGCGACGGCAGAGTGCGCGCGCTGGTGGGCGGATTCGACTTCAACCGCAACAAGTACAACCACGTCACCCAGGCTTGGCGCCAGCCCGGCTCCAGTTTCAAACCGTTCATCTATTCGGCGGCGCTGGAAAAAGGCTTCAACCCGGCCACCATCGTCGACGACGCCCCGGTGGTCGTCGACGCCGCGCAGACCGGCGGACAGACCTGGGAGCCGCGCAATTACGACGGCAAATACGATGGCCCGATACGCCTGCGCCTGGGTCTGGCAAAGTCGAAGAACATGGTCTCGATCCACGTACTGCAGGCGATCGGCCCGCAATACGCGCAGGACTACGTCACCCGCTTCGGCTTCGACGCCGACAAGCACCCGCCTTATCTCACCATGGCGCTGGGCGCGGGCTCGGTCACGCTGTGGCAGATGGCGCGCGGATACGCAGTATTTGCCAATGGCGGCTACCGCATCGAGCCTTACCTGGTGCAGCGCATAGTCGACGACCGCGGCAATGTCCTCGCCCAGGCGCAGCCGCCGCGCGCCGGCGACGAAAGCCTGCGCGTGATCGACGCGCGCAACGCCTTTGTCATGGACAGCATGCTGCACGATGTGGTGCGTTATGGCACGGGGGCGCGCGCGATGTCGCTCGGGCGAAACGACCTGGCGGGCAAGACCGGCACCACAAACGACCTCGTCGACGCCTGGTTCGCCGGTTACCAGCCGACCCTGACGGCGATCGCCTGGGTCGGTTTCGACCAGCCGCGCAAGCTGGGCAATAACGAAACCGGCTCGGTAGCCGCACTACCCATCTGGATGAATTACATAAGCCGGGCGCTCAAGGGCGTGGACGAGATGTTCCAGGAGGTTCCGGACGGGGTGGTCAGCGTCAAAGTCGACCCCGACAGCGGCCAGCAAGCGGGCGACGGCAAGCTAAGCGAGTATTTCTATCGCGAAAACGTTCCGCCGGCGCAAAAACGCGATGCGCCCGAAGGCGGCACGCGCATCCCGGAGGGCGTCAAGACCATGCCGTTCTAGTACGATGACACCTTAGTTGCGAAACAATGTGGCGAGTAACCGACACCTCCGGCGCGCCGCTATGTGGGAGCGAGCTTGCTCGCGAATCATCGAATTCGCGAGCAAGCTCGCTCCTACGACTACAAGGCAGGCATGCTTCGAAACTAATGTGGCATCGTACTAGGGCCTGTTGACATTCAGCACATGAGCGCGACGGCCCATTAGCCGTCACCCGTTGCCAGATTCACCGTCTCCCCCGACTGCTGGCTGACATAGGCCGATAGCGCCGCGAACAACTCACTGCCGTCGCGGGTATCGACCCAGCGCGGGCCATCACGGCGGAAATGGTAGCCGCCTGATTTCGCCGCCACCCAGATTTCCCGCGCCGCGGCCTGGCTGTTGACGATGATCTTGCTGCCGTCGCCGAACTCGATCTGGAGCACACCCGTGCCCTTGAACTCGCAGTCGGCATCAATGCCGCTCGCCTCGATGCGCCGGTCGAGTTGTTGCAGCGTCTGCTCGGCCAGCCGCATGAATTCGCTCTCGTCCATCGGTCTCGCGTCCAGTGTTAAGATTCATTCATGCGTGTCATGGTCACCGCCATCGTGCTTTGTCTGTTGCTGCAGGCCTGCGGCTCCAAGGGCGCGCTCTTTCTGCCGCCGGAAAAGGGCGGTGAGCAGCAGTCCAATAGTAACAAACAAAATTAGGCTCCATGTTCGAGTTTCGCCACGGCTCGCTGCACGCTGAGTCGGTTCCGCTGGAGGCGATCGCACGCGAGTTCGGCACGCCCTGCTACGTCTATTCCCGCGCCGCCCTGGCCGCCGCACTGAGCGCATTCCAATCCGCCTGCGGCGGACACGACGCGCTGGTGTGCTATGCGATGAAGGCGAATTCCAATCTCGCCATCCTCAACCTGTTCGCCGGCATGGGCGCCGGCTTCGACATCGTCTCCGGCGGCGAGCTCGCGCGCGTCATTGCCGCCGGCGGCGATCCGGGCAAGGTGGTCTTCTCCGGGGTGGGCAAGAGCGCGGCCGAGATGCGCTACGCCTTGGGGAGCGGCATCTTGTGCTTCAATGTAGAGTCGCCGGCGGAGCTTGAGCGTCTTGCCGGCGTGGCGGGCGCGATGGGTCGGCGCGCGCCGGTTTCGTTCCGGGTCAATCCCGACGTCGACGCCCGCACCCACCCCTACATATCGACCGGCCTGAAGGAAAACAAATTCGGCGTCGAATTCGATGCCGCGTTCGGACTGTACCGCGCGGCGACCCGCCTGCCCCAGATCGAAGTAATCGGCATCGACTGTCATATCGGCTCCGACCTCATCCAGTATGCGCCGCTGATCGAGGCGCTGGACAAAATGCTCGGGCTGGTCGATCGGCTTGCGGCCGAAGGAATCCGCCTGCGCCATCTCGATCTGGGCGGCGGCCTGGGCATTCGTTACCGGGATGAATTGCCGCCGGACGTCGGCGCCTATATGCGTGAGGTGTTCGAGCGCGTCGGTGAGCGCAAGCTGAAGCTCCTGTTCGAGCCCGGACGCAGCCTGGTCGGCAACGCCGGCCTGCTGCTCACCCGCATCGAATACCTCAAGCCCGGCGCGGCGCGCAATTTCGCCGTGGTCGATGCCGCCATGAACGACCTGCTCCGCCCGGCGCTGTACCAAGCCTGGCACGACATCGTCGCGGTAAGCGATAGCGGCGGGCCGGGCGCTGTTTACGACGTCGTCGGGCCGGTGTGCGAAAGCGCCGACTTCCTCGGCAAGCGGCGCGAACTCGCCGTGAGCGCGGGCGACCTGCTGGCGGTGATGTCGGCCGGCGCCTACGCGATGTGCATGAGCTCCAATTACAACAGCCGGCCGCGGGCCGCCGAGGTCATGGTGGACGGGGAAAAAACCCATCTGATCCGGGAGCGCGAGCGCCCCGAGGCGCTTTTTGCCTTGGAACGCCTTTTGCGTTAGATTGCGCAATCTCATTTGGCCCGGAACCGGCTGGGTCGGCCCGCACCCCTTCTAGCCGAACCCGTCCCGCCCTGGACCCATTCAATGCAATTCGAAACGAAGGCGACCAAGTCGAACAAGCCGATGCTGGCCGGGGTCGTCTGCGCCGCGGTCCTCGCCGGAACGCTGTTCGCCTATAAGGGGGTTGAGTTGCGCGCGCAGGAAGCGCAGCCCGCCAAGGCTGCCCCCGCCGTTCCGGTTTCGGTGGCAACGGTCGCGCAACAGACAGTCGCGGTCCGCATCCAGGCGATCGGCAACGTCGAGGCCTACGCCACGGTGGCACTCAAGGCGCGCGTGGATGGGCAGATCGTCGAGGTCAGCTTCAAGGAAGGCCAGAAAGTAAGGAAAGGCGCGGTGCTGTTCAAAATCGATCCGCGCCCGTTCGAGGCGACGCTGCGCCAAGCCGAGGCCAACCTGATGCGCGATACGGCGCAGAAGGAACAGACGCGTTCGCAGGAGCGGCGCTACCAGGAGTTGTTGCAGAAGAACTTCGTTTCCAAGGAGGCCTATGCGCAGATCCGCAGCAACGCGGATACCGCCGAGGCGGTTGCCCTGGCGAGCAAGGCCGCGGTGGAAAACGCCAGGCTGCAGCTCGAATACTGCACCATACGCTCGCCGCTGGATGGCTTTGTCGGCAAAGTCCTGCTGCAGACGGGCAACATGGCCAAGGCCAACGACGCGAGCCCGCTGGCGGTGATCAACCAAGTGCAGCCCATCTACGTCAATTTCGCGGTTCCCGAACAGCTTCTTCCGGCGATCCGCGACCACAGGGCGAAGGGTCAACTGCAAGTTGAAGCGCTGCCGCCCAACTCGGACAAGGCGGCGACAACCGGAACGTTGACTTTCGTCGACAACGCCGTCGACACCACGACCGGCACGATCAAACTGAAAGCCGTGTTCCAGAACAAGGACGGCGCCCTGTGGCCGGGCCAGTTCGTCAACGCCAGCCTCAAGCTCTATGACCAGAAGGACGCGTTGCTCGTCCCGTCGCAGGCGGTGCAGGCCGGACCCAAGGGCCAGTACGCTTATGTAGTCAAACCGGATATGACGGTCGAGGTGCGCGAGGTCGAACTGGACCGGTACGACGGCGACAACGCCATCATCGCCAAGGGCCTGAAGAAAGGCGAAACGGTCGTGGTCAAGGGCCAGCTGCGCCTGGTGCCGGGAGCCAAGGTCGGGATCGCCAAGCCGACGGCCGGGACGCCATGAACTTCGCCGAACTGTTTGTCCGACGGCCGGTCATGACCATCCTGATCATGGCCGCGATCGTGATCTTCGGGGTGGCGGGCTTCCGCCTGCTGCCGGTGAGCCAGCTGCCGAACATCGATTTCCCGACGATACAGGTTACGGCGCAGCTGCCCGGGGCCAGCCCGGAGACCATGGCCTCCGCCGTGGCCACGCCGCTGGAGAAGCAGTTCTCCACCATCGCCGGCATCGATACCATGACCTCGGTCAGCGGCCAGGGAACCACGGCGATTACCATTCAATTCGCGCTCGACCGCAATATCGATGCCGCTGCCCAGGACGTCACCTCGGCCATCGCCTACGCCGCGCGACAATTGCCGGCGACCATGTCCACGCCACCGTCTTTCCGCAAGGTCAATCCGGCGGATTTCCCGGTCTATTACCTCGCGCTCACCTCGGATGTGCTGCCGCTGTCGGAGGTCAACGAATACGCCGAAACTTTTCTCGCCCAGCGCATCTCCACCATCAGCGGCGTGGCCCAGGTGCTGGTGTACGGGCAGCAGAAATACGCGGTGCGCGTGCAGGTCGACCCGGGCCAACTCGCCGCGCGCGGCGTCGGCATCAACGAGGTCGAGCAGGCGATCGCCCAGGCAAACGTCAACCTGCCCACCGGCACGCTCTACGGCAAGGACCGCATGTTCGCGGTGCAAGCCAACGGGCAACTCTTCGACGCAGCCGCGTTCCGCCCGATTATCGTCAGCTATCGCAACGGCTCTGCGGTACGCTTGAACGATCTCGGGCGGGTCATCGATTCGGTGCAGAGCGACAAGGTCGCCGCCTGGTTCAAGGGCGAGCGCGGCATCGTGCTCGCGATCCAGCGCCAGCCCGGCACCAACACCATCGAAGTGGTGAATTCGATCAAGCAGTTGCTGCCCACTTTCCGTGCCGAGGTTCCGGCAGGCATCAACATCAACATCCTGTTTGACCGCTCGGTCACCATCCGCGCCTCGGTCGACGAGGTCGAATTCACGCTGCTGCTGGCGCTAGCGCTGGTGGTCATGGTGATATTCATTTTCCTGCGCAACATCCCCGCGACCATTATCCCGAGCGTGGCGCTGCCCCTGTCCATCATCGGAACGTTTGCGGCAATGTACCTGTTCGGCCATAGCCTGGACACTATTTCGCTGATGGCACTGACGCTCTCGGTCGGCTTCGTCGTGGACGATGCCATCGTGATGCTGGAAAACATCACCCGCCACATGGAGATGGGCAAGAGCCGCTGGCAGGCGACGCTCGACGGCTCCAAGGAAATCAGCTTTACCATCCTGTCGATGACAATTTCGCTGGTCGCGGTATTCATTCCGGTGCTGTTCATGGGCGGCATCCTCGGGCGGCTGCTGCACGAGTTCGCGGTCGTCATCATGGTAGCGGTGCTGATTTCCGGCTTCGTCTCCCTCACGCTCACGCCGATGATGTGCAGCCGCATCCTCAAGCCTCATTCCGCGGAGAAGCACGGCTACCTGTTCATGCAGAGCGAGCGCGGCTTCGAAGCGCTCAAACAGGCCTACGCCCTGACTTTGCGCTGGACCCTCAGGCACCAGCGCGTCACCATGGCGGTGTTCCTCGGCATCATCGTCGTCACCGGATTCCTGTTTGCCAAAATGCCCAAGGGCTTCCTGCCGAGCGAGGATTCGGGGCAGCTGTTCGCCTTCACCGAGGCCCCCCAGGACGTTTCCTTCGACGCCATGGCCGCGCTGCAGACCCAAGTGGCCGAGATCATCCGCCAGGATCCCAACGTCGAAGCGGTGATGTCCTTCATCGGCACCAGCGGCTTCAATCCCGCGCTCAATTCCGGCCGCATCACCATCACCCTCAAGCCGCGCAGCGAACGCAAGTCCGCCGACGAGGTCCTGCGCGAGCTGCGGCCGAAAGTCAACAGCGTGCTCGGCATCAAGGCCTTCATGCAGAACGTGCCCGCGATCCGCATCGGCGGGCGGCTTACCAAGAGCCCGTACCAATACGTGCTGCAGGGGGCGAACACCGATGAGCTGTACCACTGGGTGCCGATCATCGAGGCCAAACTGAAGACCCTGCCGACGCTGATCGACGTAGGCAGCGATCTGGAGATCACGCGTCCGCAGGTGACGGTGGAAATCGACCGCGAAAAGGCCTCCGCCCTGGGGGTCAGCGTGCAGCAGATCGAACTCGCGCTCAACAATGCCTACGGCGAGCGCCAGGTGTCGACCATCTACACCGCGACCAACCAGTACTGGGTGATGCTGGAGCTCGAACCGCGCTTCCAAACCGATCCATCGGTGCTGCCCAAGCTCTACGTGCGTTCCTCAGCCGGCGCGCTGGTGCCGCTAGGCGCCCTGGCCAAGTTCGCCTACGGCGTGGGGCCGCTTTCGGTCAGCCACCTCGGCCAGTTGCCATCGGTCACTTTTTCCTTCGACCTTCGCGCGGGAGTCGCGCTATCGCAAGCGATAGCGGAAATCAATCAGGCTACGCGCGAACTGCAGGTGCCGGCCACGCTCAACACCACCTTCCAGGGCACGGCGCAGGCGTTCCAGGCCTCGCTCCAGGGCATGGGCCTGTTGCTGCTGCTCGCCATTTTGGTGATCTACCTGGTACTCGGCATACTCTACGAAAGCTTCATCCATCCCCTCACCATTCTGTCCGGTCTGCCGACGGCGGCGCTGGGCGCGTTGCTGACGCTGCTGGCGTTCGGCGTCGAGCTCAATATGTACGCCTTCGTCGGCATGATCATGCTGGTCGGCATCGTCAAGAAGAACGCAATCATCATGATCGACTTTGCCATCGAGGCGCAGAGAAAGGAAGGCAAGAAGCCGGCCGACGCGATCTATGAAGCCTGTATCGTGCGCTTTCGGCCGATCATGATGACCACCATGGCGGCGCTGATGGGCAGCCTGCCGATCGCGCTGGCGATCGGCGCCGGCGGCGATGCGAGGAAGCCCCTGGGCCTGGCGGTGGTCGGCGGCCTGGCCGTGTCGCAGGTGCTGACGCTGTACATCACGCCCGTGATCTACATCTATTTCGAGCGCCTGCAGGAATGGATGACTCGGCGCCGCGGCGCACCTGCCGAGGCAGGGCTCGGCGCCACGGATCGAGCCTGATCAAGGGTTCAGCTGGCGGTAGACAACGGTGGCAACGGTCAGCAGGCGCGCGCGGTCCATCTCCGCGGACAACGCGTAGCCGAGTTTGCCGTCGATCCAGTAGAACACGGCAATCTTGTCTTCCTGGCTGAAGCGAAATGCGGTGTCGCGCGGCTCGGCGTCCCGGCGGGACACGTACAGCGTGACGCGCTGACCCTTGGAATCCTGATACATGAACTGCGCAACCGGTCCGCTGCCTCCCGGCAACAACCGCCCGCCGACCAGTTCCAACCCTTGCTGCGTCAGTACCGGTATCCTCAGATCGTGCCCCAGGCGCTTGGACAACCATTTCACCAAGTGATCCTGCTGTTCCGCGCCGACTTCCACCGGGTGCCGGACTTCCGGCGCATACACGGCGTAAGCGACCGCGGCCCGACGCGGCAGGGCCGCTGTCTCGACCGATCCGTCGACTCGGTAGGCATGTACCATCCAGCCCAGGCCGAAGGCGAGCCCCATCGCCCCCGCGGCGAGCGCGTAATACGGCCAGCGCCCCCGCGGCGCGCGTGCAGCAAGCAGTCGCCGTGGCACCGGCTCATTCAGCACCGGGTTGTACAGCGCGCGCAGCGCCTCGTTCTGTTCGCGCCAGACGCGCACGTTCTCGGCCGCTTGCGCATCGTGCGCGAGATGGGCTTCCACCAGCAGGCGGCGCGCTTCATCCAGTTGCCCGTCGGCATAAGTATGCAGGTCGATGTCGGTAATATTGCTCATTTCACCAGTTTGAGGTTCGCTGCCGCAGCCGCCCCCGACATCAGGGCGCGCAACCGCTCGCGCCCACGCGACAGACGCGACATTACCGTGCCGACCGGAACGTTCAGCGCCTGACTCGCCTCGGCATAACTCAACTGCTCCAGGCCCACCAGCAGCAGCACTTCGCGCTGCTCCGCAGGCAGGCGCCTCAGTGCTGCGTCCAGGTCGCGCAGTTCCAGCGGGTCGGACTGCGGCGCGCTCTGCAGCCCGTCTTCGACGGCCTCGTCGAGAGCCAGTTCGCGCCGCGCTTTCAGTTGATTGATGAACACGTTGTGCATGATGGCGAACATCCAAGCGCGCATATCGCTACCGCGGCGCCAGAGGTGGAACTTGCCCAGCGCGCGCTCGAGCGTATCCTGCACCAGGTCATCGGCCCGCTGGCTGTCCCCTGCCAGGGCGCGCGCATAGCGCCGCAAGCGCGGGATGTGCGCGACGATCTCTGCACTCTCCATCAGGAGATCATAGCAATGCCAGCTTCATTGCGCGACGATATGCCAGACTTTGTTGACGCCGTCGCCGGTCTTGTCGCCGGGTTTCTGATCCTTGATCCAGAGGTAAGCGGGCTTCCCCTTGTAAGCCCATTGCTTCGAACCGTCGTCGCGGGTAACGACAGACCAGTCGCCCGATGCCCGGTCCGCGTCGGTTGCCTTAAGCGCTGGCCAGAGTGCGATGCACGGCCCATTGCAGGCGCTCTTGCCGCTACCGGCCGCATCCTTGTCAAACGTATACAGCGTCATGCCCGCGGAATCGACCAGCATTCCGCCTTCGAACTTCGCCGCCATCGGCGCGCCGCCGATGCTGGCGCAAGCGCCGAGCATTGACGTTAGCACTACTGCTGCAAGTGTCTTTATCATGCCGTTCTCCTGTTGGATTTGAGGGTGTTGCGCATGATTGAACAGTCGGGCGGCAGGTTTTATTCCAGCGTCGGCGACATTCAGCCGGACCCGGCGCAATTGCGCCGCGACGACACATAGCCAACGACACTATCGGTGGACTAATACGAGCCATCCCGCAAGCGCAAGCGCTCACGCTCGGCGTCCACAAACAAGAAGGGGGCATGCGCCCCCGTTGCAGCGGGAATTCCGTCCAGAACGCAGTGCAAAATGAATTTTGCTACGGGCCGATCTAGGGGGGCATGAGGAGAGCTGTCCCCTCATTTCTTGACAGGTGCTTAGGGCCTGTTGACATTCATCGCATGAGACGCGTTGCCTCCAAATGCGGATGACTGCAAGGCGCGCGACGCCCCGAAGGAAGTC
>Ga0156177_1143_pt3 | contig 17917 bp, 12 predicted proteins | sample RifCSPlowO2_12_FD_107830 | JGI IMG/M metagenome (GOLD analysis project Ga0156177, IMG submission 107830) | Betaproteobacteria bacterium RIFCSPLOWO2_12_FULL_64_23
GCAGCTCGATGTCCAGCGGGCCGAACTTCTTGAACTTGATCTTGCCGTCCTGGGGCCTGCGTTTCTCCGAGATGTCCAGGTCGCACATGATCTTGACCCGGGCGACGATGGCGTTGCGATAGGAAGCCGGAATCTCGATGTAAGGCGAGAGCGAGCCGTCCTTGCGGAAGCGGATCTCGGTCTTGCCCTTGCCCGGATAGGACTCGACGTGGATGTCGGAAGCGCCCTGATTGTAGGCGTCGATCACGATCTTGTTGACGAGCTTCACCAGCTCGTTGTCGGCCGCCTGCGACAGGTCGTCCGTGGCGCCCTCGGTTCCGGCATCCGATTCGTCTTCCAGACCCGAGAGCATTTCGCCGATATCTCCGCTATCGACCACCTCGGCACCGTAGAAGAGATTGAGCGTTTCCTTGAACTCGCGCTGTGTCGTTACGCGGTAGATCAGCTTGCTCTTGGGAAACACGTTCTGCACGATGCGCGAGCTCTTCACCCGCTCCGGATCGAGGCACAACACGACCACGCCTTCCTTGCTGTCGTCGATCGGCACCCACTGGTTCTGTTCGACGTACTCCCGCTTCAGGTTCTTCAGCAGGTCCGGCGGCTTGACGCGATCGGGCTTGTGCGGCTCGTAGGGAACACCGAAGAATTTGGACAAGGCCTCGCCGATCGCGGGCAGCTTGACCTGGAACTCCTCCACCAGTACCTGTTCGACATCCACCGCTTTCTTGCGCGCCGAGCGCGCGGCCAGGTCGAACTCGGCCGGCGAGATCACCGCATCGCTCACCAGGAAATCGTACTTGGTCTTGATGATCTGGGGTTTCTGCCGCTGCCTGAAGGCGATTGCCAGGGTCTGCGCCAGCTGCGTCACGCCTTCTTCCATCAGCGCCGTGAACGGCACGCCAGCCTTGTTGTTGATGATCTGGATGACGCCGATCAGCTCTTCGCCGTCCAACACCGGCGCCGCCAGCACCTGCTTCGTGCGGTAACCGGTGCGCTTGTCCACTTCCTGCAGAAATCGCAGGTTCGGATTGATCCCTTTCAGCTCGGCTTCATCGTAGCAGTCCTTGATGTTGATCATCTTCTTGGAGAACGCGACATAGCCGCCCATCGACTGCTCGGCGATCGGCAGCTTCAGGTCCTTGAAGGAATTCAGCCCGGTCTTGATCTTGGACACGATCGACTGCTTGTCCTCGCCGACGATGTAAATCGTGAGGCGGTCGGCGTTGAACAGGTTGCAAATATCGGACGAAACCTCGAGCATGATTTCGTCGATGTTGGAGGTCGCGTGAATCTTGTTGGTGACGTTCTGCAGGTTCTTCGAGAACATCAGTCTGGCGTTGACGTCGGCTGACCCCGTGGCCGCGGCCTGTGGTGTATTCAGAACTGCGCTCATAGTGACCTCGCCAAAAGATCCGCGCAGCCGGCGGCCGCGCTTACAACGACATATTTCACACTATACGGCAAAAAAAGCCGGTCGCGCTCCCCTGCCCAGTGGGCCGTCCGTCGCGAAAAATCGCCCGCGGTCCTGCCGGCGCCGCTGCCGGCCGCCGCGCGCGGGCGCGCGCCGCCTCCGAACTCACGCCAGCCGGTCCCCGCTCCACAGCCCGCCTTCGAGCAAAAACACATGGTAGCCGCGCTGCGCCAACAGGAAAGCGGCGGCAGAGCTGCGCCTGCCGCTCTGGCAATAGACGATATATTCCTCGTCCATGTCCAATGCGCCGAAAGCGTTGCGGATTTCGGACAGCGGAATATTGCGCGCACCGGGCAAGCGGTCGTATAGATATTCGGACGGGTAACGCACGTCTATCCACTGCGCTCCTTCCGACACCTTCTGCCTGGCCTGCTCCATGTTGATTCCATGCAGCAGCGGTTGGCGCAACAGGGCATTGAAATCCTGCTTGCTCAAGCGCAACAGGCTGCCGTCCGTTTTCATGGTGACGGTGGCGTTGCGCTTGGCCTCCGCTACCAGCGCCTCTTCGCCGAAGGTGTCGCCGCTCTTGAGCTCGGCCAGCGTCATGCTGACCCCGCCTATTATGCGCTCGACCTGGCACCTGCCGGACTCCAGCAGGTAGTAGCAATCGCCTTCCGCGCCTTCGCGGATGATCACCTCGCCTGCTTTTGCCTCGATGCGCTCGAAGCGCCGCAGCAGCTCGTCGATGTGCGCCGGGGGCAGCTGGGAAAAGGGGCCGAAGCGCAGGTTGTTGATACCAAACAGGCCCGACATGACGCCCCAGTCGGCGCCGCGCGCGGCTACCTCTTCAGGCTGTGTTCCCCCGACCTGGTCCTGCATGGCCACCTGGTCCCAGGTGAGCATGACGTCGAGCAGGTCGTCGTCGATGCGTATCAACTGCATGTCGGTCACCGCTTTGGCCGAAGTGAATAGGCGACGCTTGCCCAGCGGATAGCGCGCTTCGGCAGAACCGCCGACGATCACCTCGGACCTGCCAGGGCCATAGGCGAGCGCGAGCTCGCCCTGCACCAGATAGACCGACTGGCCGGCGATCGAGCGTAGATGGAACGGGTCCACCCCGCGCGGCACGGATTCGATGCAGCACAGGTCAGCAAGCTCCCGCAACCGCGCCTCTGGAAACGACGCGAGCGGCTCGACGATTCTCAACGCTTCTACGCTGACTTTGGCGGCTACCATATGCGCTTCCGTAAAGACCGATGTACCTACGACCGTTAGAACTCGAATACCTGGTTGTTCTGCAGCATGCGCGGCTTGTACTGTCCGGCACAGTCCTCTATCTCCTGCATGGTCAACTCGATCTCGCCCGGCTTCAGGTGGGTGATGAAAATCTCCGCACTGCGCTCGAGTTTGGTCAGTTCCTCGGCCAGGAGGCTCGGGCAAAAGTGCTTGGCCGCTATCGCCAGCTCGCGCTCGCGGTTGCAAAAGGCGGTCTCGATAATGAGGTAACGCAGGTTGGTGATTTTATTGACAATTTTCCACAACGGATCGTACGTCGTGGTGTCGCCCGTAAACACCAGGCTCGCCTGGCCCGAATCGACCTGAAAGCCGACCGCCGGCACCACGTGATTGGCCGGCAGCGAAGTGATCTTGCGCCCTTTCAGCTCCACCGTTTCGCCGAGCTGAATTTCCTTGTAATTCATGAACGGCTTGCTCGGCGTCGGGATCTGGGTGAAATCGGGCCAGATGCTCCAGTTGAAAATATGGTTGCGGATGATCTCCAGTGTCGGCGCGATCGCATGCACGGTAAGCGGCTTGTTGCGCATGCCGCCGACGGTATCGACCAGGAATGGGATGGAGCAGACATGATCCAGATGCGAATGCGTGATGAAGATATGGTCGATCAGCATCAGTTCAGCGAGCGATACGTCGCCCACCCCGGTTCCGGCGTCGATCAGGATGTCGTTGTCGACAAGCATCGAGGTGGTGCGCAGATGCCGGCCGCCGATTCCGCCGCTGCACCCGAGTATCCTCAGCTTCATCGCCCGCGCCTATTTGGTCTTGAACGTCGTTACACCGTCCCAGTTCGGACCGGGCGGATCGACGCGGCACTGCTTGATGCGCTCGAAGTACAGCTGGTAAAGCGTGCACTCCGGCGACATGCGCTGCGCATTGAACAAGTCCATCTCCGCCTGGTCCCAGTTCTGCGCACGATAGGCCCTGAGCGCCTTGTGCCACAGCTTGATCTCGTCCATGACCTTCTTCTCGACCTGGCCCTCTATCCCGATCGGCTCGAAGATATCTACCGGCTCGTCCTTGCCCTTCACTTTGACCCGGTCGACTTCGCGAAATACGATGTCTTTCACCAGCTGCCTCGTATTCGGGCCGACGAGAATCCCGACGCCGTAGACGCGCGTCAAACCCTCCAGGCGCGACGAGAGGTTGACGGCGTCTCCCATCACCGTGTACGCCTTGCGCAGCTTCGAGCCCATGTCCCCGACCCGCATCTGGCCGGTGTTGACGCCGACGCCGATGCGGATATCGGGCCAACCGCGCGCACGCATCTGCGCGCGCACGTTGTCGAGCTCGGCCTGCATCGCCATCGCGCTGATCACAGCCTGGCGCGCGTGCTCGGGGTCAGCCACCGGGGCGCCCCAGAAGGCCATGATGGCATCGCCAATATACTTGTCGAGAGTGCCGCGGTTGCCGCGAATCACCAGGCTCATGGCGGTGAGGTAGTCGTTGATGAACTGCGACAGCTCTTTCGGCGCCAGGCCCTCCGAGATCGAAGTAAAACCGACGATGTCGGAGAACAGCACGGTGAGCTCCTCGCTCTTGCCCTCCATGGTGTACTTCTCTGGATCCTTGGCCATTTCATCGACCAACTCCGGCGGCACGTACTGGCCGAACAACTCGGTAAACTGCCGCTTGCTGCGCGACTCGACGAAGTAGCCCCACGACATGTTGAGCGCGAACAGAGCAGCGATCATCAGCAGGCCCGAGGCGAGGGGCAGAACCAAGCCCTTGTTCCAAACAATCACGTTGAGCCCGGTAATGAGCAGTGTCGCCAGCAGCGACACCAGCGTTGCCTTCAACGGGCTCAGCAGCGGCACCAGCAACGACAGCGTTATGCCAGCGATCAGCAGCAGGACCACCTCGGCGCCAAGCATATAGGGCGGCTTTTCCTTGAACTCGTTGTCGAGCATCGCCGTGATCATGTTGGCGTGGATTTCCACCCCCGGGAACACGGCGCCCACCGGCGTGGATCGCAGATCGAGCAGGCCCGGGGCGGAAGTGCCGATCAGCGCAATCTTGCCCCGCAGCTCGTCCTTCGGCACCTTGTCGAAATAGACGTCGGCGAGCGAGATGTACTTGAAACTGCCGCGCCTGCCGCGGTAGGGAATGAGCGCGCTCACGGTGTCGTCGACCGGAATGGTTACCGGCCCCACCTTCAGCCATTCCAGCCCGGAGTAGCTCTTGCTGGAGAATCGCGCGGGCGCAAAGCCGGGCTCCACCTTCGGGTACCCCGCCAGCACCCGGACCATCGCAAGCGACAGCGCCTCGTAATAGGCGCCGCCGTATTCCGCCAGCATCGGCACCCGCCGCGACACGCCGTCGGCATCGACCAGCGGATTGAAGTGGCCGGCATTGGCGGCATTGGCCTGAAACTCCGGCAGGTTGCCGCCATAACCCCGCCAGGTGGTGAAGCGGATTTTCCGTCCCTGGAACGTCCCCTCGGGCAGCACCGGCTCGGGAATGGCGCCCGAGCGCACCGCGTTCTCCTCGCTGTTGAGATAATAGGCCAGCACGACGGGCCGCCCTTTGAGGGTATTCGCAAAAATGCTGTCGTAATCGAGTTCCGGACGCAGTTCCTTGAGCGCCGACTGAAACTCGCCCACGTCCTTCAGCTTGCCCTTGGCGAGTTTGTCGAGCACCGGCAGCCCGGAGCTTTCGTCGGGCTCGGCGAACACCACGTCGAAGCCGGCGATGACGATGCCGTATTCATCGAATAACTTCTTCAGCAGTGCGGAAATCTTGTCGCGGCGCCACGGCCAGCGCCCAAGCGCGTTCTTGTCCAGGCTGCGTTCGTCGATGTCGAGTATGACGACCCGCGGGTCCACGCCGCCGGGCATGGTGAGGACGAGACGTGTGTCGTAGATGATGTTGTCGAGCCGGGTGATCAGGCCGATGTTGTAGAAATCGCCGGCATGGCCGATGAACAGCAGCATCAGCGCGAGGCCAAGCGCGATCCTGACGACATGTCGTTTCAAGCCGCCTCCTTGTCAATCCAGGAGCGGTAAATCAGGGTTTGAAGAAAAATTCCACGTTCACCCCGGCAAGCTCGATGATGTCGTGGTCGTTGAGTGCATGCGCCTGCAGCTCTATCGGTTTGCCGTTGACGATCGGCTTGTTGGCGCCTTCGACGTGGGTGATGAAAAAACCTTGCGGCCGGCGCGTGATCACCGCGACTTGCACGCCCGGCTTGCCCAGCGTTGTAAGCGGCTTGGTGAGTTCCAGTTCCTTGCCGGCGTTGCCGCCGGACAGGAGCTTCAGCATGGCGTGCCGCACCGGGGCGGGTGCGGGTGCGGGTGCGTGTGCGCCCACCGACGCGGCCGTAATGCCGATCTGGGTGTCGGCGTGCGCTTTGGCAGCGCTTGGGACGGCCGGCCCGCCGGCGGCAGCGGGCGGATGAGTTTCGGGCGGTTTCCTCATCGCCCCCGGGCGCAGCACCATGGTCTTCTCGAAATCGGCGGCCTTGGCGGCGCCCGGCAGCGCTTCGCTCATGTACTTGAGTTTGTACTTGCCGAGCTCGATCACGTCGTTGTTCTGCAGGAAATGCTTCTTCACCGTCTTGCCGTTGACGAAGGTACCGTTGGTGCTGCCCAAATCCTCGAGGAACGAATCCGCAAGTATGGTCACGATTACGGCGTGCTCGCCGCTGACGGCCAGATTGTCGATCTGGATATCATTGTGCGGTTTTCGCCCGATGGTAGTGCGCTCCTTGGAAAGCAGAATTTCCTTGAGCACCAGACCGTCCATACTGAGTATCAGCTTCGCCATAGCGTTATCCTCGTGCTATCTAAACCATCCCAAAATCTTCGATGCCAAGCCGTGTCCGGCCGGGTATTCACGCAAAATCCTTATCAGGATCACCGACACGTTGTCGCGCCCGCCGTTATCGTTGGCCATCTGCACCAGCTGCTGCGCCGCCAGATTCAGGTTGGCGCCCAGCGCCTTCAGCGTCATGCCGATGTCCTCGTCGCTCACCATGTCGGACAGCCCGTCGGAGCACAGTAAGTAGATATCGCCGGGCCGGGTGTCATATTCGTGAATCTCAGGCTCCACCGCGGGATCGATGCCCAGTGCCCGCGTGACCAGATTCTTGTTCGACGAACGCTCCGCCTGCTCCTTGGTCAGCATACCGGCGTCGATCTGTTCCTGCAGCAGCGAATGGTCCTTGCTCACCTGATTGAACTCGTCGCCGCGCATTCGGTACAGGCGCGAATCGCCGATATGCGCCACCATCACCTTGTTGTCGTAAAACAGCGCCACCACCAGCGTCGTGCCCATGCCAGCATACTGCCGCTGGCTCTGCGAGGCCTGATAGATCGAAGTATTGGTCTTGGCAATCTGCTGTTGCAGCATCTTCAGCGCGGCCTTCTGGCCGCTTTGCGGGTCGACCTCATGGGGCGCGTGATCCTCGAGCAGTTGTCGCAATTCCGTGGTGAGCACCGTCGTGGCCATGCCGCTCGCCACTTCACCGGCATTGTAGCCCCCCATGCCGTCGGCCAGCACCACCAGGCCTTTGTCTGCAACCGAGGCGATCGAATCTTCGTTATGCGAGCGCACCATGCCGGCGTCGGTATGGCTGGCGATCTCCAGGACTTGGCTCAAATCCACGCGGCGCGCTTCCTAAACACCCAAGTCCATGTCGACGCCACCACCACCGGCTGGCGCCGCACCGCCACCACTGGCTGGTGCCGCGCTGCCGCCGAATGCGGCACGCAGCGCTGCGGCGAATTCGTCTCCGGTCTGGTAGCGCTGGTCGGCGTCCTTGGCCATCGCCTTGTCGAGGAAAGCCACCAAAGGGGGCGGCAGCCCGGGCCGGACCAGGAAAATTTCGGTTGCCTGCTCGTTGGCGATCCTGAACATCAGCTGCGCCATGGAATCGCCCACGAAAGGCAGCGCGCCGCACAACATCTGGTACAGGGTCACCGCCAGCGAGAACAAATCGCTGCGCCCGTCAACTTTCTTGCCCGAAAGCTGCTCCGGCGACATGTAGGACGGCGTGCCCAGCACCATGCCCGTCTTGGTCTTGGACGAGTCGGTGATGCGCGCGATGCCGAAGTCGGTGACCTTGGGCGCGTCGCTCTCCGGCTCGTACATGATGTTGGCCGGCTTGATGTCCCGGTGGACGATGTTTTGCTTGTGGGCATAGCCGAGCGCATCGGCGACGCGCGCGATGATCGACACCACCTTGTCGACCGGCAGCAGCTTGTCCGGCTTGGTATAGGGCATCAGGTCCTGGCCTTTCAGCAGTTCCATCGCGATATAGCACAGGTCGTGCTCCTCGCCCGCATCGTAGATGGTGACGATATTGGGGTGCGACAGCCGCCCGGCGGTTTCGGCCTCGCGGAAGAACCGCTCCTTCACCTCGACCAGTTCGTCTGCCTCGAATTCCTGCGACAGCGCCATGGTCTTGATCGCCACCACGCGGCCGATTTTCGGGTCCTTGCCCTGGTAGACCACGCCCATCGCGCCCTTGCCCAGTTCCTTCTCCACCTGATAGCGGCCGAGCATGGGCTTTTCCGCGCCGGCGCCCAGAGACATGGAGCCGCCGGGATGACCGGCGGCGCCGCCCAGGATGACCGTCTCCGACATCGCCCTGGCGCGGCCCAGCCGCGCCTCCAGGTCGCGGAACTTGGGATTGTGGTTGGCCATGTACTGAAACACGTTTTCCGCCTTGTTGAATTGGCGCTTGCGCTCGAAGTCCAGCGCGAGGTTATACAGGTTGTCCATCAGGCCGTCGTCCATCGGCACCTTGCGGAACTTGTCCCACGCCATGTCGAGCTGGCCCTGGCCCTGAAACGCGAGCCCGAGCATGCGGTTGGACTCGGCCGAGTCGGCGTCGGACTTGACCTTGCCCGCCTCGGTGAGGACGAAGCGCTTGGTGACGAGCAGAACGTGGCCGATCACCAGCAGCACCAGCGGCAGCATTAGCTGCAGCCAAATTGCTGCCGAGGTCATGAGCACGAAGTGGGCGATCAGGAGCAGCGCAAGCAGCGCAGCGGTGACCATCGCGCCCATGCCGGCCTTGAGCCGCGGCAGCAGCCCGATCAGGTAGGCGGCGAGGAGCAGGAACACCACAAACTCGACCCAGTAGCCCCAGTGCGGCGCAACGAAGAAATGCTCGGACAGGATCGACGACACCGAATGGGCAAGCACCAGAACCGGCGGCATCGCGGGCGACACCGGGGTGACGGTCGCGCTGCCCAGGCCGGCAGCGGTCGGCCCGACCAGAACGATCTTGTCCTGGTATTTGCCCACCGGGATCTTGCCAGTGATGACATCGTAGAACGAATCCACCGGGAACGCGGGTCGGCCATCGCGATCCTTGTAGAAATAGGTGTACATCCGCATGAACGGATCGGTGATGATGTTGAGCTTGCCTAGCGACACCCTTTCGCCGGGCTGGACTTTGATTTCGGCCACGCCGAGGTTGAGGCTTCTGGCCGAGACCATCATCGACAGCGACGGATAAACCTGGCCGAAGTAGCCCACCACCAGCGGCTCGGTACGCGTGCCGCCGTCGACATCGGGGGTGGCGTTGAGGTGGCCGAGCGCGGCGGCGGCCTTGCCGAGGATCTCGATCGGATAGTCGACTTTGCGCGCGGGCACGATCGCGTCGTCCGCGCCTTGGCCGATCTTGGGCAGGCTGTTCTTCGTCACGTACTCCGGCAACGGTTTGTCGGGTTTTCCAAGCGGCGCGCCGAGCTCGAACAGGGTCATCGGCACCACGTTGCCCGCGCGCGCAAAGCTTTCCGCAAGCCTGCGGTCGGTATTGAGCGCCTGCTCGGCCTCTTTCAGCAGCGCGAGGAACTGCGCAAGTTCGCCGCCCGCGGACATCGCCGCAGGCGCGTTCGTCCCCGGTGCTGCTGCGGCGCCGGCCAGATCGAGCAATTTGGTGACGTAGATGTAGCCCGGGTCGGTCTGCGGCTCGGAGAACAGCACGGTGTACGCGATGACCTTGGCCTTCGCCGTCGACAGGCTATCGGTCAGTTTCGCCAATACCTCGCGTGACCAGGGCCAGCGGCCGAGATTCGCCAAGCTCTGTTCATCGATCGCGATGACCGCGATCTTGTCCAACGGGGTACGCGAAGTCGCAACAACGCCCAGGTCATAGGCTTTGCGCTCGAGGCTCGGAATCAGGTCGCTCGTGGCGTTGAACAGGACAACGCCAACGACGACGGCGACGCCGAGAAACCAGTCGGTCTTCCAAAATCCCGCTTTTCTCATGCCCGGCCTCCTGCGCCCCTGATCTTCTTCTGCTAAGCCCGGCTATCTGCCAGATAGCGAAGGCATTTTACGACATTAGCCCAGGCGCTTGTGCTATTTCCATGGAGGCAAAACGACAGCGCGCGCCTCGCGCCGAGGAGCGCCTTGCAGCATTGTCGCGCACCGTCTCGACGCCTAGTGCATGCCCCTGTTTGTCTTCTACCGCTCCGATCCTGGACATCTCACGTAAGTCTTATTTATAAACAGAACGATAATGCTCATTCTTGCAGTTAAATATCAGATTAGTCAAATGTTTTTTGCTGATTCCCCTGACGCACACCCGTGCTGAAAACGCCAACGGCAGGAAAAGAGCGGGGGGGGGTCGAGCGCGCCGCGCCACGACAAAGAACAAAAACCCTTGCCGAACGACAAGCGTTTTTCTGATCCTGCGCACCGTGTCCCGTTCGCATTCACCGCACCCAGGTGCAGAATGCAAACGGGTTCGGATTCAGCTGCCGAGTATCGTTCCCGCGGCAATTCCCAAGTCGGCCGGTGAAACTTTCTTGCCGCCGCCCAGTTTGCCCTTGGCAACCTCGATCTGTCCGCCCTGGGCGGTGATCAACATGTTGGCCTCGCTGACCGCGATGACCTCACCCACCTTGCCCCTGACCGCGCCGAAGGTGCGCACCAAATGCTTCTTCGAGCCAAACAGCTGTAGTTTTTCGCCGTTGTAGGTGGTCCACGCACCCGGTGCCGGGTCGCAGCCGCGGATCAGGTTATGGATGAAATCGACGTGACTGGCCCAGTTGATCCTGGCCTCGGCCTCGCGGCACCAGCCCTCGTAGCTCGCCCCGGATTCGTCCTGGATCAATTCCTTGTGCTTGCCTGCGACGACCAGGTCGGCCGCCTCTACCATGGCTGCCACGCCCAGCGGGAACAGGCGGTCGAAGTAGACCGTGCCGAGCGTATCGTCTTCACTGACCGGCGTTCTCTTGTGCAGGATCACCGCGCCTTCGTCCAGGCCATCGGACGGGCGGAAAATGGTAAGGCCGGTTTCGGTTTCCCCCTTGATCAGGGGCCAGTTGATCGAAGACGGGCCGCGGAACTTGGGCAGCAACGACGGGTGGTATTGGATCGTGCCGTGCGCCGGGATGTTGACGAATTCCTGCGGCGCAAACTGCAGCACGAAGGCCATGATGCCGATGTCGGCCTTGGCCGCGGCGAGCGCCTGCGCCGCTTCGGGTGCGCGCAAGGACTTGAACTGGTAGACCTTGAGCCCCTTTTCCTCGGCCGCGGCGCGCAGGGCGTCGGGCCGCGCCCCTTCTTTCTCCGGCGCGCAGAATACGGCGGCAACTTCGTCGCCGCGTGCAAGAAAAGCTTCCAGCACCGCTTTGCCGAAGTCTTGCTGACCGATGATTGCAATACGCATGATGTCGTCCTCTGCGGTAAAAGTCTCTGGTTACTCGATGCCCGCGCCGCGTCTTCTTGGCGGCGCGCTGAAAGCGCCCGCGCTCTTGAGCGCCGCGAGCTTCGCCTCGTCGTAGCCCAGCACTTCCTTGAGCACTTCCTCGGTGTGCTCGCCCAGGAGCGGCGAGCGCTCGATCTTCGCCGGAGAGGCGGACAGCTTGATCGGCATGCCGATGTTGTGCCACTTGCCGCGCTGCGGATGGTCGAGCTCGACGTACATCCCGCGCAGATTGACGTGCTCGTCGTGGGCGAGGTCCTCGGTCGACATGATCGGGCCGCAAGGCACGTTGATCTCATTGAATATGGCCATGACCTCGCGCTTGCTGTGGTTCAGCGTGAACTCGCCGATGATCTCCCACAAGTCCTTCTGATGCTCGCGGCGCGCGGCGATCGTGGCGAACATCGGGTCGGTCGCCAGTTCGGGCATGTGGACTTCGGGGCCGATACGCTTCGCCAGCGCCTCCCACACAGCCTCCTGCACCACAATGTAGATAAAGTCGTTCGTGCCCCCCGGGGCGCAGCGGATGGCATTGCCCAACTGGCCGCCACCGGAATCGTTGCCCCCGCGCGGCACCGCCCCCATGCCCTGGTGCGTGCCCACCGAATACTCGGGCAGCGGGCCGCGAGTGAGACGCTGGTGGTCGCGCCACTTGACCCGGCACAGGTTCATGATGCCGTCCATCATCGCCACCTCGACATACTGGCCTTGGCCGGTCTTCTCAGCATGGCGCAAGGCCGCCAGCAGGCCGATCCCAAGGTGAAGGCCCGTTCCCGAGTCGCCGATTTGCGCGCCGGTCACAAAGGGACGGCCCTGCGGAACGCCGGTAGTGCTCATCGCGCCGCCCATCGCCTGCGCCACGTTTTCGTAGGCCTTGAAATTGGCATAGGGTCCCGAAGAGCCGAACCCCTTGATCGAGCCCATGACGATGCGCGGGTTGATCTCGTGGATCTTTTCCCAGGTGAAACCCAGGCGGTCGAGCACACCCGGCCCGAAGTTCTCCATGACGATGTCGCACTTCTTCAGCAGGTCGACGAACACGGACTTTCCCTCGGGCGATTTCATGTTCACCGTGATCGAGCGCTTGTTGCAGTTGAGCATGGTGAAATACAGGCTGTCCGCGTCGGGAATGTCGCGCAGCTGGGCGCGTGTCGCGTCGCCTTGCGGAGGTTCGAACTTGATCACATCCGCCCCCATCCACGCGAGCAGTTGCGAGCAGGTGGGTCCTGCCTGCACGTGGGTCATGTCGAGAATGCGCACGTCTTTTAAAGCTTCCATTCTGGTCTCCAAGAATTCTGCGGCAGATGAAAGGCTGCCTGCCATCGCTCAACTGTTTGACTCATTTCTTTTTTGCGCTTTGCGGATTCAGGCTCGTGATGCGACCGCTTTCGGTGCCGGCGGCTTCATCGATGAGGGCATTGATGAGCGTGGGCTTGCGCGAGCGGATGGCTTCTTCCATTGCCTTGCGCAACTCGGCCGGGATCGTGGCGTGCACGCCCACGCCACCGAAGGCCTCCATCAGCTTGTCGTAGCGTGCACCCTTGACGAACACGGTGGGTGCAACATCGGGGCCGCCGGTCGGATTGACGTCGGTGCCGCGGTAGACGCCGTTGTTGTTGAAGATCACCACGCACACCGGCAGGTTGTAGCGGCAGATGGTCTCGACTTCCATGCCGGAGAAGCCGAAGGCGCTGTCGCCCTCAATCGCGATCACCGGCTGGCCGCTGACCACGGCGGCCGCGACGGAAAAGCCCATGCCGATGCCCATGATGCCCCAGGTGCCGACGTCCAGGCGCTTGCGCGGTTTGTACATGTCGACGATGCTGCGGGTGAAGTCCAGCGCGTTGGCGCCTTCGTTGACCAGGATGGCGTCCGGGTTGGCCTTGATGATGTCGCGCACTACGGCGAGCGCGCTGTGGAAATTCATCGGCGTCGGATCCCTGGCCAGGGTCTCGGTCATCTTGGCGAGGTTCTTGTTCTTGCGCTCGGCGATTGTATTGAGCCACTCCGCCGGGGGCTTCGCCCAGTTGGAACCGATGCCGGCGAGCAGCGCGGATACACAGGAACCGATGTCGCCGACAACCGGGGCGTCGATACGGACATTGCTATCCGCCTCCTGCGGCGAGATGTCGATCTGGATGAACTTCTGGCCGCCCCAGTCCTTGTGGGTCTTGCCGCCCCAGGTCTTGCCCTTGCCGTGCGAGAGCAGCCAGTTCAGACGGGCACCGACCAGCACCACCACGTCGGCCGCGGGCAGCACGTAAGAGCGGGCGGCGGAAGCCGACTGCGCGTGCGTGTCGGGCAGCAGGCCCTTGGCCATGGACATGGGCAGATAGGGGATGCCGGTGCGCTCGATGAGGGCGCGGATGTCCGCGTCGGCCTGGGCGTAGGCGGCGCCCTTGCCGAGCAGGATCAGCGGACGCTTGGCGCTCTTGAGCAGTTCAAGGGCGCGCTGCACCGCGTCCTGGGCCGGGATCTGGCGCGGCGCCGGATCGACCACCTTGATCAGCGATTTCCTGCCGGCTTCCGCGTCCATGGTCTGAGCGAAGAGCTTCGCCGGCAGGTCGAGGTAGACGCCGCCCGGGCGGCCGGAGACGGCGGCACGGATGGCGCGCGCGATGCCCACACCGATGTCCCCAGCGTGCAGTACGCGGAAGGCGGCCTTGCACAGCGGTTTGGCGATGGCCAACTGGTCCATCTCCTCGTAGTCACCCTGCTGCAGGTCGACGATTTCGCGCTCGCTGGAGCCGCTGATGAGGATCATCGGGAAGCAATTGGTGGTGGCGTTGGCCAGTGCGGTCAGGCCGTTCAAGAAGCCGGGGGCGGACACCGTCAGGCAGATACCGGGCTTTTGCGTCATGAAGCCGGCGATGGCGGCGGCGTTGCCGGCGTTCTGCTCATGCCGGAACGAAATCACGCGCATGCCTTCGCCCTGTGCCCTGCGGGTGAGGTCGGTGATCGGGATACCGGGCAGACCGAAGATCGTGTCGATGCCGTTGAGTTTGAGGGCATCGACGACCAGGTGAAAGCCGTCGGTCACTGCTTGTGATTGTGCATCGGTTGTCATGCTGAGATCCGTCATAGTGAGATGCCTCGCGTTCTTACTCGCCGTTGTGTGAACAAGTGTCTTCCCAATGGATATCTACCGTGGAAGATAAACAGGGCGGAATTTCCTCAATTCACGGCAGATCCAGGCCACCTAATTCTGGCCGTGATTTACTCGCACGTATCATAGGGGGCAACATGCACATGCACCATTGACCGCGATCAAGATTCGCCTTTCCCCTGCGCGTCCTGTGGGTTAGGGCTTATCGTGCCAGCGCAGCACGCGGTATATTATGTTAAGCGCTCTCAATTCGCTATACTCCTCGCTCGCGGTAGACAGCCCCGCGACCGCCATCATGCCCCTGCTCAGCCAACACCCCGAAGCCAGAATCGTCCGCGTCCAACTGCGCCAGAACCTGATCCTGAAGCACCTCGACGCGGGCCAGTGGGAACAGATCGAGACGTTGCTGGAGATCATCGACTATCCGAAGAATGAAGCCCTTGAACTCCAAGGGGCGCTGTCGATGGAGCAGTACTTCATCATCGACGGCATCCTCAAGCGCGTGGTGTCCAACGCCCAGGGCAAGGAAATGATCCTGCGGTTCGCCGCGGAAAGCGACATCGATACGAGTTACGCGGCCTGGCGCCTGAAACGGCCGGTGCCCTACTCGATTCGCGCCGTCACCAAGGTGCGCGCCGCGAAGCTCTCCATGGAACAGTGGGTGCATTTCATGGCGCAGCATCCCGGAATCAAGAACGCATTCGAATTCGAGATCATGAAGTTGATGAGCGAGGTAATGGCCCACACCATCACCCTGCACCTGCTGGATGCGCCGGGAAGGGTGCGGCGCTTCATGCGCAAGCACGCCGAACTCGCCGGGCGGCTGCCCAAGAAGGAACTCGCGTCCTATCTCAATCTGTCGCCGGAAACGCTAAGCCGCCTCAAGCGGCGGGGTAAAATCTGACCGTCTCAAACGGCGCGGAAAGATCTAACCTGACTGCTCCGCCGCGCGCAGGCGCTCGCGCAATGCGGTGAAAAGCGGCCACGCCAGCAGCACGAGCGCCAGCGTGGTAAGGCTGCCCACCAGCCAGTTCGACCAGAACACGGTGATGCTTCCCTGGGAAAGCAACATCGCCTGCCGGAACGAGCTTTCGGCGGCGTCGCCCAGCACCAGGGCCAGCACCAGGGGTGCGAGCGGATAGTCGAGCTTCTTGAAGACGTAGCCGACGACGCCGAACACCACCATCAGCCACACGTCCAGCATGTTGTTCTTCACCGTGAACGCGCCGATGGCGCAGATCACGACGATGATCGGAGCGATGATGGAAAACGGCACGCGCAGGATGGCGGCGAACAGCGGCACCATGGTCAGCACCACGATCAGCCCCGCGATATTGCCGAGGTACATGCTGGCGATCAACCCCCACACGAAATCCTTCTGCTCCACGAACAGCAGCGGGCCGGGCTGCAGGCCCCAGATCATCAGCCCTCCGAGCAGCACGGCGGCGGTAGGCGAGCCCGGTATGCCAAGCGTGATCATCGGCAGCAGCGCGGAGGTGCCGGCGGCGTGCGCGGCCGTCTCTGGGGCCACCACCCCTTCGAGCTGGCCGGTGCCGAACTTCCCTCCATCGCGCGACATCTGGCGCGCGACGCCGTAACTCATGAACGAAGCCGGCGTCGCGCCGCCCGGTATGATCCCCATCCAGCAGCCGATGAAGCAGCTGCGGATCGAGGTCGCCCAGTAACGCGGCAGCTTGGCCCAGGTCTGGAACACGATCCTGGGGTTGATCTTGGCGCTGTGACCGGAGAACGACAGCCCTTCCTCCATGGAAAGCAGTATTTCGCCGATGCCGAACAGTCCGATTACCGCCACCAGGAAGTGGAACCCGGAGAGCAGCTCGGTGAAGCCGAACGTGAGCCGCAACTGGCCGGTAACGATGTCGATGCCGACCGCCGCCATGGCAAAGCCCAGCATCATCGAGGCGATGATCTTGAAAGGATTGCCCTTGCCGGTGCCGATGAAGCTGCAGAAAGTCAGCAGATACACCGCGAAGAACTCGGGCGGCCCGAACTGCAGCGCGAAATTGGCGATGAGCGGCGCGAGGAAGGTGAACATCAGGACCGCGACCAGCGCGCCCACGAAAGAGGAGGTGAACGCGCCGGTCAGCGCCTCGCCCGCACGCCCCTGCTGCGCCATGGGGTAGCCGTCGAACGTGGTCGCCACCGACCACGGCTCGCCCGGAATATTGAACAGGATCGAAGTGATTGCGCCGCCGAACAGCGCGCCCCAGTAGATGCAGGAGAGCATAATGATCGCCGAGGTCGGCGGCATGGAGAAGGTGAGCGGCAGCAGGATCGCCACGCCGTTCGCGCCGCCCAGTCCCGGCAGGACACCGATGATGACGCCGAGGATGATGCCGATGAACATCAGCATCAGGTTGAACGGCGTCAGCGCGACCGAGAAGCCGTGAAACAGCGCGTTGAGTTCCTCCACCTTCGATGGTCCTCGCCCGTGCTTGCGCTAATAGCCGATTAGCGTCTCGAATGGCCCCTTGGGCAGGGGAATCTTGAACCACACCTCGAACAGCAGGAACGCGATCACGCTTACCGCGAGGCAGATCACCGTGCTGCGCAGCCAGCTGTACTTGCCGACGATCTTCATGAACAGCCCGATGAACACCGCCGAAGGAACATAGATGCCGATCAGCTGGATCCCCAGCACATAGACCGCGGAGGGCAGCAGGATCACCAGCACCTGCCCGAACTGATCTTGCCGGACGAAAACCCTCACGTCAGACTTGAACCTGAGCAGGCCCTGCACGAACACCACTGCGCTCGAGATGCATACCAGCAGTCCGATGTAGAAAGGGAAATACCCGGCCTGCGGGCCGTTTTCGTCCCAGCCCGAGCCGAGCCGGTAGCTTTCGTAGACCACCAGCGCGCCGAGCGCGAAGATCAGCGCCGCGACGATGGTGTCCATGGTGCCGATGCGAACCGTGCGATGCGCCGCTTCCTTGCTGTTTTCCATCTCAGCCACGGATTGTTCCGGTAAATACGACAAACGACGGGAGCGGACCGACATCCCGCTCCCGAAAAGAAAAAGGGGACGGGCATGACGCCCGTCCCCGCGGGTAGCGCTATTTCTTGGCGAGGAAGCCCGCGTCCTTCATCAGGTCACGGTGCACTTTTTCCGCGTTCGCGACCCACTTGACGTACTCCTTGCCGCTCATGAAGCTCTGGTTGAAAGCGCCGTCTTCCATGAGCTTGTTCCATTCCGCGGTGCCGCGCACTTTCTTGAAGAACCCGATGTAGAAATTGACCACGTCCTGCGACACGCCGGCAGGCATGAAGATGCCGCGCAGCATGAGGTAATCCATCGGGATGCCCGCTTCCCTGCAGGTCGGGATGTCGTTCCACGACATGGTCTCGGTCACCTTGTTCTTGTACGGCATGCGCGCCTTTTCAAATACGCACAGCGGGCGCAGCTTGCCGGAGCGCCAGT